>Ga0075287_1000024_pt1 | contig 13586 bp, 15 predicted proteins | sample SF_Rice_20C_0N_3_FD_69762 | JGI IMG/M metagenome (GOLD analysis project Ga0075287, IMG submission 69762) | Rice paddy soil microbial communities from Twitchell Island, California, USA - SF_Rice_20C_0N_301 | ecosystem: Environmental > Terrestrial > Soil > Paddy field/soil | place: USA: Twitchell... | reverse complement strand
ATATCGTCGAAGCGGAAGCCGGCGGCGAGCTGACGCTCAAGGGGTTTCACCGGCCTGTCCCCGCTTTTCGCATCGTCGGTCTGAAGAAACCAGCATAGACTTGATCTCCCGCAGATGCAAAGACGCCAAGGTTGGTTCCGGTAACATCTCGTAAGTTTTCTGAGTTTTTGGTTTCCTCGCTCCCGTGTATCTAGCTGACGTTTGTTTCGGGGCTTGGAAATTCGAATTGCAATTCGCCCACAGTTGTTCTGATCGACACGTGGGTGATAATAAATGGTACAGTCTTCATTTTCAGGAGAAAAAAGAGAATGGGAGTTTTACTTATTTTGCTGTGTTTGGGATGGATCGTGCCATCATCGGTTCTTGCGCAGGGCGGAAAGCCCATGTCGACGGCCGAGCTGGCGGCCTACAACAAGCCCGATCGCGAAAAAGTGCTTTATGATGGCGCCAAAAAAGAAGGCAGGTTGATGTGGTATACCTCGCTAACGGGGGGCCCCAACAGCGATGCGCCGAAGGTTTTTGCGGCGAAGTATCCGGGCGTCCAACTCGAAGTTTATCGCGGCGCCAGCGAAGCGATTATCCAACGCGTGCTTCAGGAAGCTCAGGCGAAGCGGTTTCTGGTCGATACGATCGAGACCACCTTTCCTGTGCTCAAAGTGATGCAGGAATATAAACTGCTGGCGCCTTACTTCTCGCCGCACCTTGCGAAGTATCCCGACGAAGCGAAAGAGAAAGCCGAAAAAGGTTTGGCCTATTGGACGACCGACCGCGAATCGTACATCGGGCTTGCGTACAATACCAATTCAGTGCAGGGAAACGCAGTGCCGAAGACCTTCGACGATCTGCTCAACCCCGAACTGAAAGACAAAATCGGTTTTGCTACCACAGATACCGGCGCGCGGGTGATTGCCGCGATGCTGAAGAGCAAGGGACCCGAATTCTTGCAGAAATTAAAAACACAGCAAGTTGCGTTGCACAGCGTCTCGGGGCGGGCGATTCTCGATATGGTGATTTCAGGCGAGCTTGGCGCGTCGCCCACGGTCTTTCTGAGTCACTCACGGGTTTCGATATCAAAGGGCGCGCCGATCAAATGGGTCCCGATGGATTTGGTGCCGACCAATGCCGGCGGCGTGGCGTTGCCGGCCAACGCGCCGCATCCTCACGCAGCGTTGCTGTTCGGTGATTTTCTGCTCAGTCCTGAAGGGCAGAAGTTTCTTGGCAAGTACGGTCTGGATAGCGCCATGAACAAACCCGACTTCAAGCGATTCTATGCCGAGGCCGGCATGAGTGCGGCCCAATACGAAAAAGAAAACGAAAAGTGGGAAAAGCTGCTCAGGGAAATCGGAAAAAAGTAAAAAGTAGTCAGGAGTTAGGAGTAAATAGCCCGGAGTCCATCTCCTAACTACTTACTACTCACTACTCCCTCCCATTTATGGTTCGTCCTCGTTTCGCCTCGACGGTCGTGCTGGTCCGGCCCCATGAGAACGGCCGCTTCGAAGTTCTCTTGACGCGCCGGCCCGAGGAGATGCGCTTTCTCGGCGGCTTTTACGTCTTCCCCGGGGGCGCGGTTCACGCCTCCGATTATTCATCGGCGCTGCTCGAAAGATGTCGTGGCGTTTCCGGCGACCGGGCGCAACGAATTCTTGCAAGCCGGCAGGAGCCGGACGAAGCGCTCGGTCACTGGATAGCTGTGGTGCGAGAATTGTTCGAAGAAGTCGGTGTTCTGCTCTGCGTAAACGAAACAGGCGAGGCGGTCGAGCTTAGCGATTCCCCAACGGTGAAGCGAATTGAGCGCTCCCGCCGGGCGATAGTCGGCGGCGATCTCGACTTTGCTGCCTTTCTGCAGGCGGAGAATTTTTTCTGCGATCTGTCGAAAATAATGTACTTCGATCACTGGGTGACGCCGGAGATCTATTCCATGCGCTTCGATACTCGCTTTTATATCGCCGTGCTCCCGGCAAACCAGAAACCACTGATACAGTCCGAAGAGGTGACGCACAGTTTGTGGATAGAGGCGGACGCGGCGCTGGCGCGTATGGATCGGCGCGGTTTCCCCATTTTGCCGCCGACCACCACTGTCTTGCAGCGGCTGGCGCGACTGTCAACCTGGGATCAGCTCCGGGCCGAGTTCAAGTTGTCTTAGACCAAAATTTCTGCAACTTTCTTCCCTTGATACTCCAGCGTTAAGTGCTAAAAGGGTGGCGAGCTGTATTAAAAATTCTAACGAGGAGGACATCATGGCCACAGTTAAATTCAAAGACACCACGTTGACGCTTTTGGGCACTGAAGTGAAAGTCGGTCAAAATGCGCCCGATTTCAAAGTGCAAAAAAGCGCCGATATGAGCGATTACACCTTGACGAGCGGTGCCGGGAAAACGCGCATCATCGCGACTGTGCCGTCCCTCGACACGCCGGTGTGCGACCTGGAAGCGAAACGTTTCAATGAGGAGGCGGGCAAGCTCCCTAACGTCGAAGTCGTTGTCGTCAGCATGGACCTGCCCTTTGCCCAGAAGCGCTGGTGCGGCGCCGCAAGTGCCGAAAAAGTCGTCACGGCCAGCGATCACCGCGAAGCGTCCTTTGGTAAGAATTACGGCGTGCTGATTTCCGGCGGGCCGCTCGATCGCGTGCTTGCGCGCGCCGTGTTCGTCGTCGGCGCGGACAACAAACTTAAACACGTCGAATATGTCCCCAGCATCGGCGAGCAGCCGAACTACGAAGCCGCACTCGCCGCTGCGAAATAGATAGCGCCGTGCCCGCCAGATCGGCCGCTTAAGGCCCGGCGTTTGAACAACGTTCGAGTTGAAGACGCCGCTTCAGGCAACGGGACTATTTACTCTGCCTGCATTGAATTCCCGATCTCAGCTCCTATACTTAAAATAGGGCGTTCATCCGAGCGCTCAATTTTTTGTGGAGAGGAGAAAGCGATCATGATTGAAGTCGGCAAGCAAGCGCCGGACTTCGAGCTGGCGAGCCATTTGGGCGGAACCAAATTCACGCTCAGCCAGTTCAAAGGGCAAAAAAACGTCATGTTGGTGTTCTATCCGCTGGATTGGACACCCACTTGAACCAAGGAGATTCCTGGTCTGGAGGCTCTGAAGGAAGAGTTCAAGGCCTGTGATACCCAAGTTATGGGTGTAAGTGTTGACAGCAGGTTCTCTCATGACAACTGGGCGAAGTCATGCGGCGGCGTTTCTTTCCCGCTTTTGCAGGATTTTCACCCCAAGGGAGACATGGCAAAGAAATACGGCGTCTATCTCGAAGATAAGGGAATTACGGATCGAGCGACCGTGATCATAGACAAGCAGGGAGTAGTTCGCTACGCCAAGTCGGTGACCCCCGCCGGTGAGCGCAACCCAAAGGAGCTTCTGGCGGAGGCTCAAAAGGTTAACAAGGGATAAGATGGCGCTGGAACTTTATTTCTACAACGAATGCGGCTTTTCTCAGAGCGTGCTCAACTGTATGACAAATCTTCATTGCGAAGATAAAATCATTAAGAAAAATATTCGGGAGAATCCTGAATACGAAAAGGAGTTGATCGCGCTTTGCGGCGCCAAGACGGTGCCCGTGCTCCTGGTCGATGGCAAACCGTTAAAAGGCTCAGAGGAGATCAGCCAGTTTCTTGTGGGAAAGTTTCTCTAGCCAAGTTTGTCTTATCGAAGTAAGTGCAGGGGACGGGAGTGTGGCTTCCGTCCCTTTTTCTTTCTCCGGACGGTTGCGTGGATTCCGTAATCAAAGAACTTTCGTGTCCGTTGCGTGTATACTCGTGCGACAAAGGAGCGGGGTGCCGACATCGCCAGTTAGTCAATTGACCTATGATGGCGTCCGACAGAGCTGATTTGTCATTTTCAGTTGCGACATACAACGTTCTGGCGAATGCCTACGTCACCCGGGCGTGGTACCGGCGCACACCGGCCATGCTGCTCAATCCCGCGTGGCGGGTGCCCGCATTGGTTCGACATATTACCTCCCAGAAAGCGGACGTGCTGTGTCTCCAGGAAGTCGAGCCTGATGTGTTTGCAACGCTAAGGACCGCACTCGCGGCGAGTCGTTACAACGTGCAATACGCCCGCAAAGCGGGCGATCGCCCCGACGGAGTGGCAATATTTTACCATAGAGAAAAATTCGAACTGGGAAGCGCTAGCCGGTTCATTTTTGCCGATGGCGAAGGAGACGCGGCGGATTCAGGATACATTGCGCTTATCACGATGTTTCGAGCCTCGGAAGGTGTGATAGGTGTCATCAACACACACCTGCTGTGGGACCCGCCCGGCACATCTTCCGAATCGCGGCAAGGTTATCGCCAGGCGCGCCAATTACTCGCTGAATGGGAAAAGATCGCCAGCTCGGCAAATGCCTGGATCCTCGCCGGAGATTTCAACGTGACCCCGGACGATGCTTTAATTGGCATGATCCGGCAAGCGGGCTTTGATTACGCGCACTGCGGACTTGCCGATGCCGCTACTTGCAACGTGCACGGCGAGGCCCGAATGATTGATTACATTTTTTACTCGCACCCTCTGTGCTGCGAACCGGAGGCGATCACGCCTGTCACCGATCTCACAGTATTGCCATCCGCAGGCCAGCCTTCGGACCACGTGGCAGTCGCCGCGCGCTTTACCTGGAAATCCTAACCCAAGCGATCCAGCCGCCACACGGCTCTGAGATTTTCCTGAATTTGTTTGATCTCGACAAGATTTTGTTTCAAGTTGCGCCGTTCCAATAGCGATAGGTCCGCCAAACCAACGCGGTTGTCGATTGGTTGGCGGTTTTTCCGTGCCGTTAGTTGCGCACGCAAACGCAAGCGCAAAAAAAAGGGGAGCATTTCCGCGAGCGCTTGGGCGATTTCGCGATCGAAGACGATGCCGGAGGTGCCGGCGACGCGCAGACGTTCGAGGGTCGAGCGTTCGCTCGAGCCGGCAGCTAAGGCGGCTGCGCGCGCCAGGGCGACGATCGGTGCGATGCCGCCCATTTTAAGATCAATCCTGCCGTGCTCACTACGGAGGCGGTTGAAAAAGCCGATCGGCGGGTTGAATGCCATTGCGCCGTACAGCATATGTGAGAGAAAGCGCCGTTCGCTTGTCGCCGCAGAAATAATTTCGTCGAGAGACTTCAAAGAAAGGCTGCCTGCGACGACGCGGAAGTCGAAAAAGATTGCGGCGTCGAGCAGTGCTTGCGGCTCGGGTAGCTTTATCCATTTTTCGAAAAGTTGCTGCCAGTCGGCCAGCGGCTTGCACCAGTTCGTTGCCATGAAACCGCCTGGACAAGGCGGAAAGCCGGCTTTAATCAGTCCATCGATGACCCGTTTGGACAGTGCCTCAAAATATGCGCGGGATTTTTCCGTGCCGCCCTCGAAGACGAGCGCGTTGTCCTGATCGGTGAGCAATGTTTGCTCCAGCCGCCCCTCCGAGCCGAGGACGATCCAAGCGTAGGCAGCCGGCGCAGGGCCTAAATTGTGTTCAGCGGACTGCACGATTCGTTTTGCCAAGGCATCGTTCAGGCTGGAGACGATCTGGCTGATCTGCAAGGCGCCGAGCCCGCCTTGGAAAAGCGTTTCCGTTAAAGAACCGATTTCCGATGCGTAGTTGTCGATGACAGTCGCTTCGTCGAGTGTATCAATGATGCCCCGCAAATAGATCGGATTATTTGTCTGGTGAAGCAGGAGATCGGTCGCGCTAATGACGCCGACGATTTTTCCTCGTTCGACGACGGGGAGGTGGTGGATGTTTTCATCAATCATCAATCGCAGTGCTGTAAAAGCCGGTGCGGCAGAATCGATTGTCTTAAGAGGTCTCGTCATCACATGGATAACCGGAGTTTCAAGTGGCATGTTGGCCGCCAGCACGCGACCGCGAAGATCGCGGTCGGTAACGATGCCGGGCGGCTCAGCGGCGACCAAAACCGAGCCGACGTGCGCGCGTTGCATCTGGCGAGCGGCTTCGGCAACGGTTACATTCGGTGCAACGAACACGGGCGCGATTTTAACCAAGTTCTTAATCGGTTGGATCAAACTATAATCCGGCTGTGTAGTGGTGTGATTGGCCATAAACGCGGCTGTAAATCCATTTACAGGCGCCAGCCTATGGGAGTGTGTGCGCTTTTTGCAATTCGCGAGTTCCCCAGCCGAAGCCTAGCGCGTGAGAATGGCGATTCTGCCGATAAGGACGAATGCGAGCCAGAGGAGAGCGTAAAAGAGCAGCGTCCTTGAGAGCAGCTGATTTTCGGATGTGCCCGGCATAACCCAAGCGCGCACGGGGCGAATCAGCGGCGCGGTAAGCACCGAAAAAAACCATAGTAGTTTGCTGTTCGGTTTTTGGCTCAAACGGGCGACGATTTTGTGAAGTGTTAAATAGAAGACCGCCATGAAGCAGAGAAACCGGGCCAAAGATAAAATCTGCGAGAGCGGATCGATCACGTCCCCCGGAGCGAGAGGACGAAAAGAATCGTCTTCTCGTCCTCTCAAATGAATCGAGTTTAATGAGCGCCGGCCGACAGGTCGCGTCCTAACGGATCTCCCGTGATGGCCTGACCGCTCTTGGGATAGCGCACGCTGGCGACAAGATCCTGCACCGGCTGCGGCGGCGCTTCGGTAATCAGTGACACCAGCCAAATGGTGATGAAGCCGACTGGCAGTCCGAAAACTGCTGAAGCGATGGTCTGTGTGCCAAACCACGAAACGCCATAGAATCGGCTGCCGATCATATAGTATGTAGTGACCGCCAATCCCGCGATCATGCCCACGCAGGCTCCGGTCTTGTTCGCGCGCCTCCACCAGATGCCCATGACGAGGGCTGGGAAAAACGACGCTGCCGCCAAACTGAACGCCCATGCCACCAATTCGACGATGATAGCGACGCGAAAAGTGGCGACCCAGGCAGCCACTAGCGCTGTCACAACCAGCAGTATTTTGGTGATCGTTAGCCGTTTAGTCAGCGATGCGCTCGGATCGATGACGTTGTAGTATAAGTCATGCGAAAAAGCATTGGCGATCGTGAGCAACAGCCCGTCCGCCGTAGACAATGCTGCCGCCAGACCGCCCGCCATCACCAACCCCGTAATTACAAACGGTAGTCCGGCGACTTCAGGCATCGCAAGCACGACGAAATCGGTGGACTTGACGACGAAGTCCGCCCACTGCACGATCCCGTCGCCGTTCTTGTCGACCACGTCGAAAAGGCCGGCGGGCTGCCACAGCGTTACCCAACGCGGCAGCTCCGCGATGTGGGTGCCCACCAATTTCGCGTAGATCACGAAACGGGCGAAAGCGGCATACGCCGGCGCGGTGAAATAAAGCAGGAAGATAAAAAATAACGACCATGCCACCGATGTCCGCGCCTCTCGCACCGAAGGGGTCGTGTAATAACGCGTGAGTATGTGCGGCAGCCCCGCGGTGCCGACCATCAAGCAGAAGGTCAAAGCGAGGAAGTTCCACATGCCAACACCGCTGGGTACCGTCAAATACCGGCCGATTTTAGCGTCGTCACTGGTGGCCGGAGCCGTCGCCTGCTGAGTGGCGGTTTTGGCGGCTGTTTTGAGTTTGTCCGCTTCGTTATCGTTGATATTGCCCATCTTGATCTTCGCGTTGGCCTCATCTGCATCCTTTTTCCATAAGGCACGCGTCTCTTTCTCTTTCGCGTCGCGCGTAATCTCTAGCGCCTTAGCGTTGTTTGTCTGCAGGACCCTGCCATAAGTGAGCTCGGGGACCGGAATCGCGAACAGCTGATACGAAAGATAAACCACCGGAACCAAGTACGAAACGATCAGGATGATGTACTGCGCCACCTGCGTCCAGGTGACCGACCTCATGCCGCCAAGTACCGAGCAGAAAAGAACGCCGATCAAGCCGGCAAAAACTCCAATACTGAAATCCAATCCGATAAACCGCGATACGATCAGGCCGACGCCGGTGACCTGAGCGATGAGATAGGTGAAGGAGCATGCGATCGCAGCGACGACGCCGATGATGCGCGCCAAATTTCCACCGTAGCGGGCACCGAGAAAATCGGGAATCGTATAGGCCCCGAATTGACGGAGATAGGGGCCGAGAAATACGGCGAGCAAGAGGTAGCCTCCGGTCCAACCCATTACGTAAGCGAGACCGGCGAATCCTTGCGCGGAAAGCGCGCCCGCCATCGATATGAATGAAGCCGCAGACATCCAGTCCGAGCCCGTCGCCATGCCGTTGAACACGGCGGGGACGCCGCGGCCGGCAACGTAGTATTGGTCGGGATTCGAGGTCCGGGTGATGATCCCAATGACGATATAGATGCCGAGCGAAAGACCCATGAAGATCCAGCCGATCCATCTGGGCGGCAAACCAAAGAGTCGCTCGGCTATACCGATGAGAATGGTGACGCCTAAGAAACAGACCGTATAAAGGCCAAAAACCTTACCAAGGCTCATGAATTCATCCCTCCTCCCTGATGCCGTACTTAAGATCGAGTTTGTTCATCAAATGAGCATACACGGCGATTTCGATGACGAAGATCGCCAAAGAGCCTTGGGCCGCCATATAGTAACCGAGCGGAAAACCCAGGAAGGAATATTGATTCAGCCAGCCGGCCCAAAGGCCGGAGATCAGATAGGTGACAACGAACCAGACGATCAACAGAATCGTCGTCAAGGTGACATTGTAACGCCAGTACGATTTTTTTTGTTCCTCCGTGAGATCAGCCATAAGCACCCCCCGATGCAAATTGGATCGACAACACGAGCAAAACTCATTGTCCCTGAAGCTATGATCTCGGTCGAGCTAACGCGTTACGGATTTGCGCGCCGACCGGGGAAAGAAATCGTTCCCTGTAGGACGGAGAAAAGAATCACCGTCCGGATCGCCAGGGATTGTTGAATGAGGGCTTTAGCAAAGGCCATCGTAAAGTGTCAAGCAAATTCTCGGTGCGGGTTGACGGGTCTTTGCGACCTGGCATAGGGTAGCATTCGAAATATTTCGTCGATGGGAGCATAACGATAATGGAAAATCGCCGTTACGATTACTCGCCGATCATTCGCCGTCCGAAAATTGAATGGCCTAACCATGGCCGCATCGCGCTCTGGGTAGCGCCGAATATTGAATATTTTCACTTTGACATGCCGGTCCGCGGCTCGGGCAGCACTCATGCTCCGGACGTACCGGGTTATACCCTGCGCGATTACGGCTCGCGGGTCGGCGTGTTTCGCATCATGGATGTGCTCGATAAGTACGGGATCCGGGCGAGCGTGCTGTTGAACGCGGAAGTCTGCGAGCAACATCCGCCGATCATCGAAGAGGGCAACAAACGGGACTGGGAGTGGCTGGGCCACGGCATGACGAACAGTATTTCAATGCTTGATTATCCTCTCGAAGAAGAGCGCTCGGTCATTCGCAAAGTCAAGGAGATCATCACCAAAAACACCGGCAAAACGCCGAAGGGCTGGTTGGGCCCAGGCCTGGGAGAATCGTTCAACACCGTCGATCATCTCGCTGCCGAAGGATTTGAATACGTTTGCGACTGGGGCAACGACGAACAGCCGACCCCAATGCGCGTGAAGAGCGGAAAAATGATCGTGGTGCCCTATGAGTTGGGCGTAAACGACATTCGCGTCTTCATCCGCGAGACCCACACGCCCGAGCAATATTACCGGATGGTGTGCGATCATTTCGATACGCTCTACAAAGACAGCGTTTCGGGCGGACGCGTCCTTTGCCTGCCGCTCCATCCCTTCGTGATCGGCATGCCGTTTCGCATCAACTATCTCGACAAAGCGCTCGAGTATATGTGTTCGCACGACGGGGTGTGGCGCACGACGAGCGGGGATATCGCGGATTGGTATTATAAGAACTACTACAAGGATCCGGGCAGGTTTGAGGGGTAGCAGAGGTTGGAGTAATGGAGTACTGGCGTGATGGAGTGTTGGGTTCCGGGAGGAAAATGCGCGGCCCACCAGATTCAGCGACTTCATCTCGGAATCCATTGCATCCCCGCATCCATTACTCCAATACTCCATCACTCCATTACTCCAGGCTCCAAGGAGCTAAATCATGAGCGACCCAAAAGGGTTTGTCTTCGACGCGGTCGAGCACAATCGCGACGCGATCGCTCTGCTGTGCGACAATATTTTTTATTATGCCGAGCTCGGCATGCAGGAGTTCGAGACTTCGAAGCTGATGATGGAGCTTTTAGAAAAAGCCGGCTTTAAAAATAGTGCGTGCAGTCCGTTTCGGCCAACGACTCCGGCGAAGTGTCCTGGGTCGTACCGACCGGCCTCATCACTTTTCCATCCAATATTCCTGGGGTGTCGTACCATCACTGGTCCGCGGGCGTGTCTCTGGCGACTTCGATCGCTCACAAAGGCGCAGTGGCGGGCGCGAAAGCGATGGCCGGATCGGCATTGGACTTATTTCTTGAGCCCAAACTGGTCGCGAAAGCCAAGGAAACGTTCAAAGATGAAGTCGGAGATACCGAATACCGCCCGTTGTTGCCGCCGGAGCAAAAGCCGCCGCTGGAATTAAATCGCGACATTATGGAGCGGTATCGGCCGGCGATGCGGCAGCACTATCTAAAAGAGAAACCGGTATTCGAATAGCTGACAGCGTTGGGGTCGAATCTCAAAAAAAATTGACACCATTGTTCATTGCCGCATGTTTAGAGTCCTTGACGGCCACCCTCTGTCCTAATCCATACAGAAGTTTTCCGCCGTTTACTTGTCACTCACTTCTACTGTCATGGAAACAGTCGAGCGGAGTTCCACGGTGCCGGGTTCGACCGGCGTCGGCGCGGAGGCTGCTTCGGCGCGCGCGGCCATTGCTTGGCGGTAGATGGGCTGCACCAGGCGCTCGCCTTCATTGACCGAGACAATACGGACAATCTTCAAACCGAGTGCGGCGGCCACCGCTTCGGCTTTGGCCCTTGCTTTTGCAGACGCCATTTTCAGCGCACCAAGCTGAGCAGCTAATTCGTCTTTCAGTGTAAACACCAGTCGATTGACATTGTTAGCTCCCGCTTGCATCGCGCTATCGATAAGCCGCCCGACCAGACTCAAATTCGTTGTCTTGATGTGCAGGGTATTGCTGGCGGTGTAACCGACGATCTCGGGTTTTCCGCCCTGAGGGTAGCGATAGTTGGGCGCCAGGGAGTAGCCGCTGGTTTTGACCTCGTCGCCCTTACCCAACTGCTTTTTGATCTCCGCAAGAACGCGGGCAAGCCTCTCAGCATTTTCTTTGGTGGCGTCAGGAGCGGCCCGCGATTGAGTAACAACGCCGATGTCAATTTCCGCTTGATCCGGTTCAGCGGAGACCGCGGCGTCGCCGCTGACCGTAATTGACGGGATTTTCGGACGATCGTTAGTTTGTTGCGCTCCGGCCGTCGATCCAAGCAGAAGAACGAGGCCAAAAATCGCCAGGAGTTTGTTCATAAAGAGTCCTTTCGCTGCCAACCCGCGATAAGGCTAGCGTAAATCGCTGTTGCGGGCTAGACTTTCGCCCGCCGAGTTTGGTCGCAATTTTAGACGGCGGTGAAATGAAAAAGTTCCTCCTCACGATTTCCTGCTTTTTGTTGGCGGGATGCGCGATGCAGCAGCGTCAACATTACTGGCGCGTCAAGGACATGGTATTGGCCAAAGGCCCGGTGCTGGATTTGGCGAAGCCGAACGAAGAGATCGCGCTGACGGTGCCGACAAAAACCATCCGGGAATTGATGCTGGCGCATTTACGGATCAGCCGGTCAGCGGGTGTGCCGAGTGAACTTTATATTGTCGACGGAGATGAACCCAATGCCTTTGCGGGGATCTTTAACGGTCAGAGAGTGACGGGTATTAATCTCGGTATGATTAAAATGATTGATGGCGACATCAACCAATTTGCCGCGCTGATCGGCCATGAGGTGGCACACTGGGCGAAAGGCCATGTCGATGCCGGACGGACACGGAGTAATACTCTGAACGCGGTTGGGACATTGGTTGGAGTCGGCTTGAGCGCCGCAGGCGTGCCAGCGGCAGGGTTCATCAGCGGGTTAGGCGTCGATCTCGTCGATTCTTCGTATAACCGCGAGCAAGAGCGTGAAGCGGACGCTCAGAGCATTGAGTACATGCTCGCGAATGAATACGACCTTCGGGCGGCGATCGCGCTGCACGAAAAATTTCTTAAGTTTGATAGAGGGTTAAGATTGCCTTTTCTGTCGAGCCACCCGAGCAGCAAAGAACGGATCGAAAATCTGAGAGCGCTGATCCAGTCGAAAAAATTCTCCGAATAGCGGAAGAAGAATTCCACCATATAGAGCCTAGTGCGGGAGCGCCGCAACGAAAACAGAAGATAGTTTCACCACGAAGGACGCGAAGAACACGAAGTTTAGAGTTTTGTTTTCTGAAACCTTCATGACCTTCGTACCAGAGTATCTCGGTCCAGGAGAGAATTCACCGCGGAGACGCGGAGTACGCTGAGAAAATAATTTTATGAAGCAAAACTCCGAACTCCGCGACCTCTGTTGCCTCTGTGGTGAGTCGTTCTTGGAGATCGAATTTCATTTGTCAGTCCGCAACCTTAAGATTGCTACCTCGGAAAGTTTGCGCAGGCTCCGACAGGTCGTAATTCATAGATCACAAACTCGGAAGAATTTAATCGAGTCTAACGCAGAAAACTCAGCGCAGCAGAGCTACAATGCGTGAGAAAGATTTCTCCCTTCGGTCGAAATGACATACCTACCACTTGGCGGCTTTGTGAAATCCGGCGGCGTTTCGCTCGAATAATCTTTTGCCTCGGGAGGATTCTCAAGCCGGTCATTCAGAAATGTCTTCTTCGAATTGCGCGCGCCGACCTATTCCTGCTAAACCCAAAGTGTGAAAACGGCAGCGCGGAGCGAGCACCGGGTCGGGACTCAAGGGATTTTCTATGGCTGGTACATCGTCGGTGTCGGTTTTCTCGCCAATGTCGCATCTTCGTTCGCTCTCGCAAGCACACTCAGCATCTTTCTCAAACCTCTGACAAGCGAGTTAGCTGTTTCTCGCGGCGTCTTTTCGTTGCTCCGTTCCGGAGAGGGAATCATCGGCGCCTGTCTCGCACCGCTGGTCGGCACCTTGGTGGATCGCTACGGCGGGCGCTGGCTGATGGCGATCGGCACGACGATCGTCGGAATCGGCTACTTTTTTCTCGGCCACGTCGACAGCTTCAGTCAATTTGCAGCGATCCGTCTGGCCTTGGTGAGCTTTGGCGATGCCATCATGGGCTACATGGTCGTCAATGTTGTCATCTCGCAGTGGTTTGTGCGCCGGCGCGGGCGCGCGCTCGCCTTCACGAGCATGGGCGTGGGCTTCGCCAAGGTTTGCATGCCGGTGGTCGCGGCCTGGCTTCTTTTAACCCTCGGGTGGCGGCAGACGTGGACGGTGTTCGGCGTGCTCACGATTGCCTTGCTGGTGCTGCCGGCGCTGTTGATCGTGAGGCGCCGGCCGGAAGACATGGGATTGTTTCCAGATGGCGCCGGCGAACCCGGCATCGAGCCCGGGAGTTTCGCAGGCAAAAAACCTTTCGCGGAGGATCAACCGGCCAATTCTTCAGAGACGGTTTGGACACGCGCTGAAGCCGTACGCACGAGCGCTTTCTGGCTTCTCGTCATCACGTT
>Ga0075287_1000023_pt1 | contig 13777 bp, 10 predicted proteins | sample SF_Rice_20C_0N_3_FD_69762 | JGI IMG/M metagenome (GOLD analysis project Ga0075287, IMG submission 69762) | Rice paddy soil microbial communities from Twitchell Island, California, USA - SF_Rice_20C_0N_301 | ecosystem: Environmental > Terrestrial > Soil > Paddy field/soil | place: USA: Twitchell... | reverse complement strand
CCATTCATCGCGGCGACAAGGCGCCAGCCGCCGCCGGCGTGATCCACTCCGATTTCGAGAAGGGATTCATCCGGGCCGAGACCGTGGCCTACGACGATTTCGTCCGGGTCGGGGGATGGAAAGGCGCCCGGGAGCAGGGGCTCGCGAGAGCCGAAGGCAAGGAGTACGTGGTGCAGGACGGCGACGTGATGCTGTTCCGCTTCAACGTCTGAGTTGGTAGTCCCCGCTCCCTTCTTCCTGCTCAATACCCCAGAATCCGCGCCCGCCAGTCCGCCGCGAGCGCCGGGCACCGCGCTAGGCGAGCGGCGCGCTCGGGATCGGCGGCCCGCTCCCGCATCGCTCGCGCGACGTCGCGGACGGGCCACTCCGGATGCGGCCGCGCGGCGAGCCTCACCTCCTGACCCGATTCCAGCTCGCCTTCGCGGAGCACTCGCAGGTACCACCCGCTTCGCGCGTTGACCTGGACCACCGCGATCATGTCGGGCACCTTGTGCCGGCGCGCGAGCGTGGCGCACGGCTGGCGGGGCTTGGTCACCTCGAATCTCGCCCCGCCGATGTCATACACGTCGCCGAGGCACGCCGTCTCTTCCGTGAGCCCGTGGACCGACAGGTTTTCGCCGAATGCGCCTGGCCCCACGTCGTCCCGGGCCCACTCGGTGCGCCAGAGGGCGTAGTGACTCACCGCATACATGAGCACGGCCTGATCGGGGCCGCCATGGACCCGGGTATCCGCCACCTGATCGCCGCGGAGACCCAGGGTCCCGGCCCAGATGGGCCCCTCGACCGGCTCCTTCCAGATAGCGCTCGTGAACACCCGCTCCATCCTGTCCAGAGCGCCGGGAATGCCGACGGTACGGGGAACTCCGATGTGGATAGACTCCAAGTGCATGGGCGATCCGGGAGCGGGAATCGGGAATTTAGCCGGGCCACCTCTCGTCCTTTCGCCTTCCGGCCTTCCCGCCTATCTTCCCCGCCGTCCACATATCTCCTCCCCGGCGCCCACACCAGGCCCGGGGCGACCAGACCGAAGGAAGGTGTCATGACCCGTCAGTACGAGGTGGTCTATATCTTCGACAGTGCGCTCGAAGAGACCGCCATCAACGAACGCCTCGCGCGTTTCCAAGCCCTCATCCAGCTGCCCGACGGCGAGCCGCCCCAGGTGAATCACTGGGGCAAGCGGACGCTGGCCTATCCCGTGAAGAAGCACGAGACGGGCTACTACGTCGTCGCCAAGTTCGACGCCGACGCGACCGCCCTGCCGGAGTTCGAGCGCGCCATCAAGCTCGATGACGGCGTGCTCCGCTTCCTGGTGGTGGTCAACGAAGGGGCGCAGCCGGTGCCGGTCACCGCCGGCAAGACCGATGAGGAGGACGACGAATGAGGCGCCCCCAGAAGACCTGCGCCATCTGCGAGTCGGGCGTACGGGTGGTGGACTACAAGGACGAGCGCACGTTGTCCCGGTTTCTGACCGAGCGGGGCAAGATCCTGCCCAGCCGGCTGTCCGGGACCTGTGCGCGGCATCAGCGGCAGCTCAGCACCGCAATCAAGCGCGCCCGGCAGCTCGCGCTCCTGCCCTACATCAAGGGTTTCGTCGGCTGACCTCGATCGGGCAGGCACCGCGCGGGGGCCGGGGTGGCCCCCCGGCGCGGGGACGGGCGCCGTGGGGTCCGCTCCTCGCGCTCGTGGGGTTTCTGCTGCTGGCCCCGCCGGTGTTCGTCTGCGGTCCGCTCGCGGGACTGCTCCTGGTGTCCCGGCCGTCCACCGCCCGCGAGTGGGGATGGCTCCTGGGCGCGTCGCTCTGGACCGCTCTCTGGCTGGTGCCGCTTGGCGGACTCGGAGCTCAGGTGGCGCGGGCTGGCGCGGTGCTGCTGTGCGGCAGCTTCCTGGCGCTCACGCTCTGGCGTCCCTCGCCCCTCTTTTCCCGTGCGCTCGTGTCCGCCGCGGTTGCCGGGGCGGCGCTCATCGCCTGGATGGCGCGCCTCGGCATCGGGTGGACTCAGGTCAGAGCGGCGGTGGGCGACGAGCTGACCAAGTATCAGGATGCGGTGCGCGCCCAGTGGCAGGCCGCCGGCGTGCCCAACGACATCGTGGCCCAGATGTCGGGTATCAGCGAAACGATCGCCCAGCTCTTTCCCGCGCTCCTCGCCATTGCCGCGGTCGCGGGACTGCGGCTCGCCTGGGCCTGGTACCACCGCGTATCCACCCGGCCGCTCGGGGCGCCGCCGCCACCCTTCGCGGCGTTCCGGTTCAACGACCAGCTCGTGTGGGGCTGGGTGCTCGGGCTCGCCCTCTGTCTCATCCCCATACCGGACCCCTGGCCTCTCGTCGGCGCCAATCTGCTGCTCTTCTGGTCGGTCCTGTACGCCACGCGGGGGCTCGCGGTGCTGCTGGGCGGCGCCGGCCAGGTGTCCTGGTCGGTCATCGTCGTGCTCGGCGTCATTTCCCTGTTCCTGTTGCCGTTCGTCGCCGGGGGGCTCACCCTGCTCGGCCTGGCGGACACGTGGCTAGATTTCCGGCGTCGGGCGACGCCGGCCAACCGAGGGTTCGACCGATGATCGAAGTGATTCTGCGGGAAGACGTCAAGACATTGGGTCGCGCGGGGGACCTGGTGCGGGTCAAGCCGGGATACGCGCGCAATTTTCTGCTGCCTCACGGGCTGGCGTTCGAGGCCACCGAGGGCAACCGCAAGCGCATCGCCGCCGAAGGCAAAGCGCGGGTTTCCCGGGAGCAGGCCGAGCGGGGGGAGGCCGAGCGGTTGGCGGCGGCGCTGGGCAGCGTCTCGCTGACGCTGGCGGGGAAAGCTGGTGAGGAAGGCAAGCTTTTCGGATCGATCACGGCGCAGGACATCGCGGAGGCGCTGGCCAAGCAGGGTCATGAGATCGACAAGCGGCGCATCGAGCTGGAACATCCCATCAAGACGCTGGGACATCACACCGTCGGCATTCGCCTGCCCCACGAGGTCCACGCCGAAGTGCGTCTCTCGGTCGTCGCGGAGTGACCCGACGCCGATGAGGTCCGGCATCACCTACGTCGACGGCCCCCGCCTTGCCCGCTCCCTGTTCGCGGCCGCCGACTGGGTGGCCGCGGGCCGTGACGAGATCAACCGGATCAACGTCTTTCCCGTGCCCGACGGCGATACCGGCACCAACTTCAGCCTCACGCTGCGCGCCGTCGCCGACGCCCTCCTGGCCCTCGGCGACGCGCCGCTTCCGGATACCGCGCGGACCATGGCGCGCGCCGCAGTGCTCGGCGCCCGGGGCAACTCGGGCATGATGCTCGCCCACTTCATGCTCGGCTTCGCCGACGCACTGGGCGCTCAGTCCACTGCCACGACCGCCGACGTCGCCCGGGCCATGCGCGCCGGCTCGGACCGGCTCTACTCGTCGCTCGAGGACCCGAAGGAAGGCACGATCCTCACGGTGGCGCGCGAGGCGGCGGCGGCGGCACAGCGGACCGCTCACCAGACGTCCGATGTGGGCGAGTTCATGCGCCGCCTGCTCCAGGAGGGCGAGACGGCGCTGGCGAAGACGCCCGAACTGATGGCGGTGCTCCGGGAGGCCGGCGTGGTGGACGCCGGCGGCAAGGGCTTCGTCCGCATGATCGAGGGCATGGTCCGCTACATCGAAGGCCTCCCCATCGTCCCTTTCGTCGCGACCAATGGAGACGCTCAGGCATCGGTACTGGCCCCTGCCGCGCTCGTCGAGGTGGCCGCCGAGCGCGACTACCGGTACTGCACCGAGGTCCTGGTTCGCGGCGAGCAGCTGCCCTCCTCCAACGAGGTGCGCGCATCGCTCCATCAGTTCGGCGGATCGCTCGTCGTCGCGACGACCGGGGACATTCTCAAGATTCATGTGCACACGGACACCCCGGATGCCGTCTTTAGCTATGCGAGCCGGTGGGGGCGGGTGGAGACCACCAAGGCCGACGACATGCGGGCACAGCACCGCCGGATGGCCCATCCCGCCCGCCGGCCGGTTGCCGTGGTCACCGACAGCTCGGCCGATCTCGCGGACGGGGTCCTGGACCGCCACCACATCGCGCTGGTTCCGCTCCAGGTGGCCTTCGGCGAGGACACCTTCCGTGACCGTGTGGAGCTCAAGCCCGAGGAGTTCTACCGTCGGCTTCGGGAGTCGAGACTCCTCCCTACCACCTCGCAGCCGGCCCCGGCAGAGTTCATCCGGGTCTTCCGCGACGCCAGAGAGGAAGCGGAGGAAGTAATCGGGGTGCTCCTCTCCTCCGCCCTCTCGGGCACCTACGCGTCGGCACAGGCCGCGGTGCGGGCGGGTGGCGTCTCCAGCATCCGGCTGGTCGACAGCCGCTCCGCGTCCCTCGGGGTCGGGATGCTGGCGCTCAGGGCGGCGGAGCTGGCCGAGGAGGGGTGGGACGGGGCGCGGATCACGAAGGAGCTGGAACGGGTGCGATCGCGGTCGGGCATGCTCTTGACGGTGGACCGGTACGACAATCTCCTGCGGTCCGGACGGGTGTCGCGCGGCAAGGCATGGCTCGCGGGCATGCTCGACGTCAAGCCGATCCTCTCGCTCGATGGCGCGGGCAAGGTGGTCCCGGCCGACCGCGTGCGCGGCCGCGAGAATGTCGTCCCGAGAGTGCTCGAGCTGCTCGAGCGGCGGCTCACCCCGCGTCCCCGCGCGGTGCGGTTCGGCGTGGCTCACGCCGACGCGCCCGAGGTGGCGGCCCGGGTGCGCACGGCACTGGTGGCGGCCTACAGCCCCAAGGATTGCTTCGTGTCCCTGGCGACCGGCGTCCTCGGTACCCACGTGGGCGCCGGCGCCTGGGCGGTCTTCTATCAGGTGGAAGACTGAGGTGGCGGCGACGCTCCCCGACGCGCTGCGGCTGGCACTCGACGCAATCCGGGACCTGAAAGGCAATCAGCTCGTGGTGCTCGATCTGCGAGGACTCACGGACGCCACCGATTACTTCGTCATCGCCTCCGGCACGTCCGACGCGCACGTCCGGGGCATCGCCGAATCGGTGATGCAGAAGCTCGACCGCCGCGGCCACCACACGCACCACGTGGAAGGGCTGAGCGGCGGCCGGTGGGTGCTGCTCGATTTCGTGGATTTCGTGATCCACCTGTTTCACCCGGAGACCCGCTCCTTCTATCAGCTCGAGCGCCTCTGGGATGACGCACCGGAGCTGCTTACCAGCTCCACCTAGGCCGAGGCCGACATGCTCCGACGTAGCACACCCGCGCTCCTCTTCCTGCTCCTGGGCGTGCCGGGCTCACTGGCCGCCCAGTACTTCGGGCGGAACAAGGTCCAGTACTCGACCTTCGATTTCAAGATCATCCAGACGGAGCATTTCGACGTCTACTACTACGACCGCGAGCGCGTGGCCGCGCTCGACGCGGCGCGCATGGCGGAGCGGGGGTACGCCAAGCTGTCGAAAGTGCTCAATCACGAGTTCCGCGAGCGGAAGCCCATCATCCTCTACGCTTCCGGCTCGGACTTTCAGCAGACCAACGCGACCGAGGTGAGCGGCGAGAGCACGGGCGGCGTCACCGACTTCGCCCGGAACCGGGCGGTGATGCCCTTCTCCGGCGCGTACAGCGACTTCCAGCACGTCCTGTTGCACGAGATGACCCACCAGTTCCAGTACGACATCTGGTCGCGGGGACGGGCGGGCGGAGGATTGCAGACGCTGATCGCCATCGCGCCGCCGCTCTGGTTCGCGGAGGGCATGGCCGAATACATGTCGCTCGGGCCGATCAACGCCGAGACGGCCATGTGGCTGCGCGACGCGTCGCTGGAGGGGAAGCTTCCGACCATCAAGCAGATGACCGCGGATCCCTACGAGTACTTCCCCTACCGGTTCGGTCACGCCCTGTGGTCGTACATCGGCGAGCGCTGGGGCGACGAGGCGGTCGGCGCCATCCTCAAGTCGACGCTGGCGGGCGGGATCGAGCCGGCCTTCCGCCGGACCATCGGTCTCACCCTCGATCAGCTCTCGGATCAGTGGCGCGACGCGGTCCAGAAGCGGTATCTGCCCGAGATCGGATCGCGGACCAAGGCGCGCGCCATTGCCGACGAGCTCCTCACCAAGGAGCGCTCGGAGGGCACGCTGCACCTGGCGCCGGCGCTGTCGCCCGATGGCTCGCTGGTGGCCTACTTCAGCGAGAAGGACTTCTACTCGGTCGACCTCTATCTCGCCGACGGCGTCACCGGCAGGGTCAAGCGCCGGATCCTCAAGTCGGGCGTCAGCAGCAACTACGAGACATACCGGTTCATCAACTCGCAGGCCAACTGGTCGCCCGACGGGAGGTTTCTCGCGTTCGCGGCCAAGCGAGGCCCCCGGGACGACATCGTCATCGTGGACGTCGCCAGGAACAAGCAGGTCGGGCGCATTCAGCTCAAGCTGAGCGGCGTGACGACACCGGCCTGGAGCCCCGACGGCCGGCGCCTGGTGTTCACGGGGTACGACGGCGGCCTCAGCGACCTCTTCGTGGTGGATCGGGACGGCTCCAATCTTCACCGGCTGACCAACGACAAGTACGCCGACCTGCACCCGGTGTGGTCGCCCGACGGGAGCACCATCGCCTTTGCCACCGACCGGGGCCCCGAGACCGACTTCAACAAGCTCGCCATCGGCAACTTCCGGATCGCGCTGTACGATCTGGCTGCCGGCAAGGTCTCGGGGCTCGACCACATGGATGTCGGCAAGAACGTGAGCCCGCAATGGGCGCCGGACGGCAAGTCCATCGCGTTCGTGTCCGACCGCAACGGCGTCAGCAACATCTATCTCTACGATCTGGGCGACCGTGACATCTACCAGCTCACGGACCTCTACACCGGCGCCCAGGGCATCACGCCCCTGTCCCCGGTGCTGAGCTGGGCCCAGCAGGCCGACCGCCTGGCGTTCGTGTACTACGACAAGGGCAAGTTCGACATCTACTCGATCGCCAACCCCCGCCGGCTCAAGCGCCAGCCTTACCGTCAGGTGACGACCGACAGCGTGGGCATCCTGGCCCGGGTCACGACGCCGGCCTTTGACACCTCGCGCTCGCTGCAGGTGCGGGAGGAAGTCCGGCCGCAGGTGGGAGAGGGCGGATCGATCTACCGGACCCCCCAGGGCTTCCGCTCGTCGGGTGAGCTGGCCCGCAGCCCGGACACCCTGCGCATCCAGCAGCCCATCTCGATCGCGGCGCTGCTCGATTCGGCCAATTACAGCCTGCCCGACACGAGCGAGTTCACGCTCAAGGATTACCGGGTCCACTTCTCGCCCGACTACATCGCGCGGCCCTCCATCGGCTACGCGCGCGACAACTTCGGGCGCGGATTCTTCGGCGGCTCGGCCATCTCGCTGAGCGACATCCTCGGCAACCATCAGCTGGTCTTCGCGGGCTACGTGAACGGGCGGATCGCCGAGGCGCAGGTGCTCGCCGCCTACATCAACCTGAGCAAGCGGATCAACTGGGCCGTCGGCATCTCGCAGGACCCGTACTACTTCCTCGAGCCGAGCCAGATTCTGACCGACGTGCCACAGGGCGGGAACGTCTTCGTGACCAACATCCGCCGACTCGTGGTCCGGTCGGTCTTCACGCAGGCGTATTATCCGCTCAGCCGGTTCCAGCGCATCGAGGCGGGCGCGCGGTTCGCCAACGTGGACGACGCTCTGCTCAGCATCAACGAGCGCTACGACCCCGCCAGCGGAATCCTGCTCGAGGACCCGTTCCTGGAGACCAACAATCTTCCCGGCGTGAACTACGTACAGCCGTCGGCCGCGCTCGTGTTCGACAACTCGCTCGACGGGTACGTCGGCCCCTTTTACGGCCGCCGGTCGCGGCTGGAGTTCGCGCAGACGCTGGGTGACTGGAAGTTCTCCCAGGTCACGGCCGACTACCGACGGTACGACGGGATCATCGGGCCCATCGTGCTCGCCACTCGGGGACTCTACTTCGGACGGATCGGCCGCGACGCGCGGGAATTCCGGATCTTCGGCGGCAGTACCGACCTGATTCGGGGAAACACCTCCGGCTCCTACCGGCGGAACGAATGCCTCAACGCCAACGATGCCGAGGCCGAGTCCGGCTGCGCCGCCTTCGATCGTCTGGTCGGCACCCAGATCGCGCTCGGCAGCGTGGAGCTGCGTTTCCCGATTCTCAATCCGTCCTTCGGCGTGCCCGCGGCGGTGCCGCCGCTCGAGGCGGCGCTCTTCTACGATATCGGGATCGTCTGGGACGAGCGGAGCACGCTCAAGTGGAGCCGCGATCCCGGCGACGATCCGATCCGGGTGCGCACGCCGCTCCAGACGATCGGGGCCTCGCTCCGCGCCAATCTCTTCGGCTTTGCCGTGGCCCGGCTGGACTATTCGATCCCGCAGAACCGGAGCGCGGTCAAGGGCCTGTGGACCTTCAGCCTGGGCCCCACCTTCTGACGTGATGCCCTGCCCCGCTATGTTTCGGGGGTGAACCGCCATCTGTCGGGATTGGGCGCGGGCCTCCTGCTCCTCGGGGCGGCGTGCGGGCGCGAGCCCGAGCTGAAGCTCGGCACTCTCCCGCCCTCCACCCGGGCGCCGGCCCCCTCCTCCGCCGTGCGCCTCCCCCGCGATGGTGGCCAGGCCCGCCTCTACCGCCTTCCCTCACTGGAGCCCTCGTCCTGGTCCACCGAGGACAAGCTGCCGCCGCTCGAGCGAGCGGTGGGGGGCGATGCGGAGCAGGGACTGGTCTACGCGCTCGACCGGCATCACAACGTGGTCGGCGTGGACCTGGCGACGCGCCGGGTGCGGCCCTACGTGGAGGAGGTCCGCTACGCGGCCGTCGGTCCCGACGGCGCGCTCTACTCCGTGGACACCGGCCGCGTGGTGACGCAGCTCGTCCGGCGGACGCCGGTGCGCTTCCGCTCGAAGCTGCAGGGCACGCCCGCGGAGCTGCGCGGAACCATGAACGGCGTCCTCCTCGCCCGTCTGGCCGGGACCAGGTCCACCCTCGAGGTGCTCGGCTCCGATCAGCCCCCGGCCTCCACGCCACTGCCCGCGGGACCGATGGCTACGAGCCTCTACGGCGACCTCGTCGCCATCGCCTCGGACAGCGCCGTCGTGCTCTACGACCCCATGGCCAAGCACGCGCCCAAGGTGATCCGGGTCCGCGGCCACGCCAGGGATGTCGCGTTTTCCCCCTCGGGGCACCGCATGTACGTCGCCCGGGACGACCGGAGCCTTCTCGTGATCGACCGGTTCACGGGGGAGACGCTCGGCGAAATCGAGCTGCCGGGCGCATCGAAGGAGATTCGCGGAGACGAGTATGGGCGGTGGCTTCTCGTCCGTCCCGCCGCGGGGGATTCGGTGTGGGTGGTGGATGTCGGGCGCGGCCGTCAGGTCGGAAGCGTGGCGGCCGGGTGGGCCACGGACCTTCCCCTGGTCGCCGCGCCCAATACGCTGATTCTCCGCCGGGGCGCCGACATCGTGGGCCTCAACCTCGCCGCGGACGGCTTGCCCGAGACCGGCAGGATCAAGGGCGGCGCGGAAGATCTGTGGCTGTCGCTCCGGTGGCGGCCGGCGCGCGACGCCGAGGTCCAGGCCGCGGCCGACTCCGGTCTGCAGGTGGCGGATACGGATTCATCGGCAGCCCCGCCGTCGGTGTACCTGCAGGTGAGCAGCTCGCAGAACCCGGCCTGGGCCAACGAGCTCACCGAAAAGCTCAAGGGCGCCGGGCTTCCTGCATCCGTCCTCCCGCCCGCGAGGAGCGACGAGGCGTATCGGGTCGTGCTCGGACCCTACGCCACCCGCGAGCAGGCGGAATCCACGGGCAAGAAGATCGGCATGCCTTCGTTCGTCGTCACGCCGCAGGACACCCCCGAGAGGTAAGACCCATGAAGCTTACTCGGCTCGAGCTGTCCGGCTTCAAGTCCTTCGCCGATACGGTGACCCTCACCTTCGAGCAAGGCGTCACGGCCATCGTCGGTCCCAACGGATGCGGCAAGTCCAACGTCTCCGACGCGGTGCGGTGGGTGCTCGGCGAACAGTCCGCCCGGCTCCTCCGCGGCGGGAAAATGGAAGACGTCATCTTCCAGGGCTCGGCGGCGCGGCGGCCGGTCAACGTGACCGAGGTGTCGCTCTACCTCGACAACAGTGACGGCGATCTCCCGATCGCGTACCGGGAGGTGGCGATCACGCGGCGGCTCTCCCGCTCGGGCCAGAGCGACTACCTGCTCAACGGCTCGCCCGTGCGGCTCCGCGACATTCAGGATCTGCTCCGTGGCACCGGCCTCGGCAGCGACGCGGGCGTCGTCATCGAGGCCAAGATGATCGACCTCCTGCTTTCGGACCGCGCCGACGAGCGGCGCTCCCTCTTCGAGGAGGCGGCCGGCATCGGTCTCTATCGCGACCGGAAGCACAGCAGCGAGCGGCGTCTGGAGGAGACCGCGGCGGATCTCCAGCGAGTGGACGACCTGATCGCCGAGGTCCAGTCGCAGATCCGGAGTCTCGCGCGGCAGCGCGGCAAGGCGGAGCGACACGGCAAATTGAGCGAAGAGAAATTCGCCGTGCAGGTGACCCTGGCACGCCGACTCCTGGACCGCCTCGGTGAAGAGGTCAGCGGGATGGAGACCAGGTTCGCCCGGCTCTCCGATCTCCTGCCGTCCACGCGCCAGGCGCTCGCGGACGCGGAGCGGCGCCGTGAGGACACCGCGCGCGCCAGGGCCGCGGCGGAAGGAGCCCGCGCCGAGATCGCGCGGCGGCTCGCCGAGGTGCGATTGGACATGGGCAAGCTGGACGGCGACCTCGCCGTCGCGTCCGAGCGCCTGTCCAACTCGTCGGCTCGGCGGCAACGCGCGCAGGAGGAGCGGGCCCAACTGGTGCTGCGCGCGCAGCAGGCCACGAGCGAGCTCGAGGCCGCGGCCAGCGACCGGGCGTCGGCGGCGGGCGGACACGAGCGCATCCAGCATGAGCTTGCCGCGCGCGCGAAAGCGGAGGAAGAGGTGCGCCGGCGGCTGGGCGACCAGCGGCCGCTCGTCCGCCAGTGGGAGGAGGAGCTCCAGACCCTGGCGCAGACGCTCCGGTCGCTCGAAGGCGAGCGCGCGGCGCTCGAGGGCGATCTCGTCGCGCTCAGGGAGCGCGCGGCGCAGGCGGTCGCGCATCGCGATATCCTGCGGCACGAGCTGAGCGCCGCGGTGGAGCGGCGCGATCACGCGGTCGATCGTGCCACGTCGCTGGGTCAGGACTGCCGGCGCGCCGGTGCCGAGGCCGATCGCGCCCGCCACCTCGTAGCGGAGGCACGCGAGCAAGAGGCGATGCACCGGGCCGAGCGGCGCCATGCCGAGGAAGCCCTGGCGCAGATGACCGCCCGCCGGCATGCCCTGGAAGAGTTGGAGCGCGACCGCGTCGGCCTGGCCCCGGCTGCCGCCGCGCTTCTGGCCGCCCGCGCGCGCTTCGGCGATGGCGTCCTGGGCCCCCTCAGCGACTACGTGAGCACCGGACGCGAGAACGCGGAGCTCGCCGAGCGCCTGCTGGGCGACTGGATGCACGCGGTGCTCGTACGCGACACAACCATCGTGCGTCAGATTCAGGAATGGCACGCCGAGCAGCAGCCAGGCGCGCTGGTGCTCCTTCCGCTCGATCCGGGGCCGGCCCCGGTCACCGGCCACGGGTTCGACGACCGGCTCCGAGTGGGAGAGCCGGCGGCGGGCTGGGTGCGTGCGGCGCTGGCGGGCTCCGAGGTGCTCGATTCCGCGGGGCGCGTGCTGAGGCGCGCCAGCGGCGCCATCTTTCTGAGCGGTGCCGGCGTGCCGTCGGGCCCGCTGCGCCGGCGCGCCGAGCTCGCCGCGCTGGTACAGGACGTCGAGCGCGCCACGGCCGCCCTGGCAGCCGCCGAAGCCCTCGTCGCCTCCGCGGTCGAGCGTCTGGCCGGGCGGGAGCGGGCCCTGGCGGCCGCGACCTCGGGAGCGGACCTGGCTCGCGAAGCCGAGCGCCAGGCGTTGGCCGCGCGCGAGGACGCCATTCGCCTTGCCGGCAATCTGGCTCGCGAGGCTGCCGCGTCGGACGGGGAGCTGGAGCGCGTGACCGAGCGCCTGACCGCTTCGGAGCAGCGCATGGCGGCGATCGGCGCCGAGCTGGTGGAGGGCGAGCTGGCGCGCAGCCGTATCGAAGAGTCGCTCGGCGAAGGACGGGCGCGGCTCGGGGAACTGGAGTCGGAGCAGGAGGCCGCGCGCGAGCACCGGGTGCACTGGCAGGTGCAGGAGGCGCACGTCGCGGGCGGACTCCGCTCCGCCGAGGAGCGCCTGGGACGGGCCTCGGGCATGAAGGATGAGGCCGAGCGCGGCCTGCAGGCACTCGCCGGGGAGCTGGCCCGGCTCGATGCCGATATGGCCCAGGTGACCGCCCGCCGGGCGGACTGGAGCGAGCAGCGGGCCGAGCGCCAGATCGCCTGCCACGAGCTCGAGGCCGCCAGTGCCGACGCGGAGACCGAGCTGGCGCTGGCCGAGGCCGCCCTCGGTGACGCGGAGCAGGAGGTGGCGGGAGCGCGGGCCGCGCTCGACGGTGCCAGCGAGGAGAGCCACGCTCTCCAGGTTCGGCTCACGGAGGCCTCCGGCTCACGCCGCAGTATCATCGAGCGCGTCGAAGCCGAATGGCGCCGTCCCTTCGAGGAGCTGGTGACCGGCGCTCCCCTGCTCGACCTCGACATCGAGACACTCGAAGCGGAATCGGCGCGGGTCACCGCGGCGCTCGAGACGATCGGCCCGGTCAATCCGCTGGCGGTCGAGGAGCACGCCGAGGAGTCGAAGCGGCTGGAATTCCTCACCACGCAACGCGATGACCTGATCGGCGCGCGGCAGGCCCTCATCCAGGCCATTCGTGAGATCGACGGCACCGCTCGCGCGATGTTCCTCGAGACCTTCACCGCGGTGCAGTCGAACTTCAGCAGGGTCTTCCAGACCCTGTTCGGCGGCGGCGAATGCGAGCTTCGGCTGGCCAATCCCGACGACCCGCTCGAGAGCGAGATCGACATCCACGCGGCGCCGCGGGGCAAGCGGACTCAGCGCATCCATCTCCTCTCCTCCGGCGAGCGGACGCTGGTGGCGGTCTCGCTGCTCTTCAGCATCTACCTGACCAAACCCAGCCCCTTCTGCCTCATGGACGAGGTGGACGCCCCGCTCGACGACGCCAACGTCGGGCGCTTCACCCGTCTGCTCGACGAGTTCAAGGCCGACACCCAGTTCCTCGTCATCACCCACAATCCGCGCACCATGCAGTCGGCGGACGCCGTCTACGGCGTCACCATGCAGGAGCCCGGCGTCTCCACGATCGTCGGCGTCCGGCTCGCCGAGCCCGAGCCGGTGTGAGGAGCGCCCGATGCTGATCGTCATGCGGCACGGCGCGGACGAGGACGAGATCCGGGCCGTGGTCGCCGTCATCGAGGAAATGGGCTACCAGGCCCGCCCGATGCCCGGCAAGCAGCGCGTCTCGATCGGGCTGGTGGGCAACGACGGCCGGGTGGACGGGTCGCGCATCGCGGCGCTGTCCGGCGTTCAGGAAATCCTGCACGTCACCAAGCCGTACAAGCAGGTGTCGCGCGAGTGGAAGCCCGAGTCCACCGCCGTGCGGCTGGCCGGCGGCCTCACCGTCGGCGGCGACGACGTGGTGGTCATGGCCGGCCCCTGCTCCGTGGAGAACGAGCGGCAGATTCTCGACGCTGCCCGCGCCGTGCGGGAGGCCGGAGCTACGGTCCTCCGGGCCGGCGCGTTCAAGCCCCGCAGCTCACCCTATTCCTTCCAGGGACTCGGCGTGGCCGGCCTCCGCCTGCTGGCGAAGGCGCGGGAGGAGACCG
>Ga0075287_1000021_pt1 | contig 13838 bp, 11 predicted proteins | sample SF_Rice_20C_0N_3_FD_69762 | JGI IMG/M metagenome (GOLD analysis project Ga0075287, IMG submission 69762) | Rice paddy soil microbial communities from Twitchell Island, California, USA - SF_Rice_20C_0N_301 | ecosystem: Environmental > Terrestrial > Soil > Paddy field/soil | place: USA: Twitchell... | reverse complement strand
ACCCTATTTTTTTCCAGCCATGCCTTCAGATCGCTTTCGCTGGCACCGATCCGCCAGGCAAAGAACAGGACGGCAAGTCGCTGCTCAACGTTTGTCTTGCCGAGCAGGCGCCGAACGATTTCCTCCGGGGTCTGGCTGGCGTAATTCTGATATGCACGGCGCAGTGCCTGGCGAGATTCTTCCTCGCTGATCTCTTGAAGCATTTTTGCCCGCTGCAGGCTTTTCGGATTCGTGAGCACGTCATTGGAGTCGTATGGCAGGCGGACTCGATGATAGCTCACCAAGTCCCGCATCAAACGAATGAACACTAAATTGGTCGAGTTTTGAAAGGCGTCATGCAGTGCGAGGATCCGATCATTGTCTTGTCTGTCGAAGTTCTCAAAGCGGTGAACTCCCCCGCCGGTGAAAAAATCTTCGTAGGGGCTCGCTGAATACCGGCGCGCCATGGCAGCGTCGAGGAACGCCTGGAGCGCGATGCCTTTTTCGGCCCGTAACGTGTCAACGGCCCATTTGGTCAAGGGGTCCCGGGCGGCTTGCCATTTTTGTAGCAGCTGCTTTTCGTCCAAACCGGAGAGCTCCCGATGGAGCTCGGCCATCAGCTCGAGGTAGTGCGTGATGGTGCGGAGCTTCGCCGTGCTGCCGAGCTCGAGCTTGACGCTTTTGTTGAAATCGAATGGCGCTGCGAAGTTGTCGGCTTGGACACGAATATAGTTGCCTGCGGGTGTCGCTTCGACGAGCAGAAACGAATAAATGACCTTGGACGGATCGGCGTTCTCCAACAGGCGCTCGCCGTTGAGTGCATTAGCTTTCACAAATTGCGGGTCGGCGAGGCGATTTAAGAATTCCGTCACTTCTTTTTGCAGCGGAACATCGAACGTGCTACCGACTTGCAAGTGCAGCCGATTAAGATCGTAAAGGTTACCGACCCCAAGGGCCTCCAGCATGTTGATGCGGATCGCATTGGCAGCCTTGTTCTTACTGGACGACGGCTGCGGCGGCAGGGGCGCCGTGGGCAGAAAACGGATGGGTGTTTCCTGCAGATCGGCGGCAAATTCCCAATCGATGATTCCGGCGCGTGCCATCAGACGCGTAAACTGGTCGACTTTCTCCTCGAGCGATTCCCGCTCGTCGACCAAAAAGTCCGATGGCGCACGAACGGATATGAGTAGCGTCAAAATATGTTTGAAGACACGAATTTTTTCTGGCGTCTCGCCGGGCGAATTCAACGCCGCCACCGCATCTTTAAGGCGTATGCCGAACCAAGCGTAAAGTCCTTCGCCGAGGCCGTGGATCTCGCCGTAGCCGGGTGCCGCGGCCAGTGGCACGGTATTGAGGTAATCCAAAATGATACGCTCGCGCGATGCGCGAGTATTGGGGCCCTTATGGTAAGCTTTCAGGCTTGCGCCAATGATTTGGCGCAGTTTCTCGAGGGGCGTGTCGGTCCGCCCATGAGGCGAGTGACGAAATTTTTCCAGCTGTACCGCGAGGGTGCTACCCCCCTGTACGGGCACGGGCAGGTTCAGTTTGGCGGCTATGTACATCATGGCTGCCTTGACCGTGCGATCCCATTCAATCACCGGGTTTTGCCAGGGCGTTGCCGGGTTATCGAGATCTCGATTTTCAAGAAACAGTAGGGTTTTTACCAATAGCGGCGGAATCGATTGGCTTTTCTCGAAGAGGAATTCCGCCTGGCCGTAGCGGAATAACGTAACCCCGTCGGCGCCGTGAACTTCGAGACCGGCGGCAGTCCATTCGGGGTAGGGTGGCGAGATGCCGTGCTCAAAGAGCGTACGCATCGTTTCGGACTGGCGCACCTGCTTTGTAACGCTGTATTTTTGCGCTTCGAGGCGCGCCTGGAACAGGGGCAGCTTTGAATAGCCACGCCGGTCATCGAACGGTGCCGACCGCGGAAAGGCGATTTCTCCGCTTGAGCCATCGCCCAGTGTGTAATGCAAGCGTTCGTTGGTACTGGTGAAAATCCAGGATTGCAAAACAGACGTCTGGAACTCGATAAACGCGCACAGGAAGATAACCAGCAGACCCGCGAGCCACCAGAGGCAGATTTTGAGCCGTCGCCGATTGACAAACCAGAAAAACCGGGAGGCGGTGGAGAGGGCCCGGGGAAAATCGGACGAGATGGTTTTTCCGTTCATTGATAGTGTTCTGAAAGAATAACATAAGTTCAAAAAAAACCTAAGCAGAAGGTTTGGAATAGGCCATAGGTTCCACACGGAGTTCGCGGTAAGTTGGATTCTTGTGCAAAATTCGACAATCGAAAATTTTTAGTCGATTGCCGCGCTCCAGGATTGAAATAGTCGAGACACGCGGCTTGGGTAAGCAGGATGGAAAGCGGCAAGAAACTTGATCTCATATCGGTAACCGTCTACTCGCGCGTAAACCATGATGGGCATCCGTTGGGCCTCTTGCGGGAACTAGCGCTAGTTGTCAAAAGATTCGCTTCATTTCCGAAAAATTCATCCGAATTAAGTCAGGAGAGCTGAACATGGATATTCATGACTTGCATACTTTGGTCGAGAGCCGCCGCAGCATCCGCGGCTATGATGAAAGCCGCGAAGTTTCTGCCGACATGATCCAATCGATACTTGACTGCGCCCGTTGGGCGCCCTCGGGCGGCAACGGACAGCCCTGGGAGTTTGTCGTCGTCCGCGACCAGGATACGCGTTATAAGATCGCCGATTTTTACATGAAACAGATGGAACAGAAGCGGGAGATGGATTTGGCGGTGCGCGGCACTGCCAAGATGACCGGGGACGGCTTTCGGCGGGCCCCGGTTCATATTGTCATTCTCGGGGATCCAAGAGTGAAACAATCCTATCCCATCCGCACTCAATTGGAGAAAGCCGAATCGCACTTCATTACCGGCTTGGCGAACGCAACGCTGCTCATACACCTGGCCGCCACCGCACTTGGTTTGGCATCGCAGTACGTCAGCGATGCCAATTCACCCTACATGGAAACCATGCTCAAGGTCCTGCTAAAAATTCCCGAGCTGCTCCGAGTCTATCACCTTGTTCCGATTGGCTATGCCAAGTCACAGATTGCAGCGCCACCGCGCCGGGCGCTACACGAGTTGATTCATTACGAGCGCTACGATGAGAGCCGCTACCGGGATGATGCCGCAATCGCGCGTTTCGTGCAGACGCTTACTTTGCAAGGCGCATATGGTAGAAGAGGGACCGGCGATTGAGACAAGCTTAGCGTCTGTCGCGCGAAAAGCTGCAAAGGAAGAAAAAAGGATGATGAAACTAAACATATCGGCAATTTCGCTAATGTGCACCCTGATGGCTATGAACTTCGCGCCGCCTGCGCAAGCCGCTACGGTCGAGGAAGTCCTGGCTGGCATCAACAAGTTGCCGGCCAAAGAAAGGCAGCGCCGGCTCGAGGAAGGCGCCAAGAAGGAAGGCAATTTGATCGTTTATTCCAACCAAGGGGTCGAGACGATTCAGGAATATGCCGAGGGGTTTAGAAAGAAATATCCGTTCGTTAAGGTCGAAACTTCGCGACTGCAGGGCGCCAAGGGCTTGGACCGCATTCTACTCGAGCACCGTGTCGGCAAATTACCCGCCGACGTTGTCGGCGTCGACTTCGACAACATCGAAGAGCTGATGAAAGCCGGCGTGCACGCCCGCTATCACTCGCCCGAAAGGAAAAATTTCTCCAGCGAATTCTGGGATAAGGAAGGACGCTGGTACGTTGCCGATTACACCCTGGTGGTGATCGCCTACAATACCGACCTCGTCAAAGCCGGTGAAGCGCCGAAGAGCTACCAGGACCTGCTCAACCCGAAGTGGAAGAATGATATTTCGATCGATACCGAGCCCGAGCAACTCGTGTTCGCTTTGATGATGGAAAGGGGCGAAGCAAAGACCGCTGAATACTTAAAAGCGCTGATGCGTAACGGTGCAGTGCCGCGGCGCGGACATACACTGCAGGTGCAGCTGCTTTGCAGTGGCGAAACCAAGATCGCAGCGGAGGTCTACCCGCCTCGAGTGATGCAGATGAAATACGAGAAGAAATGCCCTATCGGGATGGTATTTCCTAATCCCACGCCCGGATCGCTAGGGAGTCACCATGGTATCGCTAGGAGCGCCAAGAACCCGCATGCCGCGGCACTTTACTTGGACTTCATGTTAAGCGAGGACGGGGTCGTCGCATTGGTCAAGTCCGGCGGTACGATCCCGGCGCGCAACGGGGCCAAGGCGGGATGGCAGGAAATCCTGACGGCCTTGAACAACAAAAATTTGCGTAAGCTGCTTATCGGCCATGAAAAGATGGCCGAGTTGAAGGACAAAGGCTATAAGATGATGGACGATATCATCGTTCGCAAGCAACTCAAATAAACCCGTTCACAAGTTTAATATTCAAGGTTCAATGTAAGAGAAAGTGTTCAGAACTTTCGTCTCCGGAACTTGAACTTTTGAACGTTGAACCTTGGACGCGCCCGAAGGTCTTCATATCTGCTGCACAGAATAGCGCGCGCCGATGGCGCGCGCTATCAAGCTGATCACTATCAGGATACCGACCAAAATCATCCCTAAGGCCGCAAGCTGGGGATATTGTCCGCCGTCCCATAGCTCAAAGAGCACGATGGAGATGACTTCTGTGCCACTGCGATAGAGCATGATCGAAGTGGACAGCTCGCGAAATGAGTGCGTGATGACATAGATCCAGCCGGCCACGAACCCGGGCGCAAGCAAGGGCAGAATAATGCGCCGAAAAGTGTGCGGCCAGCTGGCGCCGCTGGCTTCCGAAGCTTCCTCAAGTTCCTTTTTAATCTGCAGCATCGACGACGAACAGGCCCTCATCCCGTAGGGCAGGTATTTGGTTACGTAAGCGATGAGCAAGATCCAGAGCGTCCCATAAATCGGCACGGGCAATACCAGGTAGAGCCAGAGAATCGCAATGCCCAGGACCAATCCCGGCATGGCGATCGGGCTGAACGCCAAAAAATCGAGCGAGCCTTTGCCGCTCCAGCGGGTGCGGACGATAATCCACGCGACAATGGCGGTAAGCACCATGGTGATCGTCGAGCTGGCGATTCCGAGTACGAAACTATTCCACATGGCGCGCTGGACCAACGGCAGGCTCCAGAGATTTTTATAATTCTCCAGGGTCAAGCGGGCGAAGGCGTTTTGCGACGGCGCCATGTAGTACGGCAGAAAAGACGACCACACCACGATCAGGATCGGCAGGATAAAGAGAATCAGACATCCCAACAAGCTCAAAAGAGACATGGGCTTGCGCCAAGGGCCGAGGTCAAAGGCGGTAGGCCGGTAAGCTTTGCCGGTGATCGTTGCGAACTGTTCCGAGGCGGCGGTCCATCTCAGATACAGAATCACGCCGAACGCCGTGATGGCGAGATAAACCACGCCGAAAGTGCTGGCCATACCAAAATCTGTGGGAACATTCTTTGTCGCAAGATAGACTTCGGTGGCGAACACAAGAATTCCGGCGGGCATACCGATCAGCGCCGGCACTTCGAAGTTCTCGATCGCACGCACGAAGCTGATCATCCAAACCGCGAGGATCGCCGGCAACAAAACTCGCGCCGTGATGCGATAGGTTGTGCGCACGATGCCGGAGCCGGCGACCATCGCCGCTTCTTCGAGGGAAGGGTCCATGGAGCGCAGCGCGGCCGCGAGCAGCAGAAACGCAAGCGGTATCTGATCGGTCCCCTGCACCCAGATCATGCCGGCCATATTGGTAATTTCCAGCGGCTGATCGAAGCCTAGATATTGAGTGGCGATGATATTGACGATGCCTGAGCGGCGGCCAAAGAGAATGATCCAGCCGACTGTGGTAAGAATTCCAGGCACGATCATCGGCGCCAAAACACAGGCGTAGATGGTCTTGCGCAGCGGCACGTTGGTCCGCTCGGTGATCCACGCTAGATAGAGACCGCCGGCAAAGGCGAGAAGGCTCGAGCCGGCGCTAAAGATCAGCGAATTGACCAGCGCTCCCGCCAAACGCCAGTTTTCAAAGAGCGCGACATAATTCTTGATGGTAAAACTGCCAGAAGCGCCGGGCGGGCCGCTTTTTACGCTGCCATAGATCAGCATTATCAGAGGCACGAGAGTAAAATAAGCCATGACAGCGGCGGCCAGCGCGACGAAAAAAAACTGCGGGCGAACTTTGACAGCGGCGGCATGGAACATGGGAAAATTTCATATCATGGCGTTGTAAAAGCGTACAACTCGCGAACCGACAAAAACAAAGCCCGGCCGAGTTGTCCCCGCCGGGCCCTGAAAAACCTTTCGAGCGCTTCAACTAATCCGGGATTATTCGCGGTGAAGCTGCGACCGAGGTGCAACCCTTTGGCCCTGTTCCTCCGCGAGGCAAACTGGCTGTTGGACTAGTCCGCCAACACGCCCATGTCCCGGCCGCCGCCGTGCTGATAGATGATCCGTTTGCCGGTCTTTTCATCGATTTCGTTGCGTTGGCCGCCCGCCTTGGCGACATCTTCCGGCGTTGCCTTGTGGCTGTTGCCCAATAGAATCATCGGGTCGTCGTAAGGATTCGAGCCCTCGTAAAATTCGTGCGCAGGGATGCTGATAATCTGGCCCGCTGAAATCTCGTGCGATTCGTTGAGTCCCTTCATGATGCCCTTGCCGGTGAGGACATAATAGGTGCGATCCGACGGATGGTTGTGCATTCGCTGCACGTCTCCGGGAGGAAAGATAAGAATCCAAGTCTCGAGGTTTTCCCGGCGAAAAAGATCCATGCGCCGCTGCCCTTTCTTGCGCTCTTTGGCCTTCTCGGACACATCTAATACTTGCATGGCAACCTCCTTTTTTTGATGATGCGGCTCTGGGATACGAGCGAACTCTATTCCGGATCGATCCTGGCTGTCAATAATCTTAATCGGCCAAATGGAATAAGGTGCAACTCGGTTTGTTTGCTGCAATCAGCCGTAATATAGAAACTAGGCGGCGGTAAAGGAGAACAAAATGAGTCTGGTTAATCTCACCGTGATGTACGGTCATCTTGAAGGCGCGGGCCGAGGCTTCGCGCGCGATCCCACCGGCTACCTGTCCGTCGAAGCGGGAATTTTTCTTAAGTATGGGTTGGATGTGTCCTGGCAACACGTGCAAGGCACGGAAGAACGCTATCGAAGACTAGAGAACGGCTCGGCGCAAATATCGCTGCTGGTCGGGCGCGCGTCCTTGCAGCATTTTCTAACGTCGAAATCCACACGCATCTTGGGCGCAGCGATGAATAGCTGCCCGTACTATTTAATCGTTTCGCCTTCCGTCAATTCGTTAGAGGATCTCAGAGGAAAAGTCGTCGCATGCCGCGAAGGACCATCGCGCAATACGCCGATCGCCGATACATTCTATGAGCGGGCGCGGCTACGCCTCGGAAAGGATTTGACACTGCAGCTGCCGAACGGGGATCAAGACGCATTTAATTTATTGGTCGGTGGCGAAGCTCAGGCGGCGCTTTTGCCGCGGCCCTTCGGTTTCATTGCTGAGGAAAAAGGATTCAAGCGCCTCAACGAATGGCCCGAGGTGGTCGATGATCCTCTGCCTATCACGATCGAAACCACCGTTAAGCTGTTTAACGAACGAGAAAAGGATCTCACTGCTTTCTTGGCGGCGCACAGCGAGGGGATTGGTTATTTCAAATCCCATCGCGCCGACGCGATGCGCATTTTGACAAAGCAATTCGGTCATTCACAGACGCTCGCGCAAAAGACCCTTGACGATTATATAACTTGCATGGACGAGGAACTTAAGGTCGATTTCAACCGATTCGAGAAACTCTTGTCCCAAGTGGCGCCGGAATCCTCGGTCAATGCCCGCCAGGTGGCGTCTGAATGGATCGCGCCTGGCGCAACGAAACATTAATTTTTGCGAGATCAATCGACTCTTCCCGAGGCCGGGATGATTTTGCTATAGCTTGCCAAGACGAAGCAGATAAAGGAGGAATTCCAATGACCGGCATAATTGATGCGGACACGCATATTTCTGAAGGCGAAGCGATGTGGGCGATGATGGATAAGGACATGTATCATCGCCGGCCCGTGCTGCTCAAAGGACCGGAAGATACGCTCTACGGGCCGCGAAACGCTTTTTGGCTTATCGACGGCAATATCTTTCCCAAGCCTAACGGCAAAGGCAGTTTTCGTTTGATCACTCCTTCCGCGTCGAAATTCGAATCCGCCCGCGGCGACATTCACCTCGCTTACAGGGAGATGACGGATATTCCGGGCCGGCTCAAGGACATGGACAAGCTCGGGGTGGATAAGCAGGTTGTATTTCCGACACTGTTTCTGATTTACATTACGGACGACGCGGCTTTGGACGTGGCGATGGCGCGCGCATATAACCGGTTTATCGCGCAGGCCTGCGCAAAATCCGGCGGTCGCATGAGTTGGGTCGTCGTGCCGCCACTTCATTCCGTCGAAGAGTCGTTGAAAGAGATCAAGTGGGGCAAAGACAATGGCGCCGTCGGAGTTTTCTTTCGCGGCATCGAAGGACAACGGACTTTAGATAATCCGTACTTTAATCCGATCTATCAGGCCGCCAGCGATACGGATCTGCCGATTTTGATCCATACCGGGGCGGGCTGCCCGCTGTTTTTGAATTTGTTCGATGTGGAGCGAAATCATACGTTTGGTCACAGCAGGGTACAGCCCTTATTCGCATTCCGCGATTTGATTCACAATAAAATTCCAGAGCAGTTTCCGCGCCTGAAATTCGGCTTCATTGAAGCTTCCGCGGGTTGGGTGCCGTTCATGCTGCATATTTTGAAAAGATTATTTCGCGAGAAATGGAAGTTCTCTTCGGATAAGGACATGTTCCGCGAATATCGGATTTTTGTCGCCTGCGAAGCGGACGAGGATGTGAGCTATATTGCGCAGTATACCGGAGAAGATCATCTCGTCATCGGTTCAGACTACGGCCATCAGGACCCCTCCGAGGAGCGCCAGCTCGTGGCCGCGATGCGCGCTCGAGAAGATATCCCGCGTACGCTCACGGATAAGATCTTTTTCGATAATCCAAGGCTGCTTTATCCGTTGAATTGAAGCAGCTGCGAGCTTTCGTCGTATTTTCTTCAACGCCGTCCCTTAGGATGAGGGAGAGGCCGGATGAGGGTGGACCCGCCAATTCGGAGTTTTTCAATGGAAAAGTCATTAATGCGGATTTTGTCTCGAATCTCACATGAACTGGCTGCGATTCTCGTTGCGCTTTTCCCTGTTCTGAGCCCCGATATCGCCGACGCTCAAACGCTTCAGCCAGTCAACATGGCGATCCCGGCGAAAAGTTTTCAGATGGTGATCTACCCGGTTGCGCAACAGAAGGGGTACATGAAGGAAGAAGGCGTTGATGAAAGGGTCATCTTCGTCGCGCCGACAACGAGCATCCAGGCGATGCTAGGCGGAGACGTTCAGTTTACCGGCGCCGGCAGTAGCGCGCTCGTCAGCATCGCGCGCGGCAACACGCCGTTAAAGGTCGTAGTCGCGACCAACGACCGGGTTCTTCAATGGCTGGTTACCCGGCCTGAAATAAAAAGCCCCAAAGAGCTCAAGGGCAAGAAAATTGCGACAACCGGAGTCGCTGCCATCGCGACGTTTATGCTGAAGCAGATTCTCACCAAACACGGGCTTGATGGCAACAAGGATGTCAATTATCTCGACGTGGGACAGGGGAATCAGCTCTCGGCGCTCCTTGGCGGGGGATTCGACGCGGCAGTGCTCAGTGTCGAGCAGCGCTATGTGGCGTTGGATAAAGGCATGCACGAAATGTTTTTCATGGGCAACGAAGTGAAAAATTCCTGGGGCACGCTGGCGACGACAGACAAACTGATAAAGGAAAACCCCAAGATGGTCTCAGGCTTCGTGCGCGCGACGCTCAAGGCGTTGCGCTACGTTCGCCAGGACAAAGAAGGAACGGTGGCGGCACTGTTAAAATTTTCCGGCGTTTCCCGCGAGCAAGCAACGCGCCTGTACGATGATTTAATCGGCACCTTCACGCGCAATGGGGCCGTCGACGACGAAACCCAGAGAAACGATCTCAACATTATCCGCCAAGTCGCCAATACCAACGAAACCCTGCCTAATGGTAGAGCCTACGACTTCAGTTTCGCGCTCGAAGCCGATCAGCAGCTCACCAAGGCGGGCTGGAAGCCGTAGCAGGTTAAGGATGAAGGCGGAGGGATGAAGGATGAAGTTGGGTGCGCTACGCGCGCCATTTCAGAACGGGTGCGCAATTGCCCCCTGCGTGATGATTCTGATAATTGACTGCGCTTCTATTACTTGCCGAGTTCCTTGTTCGCCAACTCCTCGACAAACTTTACCAATCCCGAGTGATCCAAATCATCATTCCCCATGCCTTTCATCGCGGTCATCATCTGGCCGACTACGCCGGTAACCATCAGTGGAACGCCGTATTCTGATCCCGTCGCCAGCGCGATCTTCATGTCCTTTTCGTGCAGGCGGATGCGAAAGCCGGGTTTGAAATTGCGGTCGAGCATCTTTTGCCCGTGGGCTTCGAGAACCTTCGACTGGGCGAAGCCGCCGAGCAGCGCCTGCCTGACTTTGGCCGGATCGACTCCGGCTTTCGCGGCGAGGACCAGTGCTTCGCCGACGATCGCGATGGTCGTGCCGACGACCATCTGGTTCGCAGCCTTCGTGACCTGGCCGGCGCCGGCATCACCGACGTGGACGATGTTCTTGCCGAGAGTCTGAAAAATCGACATTGCCCGTTCGACCGCAGCCGCTTTGCCGCCGATCATAATCGACAAAGTCGCGCTAATTGCGCCCGCCTCGCCGCCGCTCACCGGCGCGTCGAGCATATCGCATCCGCGCTTTTCCGCTTCGGCAGCAAGTTTGCGGGCGACAATGGGTGAAATGCTCGACATGTCGATGAGCAGAGTTCGCGACTTAACTCCCGTAAAAATGCCCTGTTCCCCGGCATAAACCAGGTCGACGTCGGGCGAGTCGGGCAGCATCGTGATGACGGTCTCGCTCCGCTCGGCGACTTCCTTTGAACTTGCCGCCGCCTGCGCGCCTTCTCCGCTCAGCTCATCGACCGCGTCGCGACTTCGGTTGTGAACGATCAGAGGATAGCCCGCCTTCAAAAGATTTCGCGCCATGGGTTTCCCCATGATGCCGAGACCGATGAAACCGATTACAGCATTGCCCATGATGACTTCTCCTATTCCACGTTGGGATGCTCTGCTCGCCAGCAAAACAGCGTCCAGAGAAAGCTGCCGAAATCCTGGAGCGAAAAAATTAACGCCAACGGCCCGGGAATGATTCCATGATACCAAAGAATCGCCATTGCGAAGGGCACCAGCGGGCGGTCGAGCATCGAGGCGAAAACGAATCCTTCCGCGTTTAGCCGGCCGCTGGCAATGTAAAGCATACCGACTCCACAGACGAGCAAGCCAACGAGGCGAAAGTAATTGGCAGCTTGTGGCGGGAGGGGTTCGATCCCGAGTAGCGAGATTGTAAAGTGGGCCGCGAACAGCACGCAGATTCCTTCCAGCAGAATCAGCCATCCGAAGACTTCGACCGTTTTGGCTGAGCGGCTTTGCCCTTCGGCGCGGAGTAAACGGCGAAACATACAATAGCCGGTAATCCTTTTTTCCTCGCGAGGAGCTGGAATCGACGAAACTCACATATGTCAAATGAGTGTGGAAACGCAAGTTTACGGCACTTCGCAAGTCTATGACTCAATGGTATTTTCACCGGACGAAACTTGCGGTAGAGTGCCGCGTCATGAAAATAAAATTGTTCAGCTGGCTTGGTAGAGAGTTCGTTGAAATCGTGGGCGAGGGAAAGGCGGGCGTAAGTCCAGAGAAGGCCGTCAATGAATTATTTAAGCGATTCGAAGCCGAGCTTCAGTTGCATGGTCTGTCACTCGACAACACCGCCCGTATCCGCGTGTGGGGAAAAGACAGAGACGCGCGTACATTGGCGACTGCGGCGCGGTCAAAAGTTCTCAGCGGAAAACGCAGGGCGGCGAGCTCGAGTTTTATTTCGGCGGAATGGTTTGATTCAGACGCAAGCGCCGGTTTGGAGTTGCTGGCGATGCGGCCGCTCGATGGTGCCGCCGCGCGAAACCCGGTGGATTTCGAGCCGGCACGAAACTACCTGTGTTATCTCGAATATGATCGGTGTTTCTTTTTCTCGGGTTTCACATCGGAAGCGGCGAGCCTGGAAAAACAAGCTGTGGAAGTTCTTGCCACGATCAGCGTCGCGCTGGCGCGAGCACGAACCGACTGGGATCAAGTTGTGAAGTTGTCGGTGCTCTTGCAGCGCGGCCACGATCTTGGAATCGCTCGGCGAGCGCTGGCCGGTGCTGCGAATATTCCGGAGATCGAGTTCAGCTTTGTCGACGGCTTTGCCGGTGAGAAATATTTGTTGGAGATCGAGGCGACGGCAGTGAGGGAATAGCCGTCGCGACATGACGGTGCGGGGTCAAAGAGAAGGATTTCTCACTTCGTTCGAAATATCACGTGGTTCACCAGCGGCTGACCGTGAGCTGATTGTCAACGCTGTGCCGTCAGTTTAGTTTCGTTTACCAATTCAGGTCCTATTAATTCTTCCAGAAAAGATCGCGGAATTCCTTTTCGTAGTCGGCGATTTTTCTGAACATCTCGGCCGGCACGTAATGGATTTTTAATGTCGACTGGTCGAGCTTGGCTACGTTCGGTTTGACCCCCGGCCGGATCGGGACGCGGGAAACGTTTTTGATGATTGTCTGGCCTTCTTCGGACAGAATGTAATTGATCAGTAGCTTTCCAGCATTGCCGTGCGGCGCTTTGCTCGATAGCGCGACAACATTGATCGACGTCACAATCGGATCCGACGCATTGGACCATTCGACCGGCGCGCCTTTGCGCTTGAGTTGCTCGATTTCGAACGGAAAGACGAGCGCTACCGGAAACTCGCCGGCGGCGAGCAGTTGCGACAATAGGCTATGACCGCGCCGCAGCACCGGTTGCTGAGAGGCAAGGGCCTTTATGAATTTTCCGGCTTTCTCACGCCCCCAATAATCGACCAGCGTGCCATACCATTCGAACTCTTCTTCGTCTATGCCAAACTTGCCTTTCCATTTGGGATCGAGAAGGTCGGCCCAATCCTTGGGACGATCCTTTTCGGCGACCATCGCGGTGTTGTAGCCCATGACGAAGTTTCTCGCATAGATTGCCGTGAAAAATTTTTCCTTGTCTTTGGTCGCAGCGGGGTAGCTTGCCGCTTCGGGCGGATCGTATGGCTGCAGCAAGTTCTTCGATTTCAAAAGGCCCATTTCCATGCTGCTGACGCTCAACACATCCGAGAAATATTGGTTCGCAGCAGTTTCGGTGAGGACGCGTTGCCTTAGCTTCTCGCCGGTAGAGCGCAGCACTTGGACTTTGAGAAATGGATACTTCTTGGTGAATGCAGCGACGATCGCTTGATTGTCGCCGGCGGATGTCGTGGTGTACCAGACCACTTCTTTTTCTTGTTTAGCGCCATTGAACAATGACGATAGATCATTTTGCGCTTGAGCGGTGCTGCCCAAGAAAAGCGTCAACACAGTTATTAGATAAGCTTTTAGCCGCATGCACTCTCTCCTATTTTGTGAAATACGAAACTTCAATGGCGCAAGCTCGCGAGCTCACGAATATTCGCGATAGATACCGTCGAATTTGCCCAATTTGATGCGCACCATGTATTGCGCGCTTTCACGAACTAGGCGTTCCTCTCTAGGCGTTTTGACCATGCGCGCAATGAGGTCGGCCGATTGCGCGGTATGCTCGATGTCGGCGACCATGTGGGTGGTGAAAAAAATGAGATCGCGATCGCTGAGGCCATAATGCTTGCG
>Ga0075287_1000017_pt1 | contig 14201 bp, 12 predicted proteins | sample SF_Rice_20C_0N_3_FD_69762 | JGI IMG/M metagenome (GOLD analysis project Ga0075287, IMG submission 69762) | Rice paddy soil microbial communities from Twitchell Island, California, USA - SF_Rice_20C_0N_301 | ecosystem: Environmental > Terrestrial > Soil > Paddy field/soil | place: USA: Twitchell... | reverse complement strand
TCTTCGCCTGAGTTAAGTTTTTCAGCCTCGAAAAAAAGCCCACCCTCGGAATCCTAAAAGGAGGTGCCTATGGCTGCTAAGAAAAAGGCCAAGAAGAAAGCCAAAAAGAAAAAGAAGTAACCACGGACTGTGAGGTGGTGGTGGTTGTGGTTTGAACCCTCCTTACTCTCAGGCGGCAAGGTAACCGTTCTGGTTACCTAATACACAGAGCCCTCCGCTATAAATCGGAGGGCCTTGTGTTTTTAGAACCCCCAATCGTTAAACTCTCCGATACGGCTCCCTCAGCACTGAGCGCATGCTTAAGTAACCAAATTCGTCCCGCGGATTAGTTTCCCACACCTCTCGAAGCGAAGTATTGCGTCACCCAGACCAGTTGGTTACAGTAATTGCAATGAAACTTCGGCCAATTCGTTATTTATTGATCTCGGTGACGGTTTTGTTGGCGAGCTTCAGTGCATTTGCCGCATCGTCTCCATCGAGCGACTCGAAAGTCAATTATAAAGCCGTACCGATTCTTCAACCGATGAAAGACAATGCTCCGACACCCGATTTCAGTTTGATGACTCCTGAAGGAAAAAAATTATCGCTGAAAGATTTTCGCGGCAAGGTTGTTCTACTAAATTTTTGGGCGAGTTGGTGCGTGCCCTGCCGCGAAGAGATGCCGGCGATGGAAAAGCTCTATCAGGAATACAAGCAGAAAAACTTCGTCGTTCTCGCCGTAGCGGTCAAAGATCGTAAGCAAGATGCTCTCGACTTCGTCAAGGAACTTAAACTCACGTACCCGATTGCCTTGGACTTCGACGCCCAAGTGGGAACTCTTTACGGCGCGTGGGGATTGCCGGCAACGTATTTGATTGGCCCGAAAGGCGAGGGCTTGGCCCGCGGATGGGGACCGGCGAATTGGTATGACCCAGCGTCACGGAAATTGATTCAGGACCTTGTCGATGGCAAAAGATGACCGACGTTAACGTCTTTATCGCCTTCGCGGCAGGCGTTTTTTCTTTTCTCTCTCCCTGTGTTTTGCCGTTGATTCCATCGTATCTTTCTTTCGTATCGGGTGTTTCCCTCGAGGAAATGCGCAGCGAACAAGCTCGATCACGCGTGCGATCGCGCGTGGTTTTGAATTCGGTCGCATTTATCATTGGCTTTTCTTTGGTGTTTGTCTCACTCGGCGCGTCGGCAAGTTTTCTCGGCGGTCTGTTTCTGAGCTATCGAAATGCCATTCGCATTCTCGGTGGGATCTTCATTGTGCTCGTCGGACTGTACTTGGTCGGAGCGTTCAGGCTCGCCGCGCTCGAGCGCTACCTGCAGTTCGATTTGAAGGATAAACCCGCGGGCTATCTCGGTTCGGTGCTGGTTGGTATTACTTTCGCGGTGGCGTGGACTCCGTGCGTGGGCCCGATTCTGGGGGCGACGCTGGCGCTCGCCAGCACCGCGGGAGAGGTAAGCCGCGGCACGTTTCTTCTTAGCAGCTACGCGGCCGGCCTGGCGCTGCCGTTTTTCTTAAGCGCGCTGGCGATCAATTCGTTTCTGCAATTCTCAAAGCACATGCGCGGTTACATCCAAGCCATCCACGTGTTGGGCGGCATTCTCTTGATCATCGTCGGCATCCTTTTGATTACCGACTACATGACTTTCCTCAATGCCTACGTGCTGCGCTTTACGCCCCAGTGGTTGCTGCAACGTTTGTGACCCTCGCTCTAAGTTCGATTGTTTGACCCCCTGTGGGCTAAATGTTAATTTTTTGAGACTTTTCTGGGGACCCGGCGGGTTCATAAACCCAAAGCGTCAGCTAATTCTCGGAGCAACGATGGAAGACCACATTCGCGCGATTCTCAAAGAAATGGGTGAAGACCCTGATCGCGAGGGCCTGCTCAAGACTCCAAGCCGCGTCGCTCAGGCGTTAGCCTTTTTAACACGCGGTTATGACATGGATCCAGCCAAGGTGATCAATGACGCGCTCTTCACCGAAGACTACGAAGAAATGATCGTGCAAAAGGACATTGACTTCTATTCTCTTTGCGAGCATCACTTGTTGCCCTTTTTCGGCAAGGCCCATGTGGCCTACATCCCGCACCACAAAATTGTCGGCATTTCCAAGCTGGCCCGACTGGTCGACGTGTATGCGCGGCGGCTGCAAGTTCAGGAGCGTATGACCAATCAGATCGCGACAATTATCATGGAGAAACTCGATGCGCTAGGCGTCGCCGTGGTCATTGAGGCGGAGCATCTGTGCATGCGCATGCGCGGCGTGGAGAAGCAAAACTCCTATGTCATCACCAGCAGTTTGCTCGGCGCTTTTCGCACGCGCCAGGACACCCGGAGTGAATTTATGAATTTGATCCGCCACACGATTTAAGCGAGGCCTGGATGGAAGTACGATTCCGCGACGCTAGCCCTGAGCGCGTTAAGGCCGGCCTTCTCGTCATTCCCGTCCGTGAAAAAAAAATGGACGAGCCAGAGATCCGCGCGCTGGATCGGTCCCTGCGCGGCAACCTGCGCGCGCGCATCCAAAAAGCCAAATTCCTGGGAGCGGAGGGCAGCGCTCTGCTCTACACCAGCGCGGGTTTCCTGCCCGCGGGTCAGTTACTGCTGATTGGCATGGGCAGCGATTCCGAGATCGGCCCGGAGACTTGGAGGAAAACCGGCGCGCGGGCGCGCAGAGAGGCCGCCGCAATCGGCGCCGAAGACGTGGCGATTTTTTTCGCGTCGGACAGAAATGGCGAGCGTGCGGTCGGCGCTTTGGTCGAAGGCGCGCAACTCGCCGCTTACCAATTCAACAAGTACAGAACAAACAACAAGCCGGCAGCTGAGATCAAATGTCTCACATTGTTCAAGCCCGGACTCAAACAAACCGCCGCGCTGCAGAAAGTTGTCGAGACGGCGCAAACTATCGTTCCAGGGGTATTCCTGGCTCGCGATCTGATTAATGAGCCGCCGTCCATCGCAACGGCGCGTTTTCTTGGCGACCAAGCGACGCGTTTTTGTCGAGGTCGCGGCCTTAAAGTGGAAGTTTGGGACAAGAAAAAAATCGCAGCGATGCGGTTGGCAGGTTTGTTGGCCGTCAATCGGGGCAGTCACGAAGAGCCCAGGTTCATTAGAATTCATTACAAGCCTGCGGGCACGCCGAAGAAAAAAGTCGCCTTGATCGGCAAAGGTATCACGTTTGATTCCGGCGGGCTCTCGCTGAAGCCGTCGAAATCCATGGAGACCATGAAGCTTGACATGGCAGGCGGCGCGGCGGTGATCGCTACGATGAGTTGTCTGCCGAAACTCGGGCTCGACGTCGAGGTGACTGGTTATATCCCGACCACCGACAATTTACCCGGGCACAACGCGCAGAAACCCGGCGATGTGATTCAATATTTAAACGGCAAAAGCATCGAGGTACTCAACACCGACGCCGAAGGCCGCCTTATCTTGGCGGACGCGCTCGCCCTCGCCGCCCAGCAAAAGCCCGATTACATGATCAATCTCGCGACGCTGACGGGAGCATGCATGGTCGCATTAGGCTCCCTCGTTGCCGGGCTCTTCAGCAATCATCAACCCCTCGCCGATGCCCTGTTGCGCAGTGCCGGCGAAACCGGCGAGAAGCTCTGGCAATTGCCGCTGGTGAAAGAATACAAGGATTCAATCAAAAGCAGCATTGCCGATATGAAGAATATTGGCGGCTCGCATGGCGGCGCGATCATCGCCGCGCTAATCTTGCAGGAATTCGTTGGCGACGTGCCCTGGGCGCATCTGGATATCGCCGGCCCCGCTTTCGCGGAAGGGGACAACTTGATTTGTCCAAAAGGCGGCACTGGGTTTGGAGTGCGCACGTTGGTCAATTTTCTTTCGAGCTTGTAAGGAGGCAATCATGGGAAAGATCACCGAGGTAGGAGACAATAATTTCGAAACGGAAGTGTTAAACTCGACCGTGCCGGTGCTGGTGGATTTTTGGGCGCCCTGGTGCGGCCCGTGCAAATCCATCGCGCCGATCGTCGAAGAACTCGCCGTCGAGTACGCAGGCAAACTCAAAGTGACTAAGTTGAATGTCGATGAGCATCCGGCCACCGCATCACGTTACGGGATCCGGGGAATTCCGAATCTGATTATTTTAAAAGGCGGGGCGGTCAAAGAGCAAATCGTCGGCGCTGTACCGAAGTCAAAATTGGTAAGCGCAATTGACAAAGCCCTGCTGTAAATCCCGTTCGACACGACGCCCACAAGTGACAAGTGTGTCAGGTTCCCGCTTACCGGCGGACCTGACACACGGCTTTAATCTACCTTTGCCTACCTGAAAAAATCCCCTCATAGCGATCGCAGAAATTCAACAGATCTTGTTTTTGGCTTTCGGTCAAACGGTTGTAGCGAGCGATCACCCGATTGGCCTCGGAGTCATTACAGGCCCGCACTTGATCCCAGCACCGCGCGGCACTCGCTGTGCACTTACTGATAGAACGCTCAGTTGGGTAGTTAGTTGGATTGAAGGAGCGATTAGAACACGTAGCGGCGCATGCTGACGTTCATGATAACACCGACGGCGAACATCAACGAAGCGAGCGCCGAGCCACCGTAGCTCACCATTGGCAGTGGAACGCCGACGACGGGCATTAATCCGGAAACCATGGCGACGTTGATGACGACGTGCCAGAAAATAATCGCGACCATGCCGAAAACGAGTAGCGCGCCGAAGCGATCCTTGGCGCGCTGTACCAGGCGAATGCAGTAAGCAATTAGGATCAAGTAGAGCAGCAGCAAAACTGCGCACCCTAAAAACCCCCATTCTTCGGAGAATACCGCAAAGATAAAATCGGTATGCTGCGCCGGCAGGAAATCAAGCCGGTTTTGCGTGCCGTGCAAAAACCCTTTTCCGAAAACCCTTCCGGAACCAATGGCGATCTGAGATTGAATGACGTGGTATCCGGCGCCGAGCGGATCGCGATTGGGATCGAGGAAAGTCAAGATACGGTTTTGCTGATAGGGTCGCAGAAAATGCCAGAAGACCGGCAAAAAGGCCAAACCGGTGCCGACGAGGCAAGCAAAGGAGCGAATTCGCAATCCGCCCATCAAGATCATGCTCATAAAGACTATGCCGAGAATGATCGCCGTGCCCAGGTCAGGCTGGACCAACGTCAGAACAACCAACGGCGCGACGATCAGAAACGGCACCCACAGATCGCGCAGATAGTAGCCGCGTGCGGATTCGTCGGGCTGGAAATATTTGGCCATGACCAGCACGATGGCGAGCTTCGCCGGTTCGGACGGCTGCAGTCGGAAAAAACCTAAATTGATCCAACGCTGCGAGCCGCCCCCCGAATGGCCGATGACCATGACCAGTATTAGAAGTACCAACATCATCCCATAAAACGGGTAGGCGAGCCGGTCGATGTAATGATAGTCAAAGCTAATGGCGACGAACATCGCGATCAGCCCGAGCCCAAACCAAGTGATTTGTCTTGCCGGTAAGGCGCCCGCATGCCCGGTATTCAGGTCGAAGTTGGCGCTGTAGATCGTCATCACGCTGACCGCCACCAACGCTAGGCAGAGCAGGAACAGCGGCCAGTCGAAGTGCGAGATAAGGCGGCGATCAATTTGCACGAGTGTCTCCGTCGGCGCGCACCTGCTGGTTTTGCGTGGCTGGTTTTTGCAACTCCATAAACTTTTCAAATACCTTTTTCGCCATCGGCGCGGCGGCTTCGCCGCCATGGCCGCCGTGCTCGACCAGAACCGCAATCGCTATCTGAGGTTTCTCAACCGGCGCAAACGAAACGAACCAGGCATGATCGCGACTGAAATAACTCAGGTGCTCGGTTTTCACATAACCGCCCTTCATCTCGATTACCTGGGCCGTGCCGGTCTTGCCGGCAATTTGAACCATCGAAGATCTCGCGGCGCCACCGGTGCCGCCGGGACCTTGGACAACATCCGCCAGCGCTCGCTGCACGCGATTGATTGTATCGGGCTTCATCTCGATAGTGCGAATCAGTTCCGGTCCGTACTCGCGCACCGTCGCGCCGTCCAGGGACTCCACTTTACTGACCAGATACGGCCGGTAGAGTTTGCCGCCGTTCGCCACTGCCGCCATCATATTGGCAAGTTGCAACGGGGTTACCGTCACGTAGCCCTGGCCAATCGCGACGGAAACCGTTTCACCGGGAAACCAGGGCTGTCGGTATCTCTTTCTCTTCCATTCGGTGTCGGGAATCGTGCCGGATTTTTCGTCATCAAGCGCGATACCGGTTTTCTGTCCCAAGCCGAAAGCTCGAGCCCATTTGGCAATTCGATCCACACCCAATTTCGGCCCGAGCTGGTAAAAGTAGGTGTCGCAGGACTCGACGATCGCTTTGTGCAAATTGACTGCGCCATGCCCGCCTTTCTTCCAGTCACGAAATTGGCGATTGCCAAAAAAGAAAAATCCGGGGTCCTGAATATAGCTTTCCGGCTGAACAACCCCCTCTTCCAGCCCCGCGATAGCCATAATAATTTTGAATGTCGATCCCGGCGGATATTGCCCCTGCGTTGCGCGATTGCTGAGTGGACGCAGCTGGTCTTTTATAAGTCCGTTCCATTCTTCAGATTTAATCCCGCGGGCAAAAATATTCGGATCGAACGCGGGCGTGCTCGCTAAAGCCAGGATCGCCCCGCTGCTCACATCGATGGCGACCAGCGTACCTTCCTTGCCTTTGAGCGCCTCATAGGCGGTCGCCTGGAGCTCACGGTCCAAAGTGAGATGCACCGTGTATCCCGGAACGTCACTGACCTCGTGCAGCACGCGCATACGCCGCCCGAGCGCATCGACTTCGACCTGCTGCCCGCCGCTTTGGCCGCGGAGGAGCTCTTCCCAGCGCCGCTCGAGGCCGTACTGGCCAATCTCATCGCCGACAACATAGCCCCGTTCTTTGAGTGTCTTAAGCTGCCGTTGATTGATTTCGCCCAAGTAACCAAGAACATGCGCGGCCATCGGCCCATCGGTGTAGCTACGCCGTGGCCGGACGCGCAAAGTAACGCCGGGCAGATCGAGCTGATGCGTTTCCACCGCGACCACCTCGGACCACTCTACATCCCGGCCCAACACCATCTCATCGAAGGCGGCGCGGCTTTTCCCCTCTTCAAAAATCTTTAAGAGTTCTTTTTCGTCGCGATTGAGGTAGCGCGCGAGCAAACGCAGCGTGTCCTGGGGATCGCTGGAATCCTCTGGCACAAATATCAGATCGAAGGAAGGCCGGCTGTCAACGAGCAGCTGACCGCGGCGATCAAAGATCATGCCACGGGTTCCCGCCACGCGCTTGATGCGCACACGGTTATTCTCCGATAGGAATGTATAGCGCTCTCCCGCTACGATTTGCAAAAATGCCAGACGGCTCACCAGTCCGAGAAAGGCGACAGCCAGAATGACATAAAGCAAGCGCGCGCGCCGGCGCAGCTCTGGGGCACCGTCCTGTTTATTGATTTGCGCGACTGTGGACATGGTCGTTCAAATAACCGTGTCGAATTTTTTGATAAAGCTTTCGCTCCGCCGCAACAACGAAAATACCAAAGGCGCCAGAGCCGCGGCGAACAATGCTTCCATCAGCATATAACGAGCCGCGCCCAACCAAAAGCCTTCCGTGTTGAGAAAGATCATCCACACCAATACTAGGGCGAGTCCTTTGATCAGAGCGGCAAACAAAACGATCAGCGAGGTCACGACGGGATTTTGGAGCCAGATCGTCCGGGAGCTAAAATAAACAGCCAGAAAAACCAATGTCATAGCGAAAGCATTGAAACCCAATTGCCGGCTCGATACCACGTCGATCGAATAGCCCAACACAAAAGAACCGACGGCGGCACCCATCGTGGGATGATGCAAGCCCAAATAGACGCACAGGATCAAGACGAAGTCGGGTACGACAGGGCCGAACGGCAAGAGACTCAGGAAAGTAGATTGCAATAGAATGAGAAAAATTCCCGCGAAAAAGTAGAGCAAGAAAAGCCTCATGGGAAAAACGCCGGCGGCGATCATCCTCAACTCAGTTTTTCGCTGAGCTGTTGATCGCGCCGACGACCAGGACTTCTTCGACGCGCGCCGCTTGGACCGCCGGAAGAACTTCGATGAACTGAAACAGGCCGATATGTTGTTTGGTCACTTTGATGATCGTGCCAACCATCATGCCTTTGGGAAACACGCCGTCTGTCCCTGAGGTGATCAGGCGGTCACCTTCTTGAACTTCCTCGCTCCGTTTTACGTATTTGAGTACCGGTCCGTTCTCCAAGGATCCGGAAACGATGCCGCGCGCGCGCGTTCGCTGGACGAGGACGTCGATACCGCTGTTCGGATCCGTCACCAATAAAACTTTGGCGGTCCGCGGTGTCACCGAAGCCACCTGGCCCAGGACGCCTAACGGCGTGACCACCGCCATGCCTTTGCTGACACCGTCGGCACTGCCCTTATCGAGCAAACAGCTCTGAAACCAGCTCGACGCGCTATGGGCGATGATCGAAGCTGTGACCGGCTTACCCGGTAAGTGACTACGGAGATCGAGCAGCTGCGTAAGCCGGCTGTTGCTGGCTTGGGACTCGAGAAGTTTTTGCCTTTCCACTTCTAGAGCTTGGATCCGCGTTCTCAATCGTTCATTTTCCGCGCGAAATCCGGCGAGAGTATCATACTTGTCTTGTAAACCGCCGATCCAATTTACGGTTCCTTGCGCTGCGATTTGCAATGGCCGCATGATCCACATCAGCAGTGCGCCCAGCGGCTCATTCTTTAACTGGCCACGTGCGCCCGCCGTGAGAATATAGACCGACAAGAGCAGACAAAAGCAGCAACTGAGCGGGACTTGGTTCTTACGAAAAAAAGCGAGCATGGAAGGCTCGATGGTCACCCACCATTAGGATGGCTGACGATGTCAGCCTAATGAACGGCCACCTCTCGGAGGAGAGAAATCTCGTCCAACGCTTTGCCGGCTCCCATCACAACAGCCGTGAGCGGATCGTCGGCCATCATCACCGGCAGGCCCGTTTCCTCGCGTAGCAAAATATCTAGGTTTCTCAGCAGCGCTCCACCGCCGGCCAGCACGATGCCGCGGTCAACGATATCGGAGGCCAATTCCGGCGGCGTGCGTTCCAAGGAAAGCCGCACAGCTTCAACGATCTGATTGATCGGCTCGAGTAAGGAGTCGCGAATTTCCTCATCGGTGATCACGACCGTTTTCGGCACGCCCGCCACGAGATCGCGCCCTTTGATCTCCATGGTCTGAACCTCGTCGCTTGGGTAGGCCGAGCCGATAGTGATTTTGATCAGTTCGGCCGTACGCTCGCCAACCAGAAGATTGTACTTGCGTTTGATGAACTGGGCTATCGCTTCATCCATCTTGTCCCCGCCGACCCGGACCGAACGGGAAAAAACGATCCCGGACAGAGAAATTACCGCGACTTCGGTGGTACCGCCGCCGATATCCACGATCATGTTTCCCGTTGGCTCGGTGATCGGTAAGCCGGAACCGATCGCCGCGGCCATGGGTTCCTCTATTAAATAGACTTCGCGCGCGCCGGCTGATTCCGCGGACTCGCGTACTGCGCGTTTTTCGACTTCGGTAATCCCGAATGGCACGCCGACTATAATACGCGGCCGAACCAGGGTACGACGATTGTGAACTTTATGAATAAAGTACCGTAGCATCGCCTCAGTGATTTCGAAATCGGCGATAACGCCGTCCTTGAGCGGCCGAATCGCCACGATACTGCCCGGAGTACGCCCTAACATCCGCTTGGCCTCGGCCCCTACAGCCAAAACCTTCTTTCCACCCCGCTCGTTACGCTGTTGCACCGCGACGACGGAAGGTTCGTTGCACACGATGCCTTGGTTTTTAACGTAAATCAGGGTATTGGCGGTCCCGAGATCAATCGCGAGATCGTTGGAAAAGACGCCGAAAAGGGCATCCAGCATCAGCAAACTCCTTCTTGTGCGGCGAAAAAACAGAACTTAAGCAACGAGAAAGTAACAGATTTAGGAGGAGCAAGCAAGAAAATGAAAAATTAACTGAGAATCCGTTTTATCGCTGTATGTCAGTTTGCATTGGTGAGGACCATTTTCTATCATAGAACGACTTTTTTGTCCGTATTTTGCCAAGAGGTCCACTGATAAATGCTCGACTTTTTACGTAAGCGAAAACGAAACTGGGTTATCATTTTCTTCCTTGGTCTGATTATCGTCAGTTTTTCCTTATTTGTCGGCAGCGGCAAATTTGGCGGCTCCTCCGGGGCCGAAGTTGCAGAGATCAACGGCGAGACTATCAGCCAACGTGAATTCGCGACGCAATATGAACGCGAAGTTCAGCGCTATCGCGACCTTTTAAAGGGTTCGCTTACCCCGGAAATGCTCAAAGGCCTTAATATCAAAGGCAACTTGGTTGAGACACTGATACAAAAAAAACTTGTCCTCCAGGAAGCTCGTAGCCTTGGCCTAACTCCTAGTGATGACGATCTCGCCAACCATTTAGCCAAAGTTCCCGAGTTTCAAATAGGTGGCCGCTTTAACAAGGACCGTTATCTACAGCTTTTGCAAGTCAATCGGCTTTCGCCGGCGGAGTTCGAAGAGGATCAGCGCGAGCAACTGACGATCCAGCGTCTTTACAGCGTGATCCTTGATGCTGTTCACGTGACCGATGCGGAGGTGCGCGAACGCTATCGCATCGAGCACGAAAAGATTAACCTCAACTATTTGAAGTTGCCGATTGCTGATTTCGCCGCGCAGGTAAAACTTACCGATGACGAGATTAAGAAATATTACGATCGCAACAAGGATTCACTCAAAGAGCCGCTCAAAATTCAGATCGAATATGTTTCCTATCCCTACGATCACTTTGCTGCCTCAATTGAGCTGAGCGAAAAGGAAATAGAGGAGTACTACAACGCCAATCTCAATACCCAGTTTCACAAACCCAAAGAAGCCAAACTCCGCTATATCTCCATCGCTATTCCGCCGGGAGCAGAACCCGATCAGAGAAAAGCGGCGCAGGCGCGTGCCGATGTCATTGTGAAAGAGGCCCGCGCGGGCAAGGACTTCGCCGAGTTGGCAAAAAAAGAGTCGAACGATGCCACCACCGCGGCAAAAGGCGGCGATGTCGGTTGGATCACCGCCGGACAGATGCCAGCGGCAATCGACAAGGTTATTTTCAGTCTCGCCAAGGGAGCTGTCAGCGACCCTCAGGAGACACCCGCTGGTTTTCAGATCTTCAAAGTGGAAGATCTAAAGGAGGAGAAAACCCTCACCCTCAAAGAAGCAACAGCCGAGATTACTAAGAAGTTAAAAGCCGAGAAGGCAAAACGGGAGGCCGCCAAGGTCGCGGACCGCGATCGCGAGAAGGCTCTGTCCGGGACTGATTTCGCCAAACTCTCACAGGAGAGTCAAGCGACTCTTAAGCTGACAAATTTATTTTCCAGTGGCGAGGTCTTACCCGAGATCGGCGAAAATCAAGAGTTTTATAAAACCGCATTTACCTTAGGCCCAAAAGACACAAGTCCCGTTATTGAAGGCAAAAGCGCTTACTATCTGTTGCGCCTCAAACAACGCAAGGAAGCCACCGTCCCACCGCTGGAATCCGTAAGAAATCAGATCGAAAACGGGCTGCGAGATTCCAAGGCTTACGAGTTGGCCCTGCAGCGAGGCAATAGTCTTCTCGAAGAGCTCAAGAAGGAAAAAGACATTGCGAAAGTGGCACAGGCGAACAACTTGAAACTGAACGAGACCGGCTGGTTTACGCGCAGCGCGCAACAGCTTCCTCAAATTGGCGAGCTCGCAGAAATGAAAGCCGGACCAATTGCGCTTTCCAAACAAAAACCATTTCCGGAAAGACTTTATAGCCAAAAGGATGCGCTTTACATTCTGGCGTTTAAAGACAGCCAGCGCGCCGACATGGAGCAGTTCGAAAAAGACAAAGACTCGCTCAAGAAACAAGCCATCGCCGAAAGTCGGCAGCAAGCACTGATCAAATTCATGGAGGGACTAAAAAGCAAAGCCAACATTAAAGTCAACACGGCCTTTCTTGAAGACACGTAGACAAACGTTTTCAGCTTATGCCTCGCGAAATTCAACTGCCCGAAGCTTCGATGTCACACACCGCCGATGACAGGTTTTGGCCGGGCTCCCACGGCTGATAAGCTCACTTGGAATCGATCTTGCGCTCATGCAAATCGTCCTAGTCCGCCACGGTGCCACCGACTGGAATCTGCAGGGCCGCTGCCAGGGGTCGACGGATCGTGAGCTGAGTGACGCTGGCATCCGCCAGGCCGAGCAAATCGCCGCCCTGCTCAGCAACGAGGAAATCCACGCAATCTATTCGAGCCATCTGCGACGCGCGCGGCAAACTGCCGAATTCATCAGTCAGCCCCACGAGTTGCCGGTTCTGATCGAAGAGGAGCTTCGCGAGCTTGACCATGGCGAGCTGGAGGGATTGACTTTCACTGAGATCAAGAACCGGTACAGCGATTTCTTAACTCGCTGGCGAAGCGAACCGTCGGACATCCAAGTCCCTGGCGGAGAGCGCCTCGCCGATGTCGCCGAGCGGGCCTGGACCGGCTTGAATGACATCGTCGGCCGTCATGCAGACACGGAGCGAATCTTAGTCGTCAGCCATAACTTTCCGATTGTGGGGATCGTTTGCCGCGTCACGGGAACTCATCTCAACGATTATCGCACCTTTCACCTCGACCCCTGCGGTGTCACGCGCCTGAGCCACGACGCCGTCTACGGTTGGACCATCACCCACGTCAACAGCCGTGAATATCCTGCGTCGCCCCTGGGGGCGCAGAAGTGAAACTCTATCCCTGTTCACTTTCATGATTTCGCCTCGCGACAGCAAATGCAGCAAAAAGTACCGCCAAACAAAGATAACTCAGAAAAAATGCCGGCGCCGCCATTAAACCGAAGCGGCTGGTGATGCCGCCTGGCGTCAGTTCGTAGGCGTGAATTATGCCGACGCTCGACAATAGGGCCGCAGCCAAGGCCCATGCTGCGGCGCGCGCAAATTTTCGTTCGATCAAGGCCACCCCAATGGCGGCGAAAATCATTGAAGTAAAAATAAAACCACGCTCCAGAGAAATCATGCCGTGAATCGCTAGGCCTTCTTGATTGAACTTTGCCAAGCCGATTTGAGACAGTGAAGTTCCCGCAACCCGGAGTCCGGTCTCGACCATCAGCAAGGCCCAACCGGCCAACGCCGGCACGATTCCCAATGCCACCGCCGGCGCATGCTCACGTGGAGTTTCCTGAAATGCTTGCGCGACGATGATGATGCCGATGTAAAGAAGAATTCCAATGCCTGCTTCCAGTGGAATAATGCCGAGCACCGACTGAATAGATCCGGTGAGACAGAGCAGGCTGATAAAGACGCCATTCGCAGCGGAATAACCGGAGCGGGCGCCGAGCCGTTTCCAGCCCGGATGGCCGATGTAAATCGTCGTCGGAAACACGCTGCCGAACAATGAGGCGACAATCGAACCGATGCCGTTGGCCATTAGTGAAGGAAAAGTTCGGAAGCGGTCGCCGGCAGCCTCCGCGCTTTCTATGTTCTGTAGCGAGCCGACGACATTGAAAATGCCCATTGGAAGAATTACAGAAAAATAATTGAGAAACGCCGGATGGATGAGCGCTTCCCAGAGTGAGCTGCCACTGAATGTGGGCAGCGAAAGCGCAGGATTGAACGCGATCGCTTCGCCCTTCATCGTACCGAGGGCCCAACCTGCGGCCGTGCCGATGGCGATTGCCACCATGCCGCCGGGCAAGCCAAGCGGCAATCTTTGATGAGAGAAATAAGCCACGAAGATGACCGCCATAGGAACCAGTGCGACCAGCGGCTGGGCGAAGATCTTGAAAGTGAAGTCCATTGAGATGAACGTGATCGCAATGCCGGCTAACGCAGACAAGAGCGCCGCGCGCGGCGTCACGCGGCGCACCGTCTCGGCAATAAAAGCGCCGGCGATTTCAATAACGCCGTTCAAAAAACAGGCGACCAACCCGACTTTCCACGCCCATACTGGATCTTGGGTTTCTTGGACGATCGGCAGCATGATGAAGAAAATGAAAGCGAACAAACTCACGGTATTGATGCCATACGGGAGCGCGGTAATGTCGGCGCGCCCGGTTTCACGAGCGAGCCGGCGCGCCTGCCAGGCGTAAAAAAAATTGCCGACGAGAATGGAGATGGCCGCGCCCGGCAGAATCTTGCCGAAAATGTAAT
>Ga0075287_1000016_pt1 | contig 14418 bp, 4 predicted proteins | sample SF_Rice_20C_0N_3_FD_69762 | JGI IMG/M metagenome (GOLD analysis project Ga0075287, IMG submission 69762) | Rice paddy soil microbial communities from Twitchell Island, California, USA - SF_Rice_20C_0N_301 | ecosystem: Environmental > Terrestrial > Soil > Paddy field/soil | place: USA: Twitchell... | reverse complement strand
TGATTGATCGGATTCAAGAACGAAAAAAGTTCGCCGGCCTTGTCGCCTTCGCCGAGCGCCGCCAAAGCGATAACGGACCAGATCGCCGCATGGGTATATTGGCCGCCGTTTTCACGGATGCCGGGCGGGTACCCTTTGATGTAACCCGGGTCGGGGCTCGCGTGGTCAAATGGTGGGGCAAAGAGGAGCGCGAGGCGGTCGGCGCGGCGAAGGAGATGTTTCTCGACGGCTGCCATGGCGCGCGCTCCACGCGCCGGCTCTGCGGCACCTGAAATAACTCCCCACGATTGGGCAATCGAATCGATACGGCATTCGGCGTTCGTGGCGGAGCCGAGCGGCGTCCCATCGTCGAAGTAGGCGCGCCGATACCATTCGCCGTCCCACGCTTCTCGTTCCAGCGAGGCTTTAAGTGCACTGACGTGCAGCCGCCACGTCTCGGCACGCTGGTGCTCGCCGCGGGCATCGGCAAGCCGGGCAAATTCCCATAGTATGGTGTGAAGGAACCAACCGAGCCAGACGCTCTCGCCTTTTCCCGCAGATCCGACCCGGTTCATCCCATCGTTCCAGTCTCCCCTGCCGATCAGCGGAAGACCGTGGCTGCCAACTTTTAGACTACGCTCCAGCGCGCGAGCGCAATGCTCGAACAGGCTGGCGCTGTGTGGGGAGACACGTGGCTCGAAATACGCATCCTCTTGCCCCGCCTCGAGAGTCGGCCCGTCAAGGAAGGGAATTATTTCATCGAGAAGAGCGGCATCACCGGTGGCTTCGAGATATTGGATCACGGTGTAAGGCAGCCATAAGAGATCATCGGAGATACGGGTCCGCACGCCCCGGCCTGATGGCGGATGCCACCAGTGCTGGACATCGCCCTCGACGAACTGCCGCGCGGCGGCCCGCAGTAACTGGGCCCGCGCGATGTCTCGTTGCGCGACCATGAGCGCCATCACGTCTTGGAGCTGATCACGAAAGCCATAAGCGCCGCCTGCCTGATAAAACGCCGCTCGCGACCAGACACGGCAGGCGAGCGTTTGATAGAGCAGCCAGCGGTTGAGCATGACGTTCATAGCCCGATCAGGTGTCGTTACCTGAACCGCGCCAAGAATGTCATCCCAGTGCTTCATCACCGCTCGCAGCGTCCCATCAAGATCGGCCCCGCGGTAAAGCGCGATCAAGGTTCGTGCTTCTTCCGTGGTTGCCGCCTGACCCAGGAAAAAGACGATCTCGGCGCGGCCGCCCGCCCGCAACTCCACTATTGTCTGCAAGGCGGCGCACGGGTCGAGGCCGGCACCGACCTTGCCTGACAACTGTTCCCCGCGTTCGAGAGATGCCGGATGATCGAGGGTCCCATTGCGACCGAGAAACTCTGTCCGATCACCCGTCCACGCGCTTTGGCTCCCGCTTAGATCGGCGAACGCGACGCGGCCACCGAACTCGCTGTTCCAAGCGTTGCGCGCGAGCATTGCCCCTGTTTCCGTGTCCATCTCAGTGACGACGAAAGGCGCGGAAGCGCTTCGCGAAACGCCGAGCACCCATTCAATATACGCCGTTACGGAGAGACGTCTGGTTCGTCCTGAGTGATTCTCGATGGCAAGCCGGGAGATTTTGATTGAGTCCTCTAATGGCACGAACTGTAGGAGATCAAGGAAAATCCCATGTGACGTGTGCTCGAAACGGCTATAGCCTTGGCCATGTCGCGAGATATAGGGCCACGCCTCCTCGCGGATCGGGAGCAGCGTGGGACCCCACAACTCGCCACTGTCTTCGTCCCGTACGTATAGGATCTCGCCGGGCGGGTCGCTGACGGGGTCATTGGACCACGGAGTGAGCTGGTTCTCATGGCTATTAAGCGACCACGTGTACCCGGAACCTGACTCAGAAACTTGAAAGCCGAAGGAAGGATTCGCAATCACGTTGATCCAGGGTGCTGGCGTCCACTGCCCTTCGCCCAGTACCGTCACATACTCCCGGCCATTTGTACTAAAGCCACCGAGGCCGTTGAAGAAGTCGAGATCAGGCCGCGCAGGAAAGACATCCAATGACTTCGTCGTGGGCAGACGTCGGGGTAGTTGAACCGCAGAGGGCTCGGCTCCAGCCTGATGGACGACCTGCTCGACGAGCGTGCCGCGGTGGCTCAAGAGCACAGCGCGCGCGGCGGTCAGGAGCAGGCGCCGATCCTCGTCCGCGATGAGATCTGCTCGCAGAATGAAAACATTGCCGGCGGCTTCGTGTCCCTCGTGACGCAAGCGTGATTGGCTGGTGCGTATCTGGGCCTCCAGAGCGGCCTGGAGATCTTGAGCATAGGAGGGGGCCTGTTCGTTCATAATCACAAGGTCGACCGCCAGCTGCTTCATTCGCCAGTATTCGTGAGCGCGCAGGAGTTGGCGCACGATACCTTGGTCGTCGGGATCGTCGATCCGGACCAAGACAATCGGCAGGTCACCGGAAATGCCATGCCTCCATAGTGCCGCCGGACCCCGAGTATTGCGTGCGAGGGCAGCGGACGAGGGCCGCAGTGTAGCGTCCGAGTAAAGGATTCGGCTGGCGAGCTCCTGGAAGAGGTAGGCCTCATCGGGGGCGATGCCGAGATGGTGTAACTGGACCTGGGACTGCGTCCACGCCAACGTAGCAGCGCGTTCAAACGTTGCCGGATTGTTGTACTCGTCGGCGCAGGCGAGCGCCTCGTCATGCGACGGCGCGATCACCGTTGAGAATGTGACCCGCGTGGTAGCGCCCGGCAAAACCCGTGCGCAGCGCCTGAGGCTGAAAATCGGGTCGAGCACCGCGCCGACCGTGTTGGAGAGCGGTTGGCCGTCGATGACCGACATCGGCGTTCGGATGCCGCGCCCGCGGCCGAGAAACCGCGCGCGGTCGGTCTCGTATTCCATCTCGCCGACGGTTTCCCCCTCTGCAACGACCACGTGCGCCGCCGAGACCTGGGGATCGCCGTCCGACCGTGGCCGGCGCGTAGCCACCAAGGCGCCGAGCTCGGAAACAAATTCAGTCTGCACGAACAGGTTGGAAAAAGCCGGATGAGCTGTATCGGCTGCCGGCGACGCCAGTACAACTTCGGCGTACGATGTCAGCTCAATCTCTCGAGTTCGAGTGCCCACATTTGTGATTGACACCCGGCGCACTTCGGCATCGTGTTCCGGCGAAACCACAACTTCAAGCGTGGTCACGATCGCGCCATCGCGCCGCCTGATCTCTACATGATCTTCGGAGAAAGCCACTTCATAGGCGTCCGGTTCTACCCCGCTCGGTTGATAACCAGCCGACCAAACCTGGCCGCTGGATCTGTCGCGAAGAAAAAAATACGTTCCCCACCCGTCACGCGTGCGATCCTCCCGCCATCGGGTGACCGCAAGGTCGCGCCAATGACTGTATCCGGAGCCCGCCGTTGTCACCATCACCGCGTATCGCCCATTGGAGAGGAGGTGGATGCCTGGAGTCGGGTCGTGCGCGGAGGTGAAGCGACGAAGCACCGGTGGAACGAGATCGCGAACGTCTGCGACGGCCCGCACCTCTTCGACCCTGGGCCGGGTGACCAGAACGTCCCGCGGAGTACGTTCCTGCAGCAGCAGCTCGGTGGCCTGCATACGCGGCTCGGCGTGAAAGCGCGCACGCATGACGCCGTCATAGAGGACGTTCGCGAGCGCCACGAGCGACATACCCTGGTGATGTGCCATATAGGCATGCACGACGGCCACGTCTTGATTCTCGGGAATCCGCGTTGCGGTATAATCGAGCGCCTCGTAAAAGCCATAACGGCCGCTTGCACCGGCCTTGGCCAGACGGAGAAAATTCTGTGCCGCTGTTTTTGGATCAATCATCGCCGCGAGCGCTGTCGCGTAAGGCGCGACGACCACGTCTTCGCTCAGCCCGCGTTTGAGGCCCAGGCCCGGCACGCCAAAATTCGAATACTGGTAGGTCAGCTCCAGATCGCGTGCATTGTAGGCCGATTCTGAGACCCCCCACGGAACGCCCCGGTCGGTGCCATATTTCCTTTGTCGGCGAACGATCAGATAAGACGTCTGGCCTAACAAACTCCCCGGCGGCGAGCGCATGACGAGTGCAGGCATGAGGTACTCGAACATCGACCCGGACCAGGAGACCAGCACGGATCCCCGATCGACCGGCGTCAAAGCGCGACCGAGATGGAACCAATGCGTCGAAGGAACATCACCCTTCGCAATGGCAATAAAGCTTGTGAGCCGCGCCTCGGATGCCAGCAGATCGTAGCAACTCGGGTCGAGGCTGTTATCGGCAACGCGATAGCCGATTGAAAATAGCTTCCGGGTCGGGTCGAAAAGAAAGCCAAACTCCATCGCCTCGAACATTATCTTCGTGTGCGTTCCGAGCACTGCGAGGCGCTGGACCAGCGCTCGGGAGGCTCCGGCCGAAGGCGTCAAGCCTTCAATAATAGCATCGATTTGCGGCACGCTATCGCCCTGTGCAACGCCGCCGATCGCCAAGCGTTCGCGCAGCTTTGTGAGTTCGGCTATCGCACTCTTGCAGCGGTCGGCCAGGTCGCCCAGAGTCGGAATCGGCAGAAAAAAACGCGTCATAACCGTTGAAACCGAGTCTTCTTCGGGCATCATAGTGCGATTTATGGAAGCCTCGCCGAAAACAAGCCGCGCCCAGGGGACTGTCGCATCGAGATCGCGTGCATGACTTTCGATGGTCGCTAGCACAGCCTCGGCCCAGGCGACCAATTCTCCCTCGGGGCTGTCGCCTCGTTCGGCGGTCAGCGTGCGGGCAACGTCCGCCATCGTATGAGCGCGTTCCTCGAGCTCAGTGAGGCGCACGACCCAATCGCCTAGAGTCACAGGGACTGGGCCGAGGGCAGCGGTCAGGGCGTCGAGTGCTTCATCCAACTGTTTTCGGGTGACCGTTTGGGTGCGCCGGCTCTCGACGATCGCGCGTGACGATTGGCGGAGAAGGAAGATGGCGTCAGCGATCCCCGAGAGCGCATGCGCGCCGAACAGCGAGCGGTCGATGATCTCTCGACATGCCTGTCCGAGCGCGATGAGATGGCCGGCGAGGTTTCCACTATCGACGGAGGATATGTATTTAGGATCGAGCGGACGGAGGTCACGCGTATCATACCAGTTATAAAAATGACCCCGAAAACGCTCGAGGCGGTCCATAGTGCCGAGCGTCGCTTCGATTCGCTCGATTGCGGTCACCGTACCGATCCACCCGAAATCGTGCGCAGCGATGATGGAGAGCAGATACAGCCCGAGGTTGGTGGGCGAGGTGCGATGGGCCACGATGGGCGTCGGCTCTTCCTGGAAATTGTCGGGAGGAAGCGCGTGGTCTTCGAGGCCGACGAAGGTTTCGAAGAAGCGCCAAGTCCGCCGTGCCGTTGAACGCAGCGTGCGAACGTCATCTTTCGGGAGGGGCTGAGCCGCTACCGCGCGCGGCGGCAGGCTGATCCAATATGCCACCACCGGCGACAGCGCCCAGAGTAGAACAAACGGCGCCGCAATCGGCCAGGCGTCGGGCCGAAAGGCAACAAGGATACCTGCTGCAGCAGCGAGCATCACCGCCCCGTTCATTCGGCGATAAAAGCTGCCAAGGATGAGGTCGAAACCGGCTTTTGCTTGTGCTGCCGTCACCCACTCGAGGAGCTTTCGACGTGTCACAAAGACGCGGAAAAGCGTCCTGATGATCGCGTCGGCCATCAGCCATGCCTGATCGGCAAGTAGCGTGACCGCGAGTCCCACGTGCGAACCGGCGAGCAGCAGATCTGTGCCGACCGCCCGCGCGTGGCTGCGTTTTGAAATCCCGCGCCGATGGGGAATCACGCCAGTCAAAACAGGTAATAAGGGAGGCACGGCGATGCAAGCGAGCACGAACGTGGTCCAAATCACCGGCGAAGCGAATGGCAGAGTCCACCCGGCAATCAAAGTCAGAAAGGCAGCCGGCGCCGATAGTGTGCGGCGCAGGTTATCGACCATCTTCCAGCGGCCGATCAGGGGAATCCAGTGGTGGATCCGATCGCCATTCATATTTGGTGCGTGACCGATGACCCACGGCAGCAACTGCCAGTCACCGCGGGCCCAGCGGTGCAGGCGGGCCGCGGCCACGGCATAGTGCGAGGGAAACTCCTCGAAGAACTCGATATCGGTGACCAGACCGGCTCGCGCAAAGATGCCTTCAAACAGGTCATGACTCAATAAAGCGTTCTGCGGGACCCTGCCGACGAGCGCGGCCTCGAATGCGTCGACGTCATAAATCCCTTTGCCGATGTACGAACCTTCACCGAAAAGATCCTGATAGACGTCTGAGACGGCGGAGGCGTACGGGTCGATGCCGGCCGGCCCTGAGGAGATTTTCTGGAAAAGAGAGCCCTCGCGATCGGTCGGTAGCGTCGCTGTGATGCGCGGCTGAAGCACGGCGTTGCCCTCGACGACTCGGCCTACATGCGGGTCAAAACTCGGGCGATTGAGGGGATGTGCGATTGTGCCGACTAATCGGCAGGCGGTCCCCCTTGGCAAACGGGTGTCTGCATCCAGGGTGATCACGTAGCGGACGTCCGCAGGCACGATAGGTGCTCGACCACCCGCTGGCACGAAGGTGGTATCCTTGGCACCGCGCAGGAGGCGATTCAACTCATGCAGCTTCCCACGTTTGCGTTCCCAGCCGATCCACTTTTGCTCGCTCTCGTTCCACCCACGCCGGCGGTGAAAAAGGAGAAATCGCTCGCTTCCATCCGGGAATGGCCCGTGGCGCAGGTTCAACTGCGCGATGCCGTGGCTGGTCGCGGCCAGTAATTCATCATCTCCCGGCATGTTTTCTTGGGGCGCGTCCATCCAATCGGAAAGGAGCGCGAAACGAAGATCCCCATCTGGATTTGCCAGATAGTGCACTTCCAAGCGCTCGATCTGCTCCGCAATCTGGGCGTGGTCAGTCAGCAGAGTCGGGACCACGACCAACGTCCGCAGCTCTGCCGGCACTCCATCACGGAGTGCGAGCCTGGGCAGTGTCCGTGGGCCGAGCAGTTCCGTGACCTCACGATTGACCAATGCGGTCGCCAGATCCGAGGCCGGGACGAGAGCGAGAAGTCCGAGTAGCAGGAGGCCCACTACTCCGACTTGCGCTACGCCGGAATTGAAGAGAAACAAAACGAGGACGAGACCGGTGACAATCGCCATGGTAAGCAGGTATCGCGTCGTCGCTTGGTTAACATAAGCACGGCGGAGCCACGTCTTGATCGGCATGCGAAAGCCAAGTTCCTGCTCCAGTTCGACCCGGCCGCTCGCGATGAGGTAATAGCCGGGATCCCCGCGACGATCCGCAGCCGGCTCTCTGACGCCTTGCGTTTCCTCCCGGCAGCGTTTCGCTCGAAAAACCGCCCGCCGGGCAACTTCATGCTCGTCGTGCTCTGAGCACCGAGAGAGTTCCTCGATGGCGTGCCGGTAACGATCTCGTGTCCCGAAGTCCGGGGCGGCAAAGCCGGTGTCGGCCCAGAGTATTTCGTCGACAAGACTGACGCTCTCGAAAAATTCCGCCCAGTCGAAGGCGGAAATCAGGCGCATGCTAGTGATCACGTTACGCACGGTGACATTCATCGCTGCCTGCCGCTGGTGCTCGAGCCGGACAATCTCATCTGCCGTTGTGCCCTGCGCTCCCAGATGTTCTTCGAGCCAGCGCAGAGCCGGCATGACCACCGGGTCCTGATCACGCAGCCGTTGGACCAGCTGGACTGCGAAAGATGTCGCCAGCGGGCCGCCCTCGAACTGCCGCAGGATCTTCGCCGGCTCAATTGATCGGCCGCCGAGTCCGAGCAGACGGTCGGCCAGCGCGTCGGCCTCCTGGCGCGCCGCCCGTTCAAGCACGATGCTCTCCGCCAGGCGGCGGAGATTCTCCACGAGCACCACCCGCAACGTAATCGCCACCGCCCAGAGCTCGCCAATCGTCAACGGTTGCACGCGTTGGTAGGCGACGACGAACCGACGAAGCATTTCCGGGTCAAACCGGCTGTCGGTGTGAGCGACGAACGCCCAGGCCAGCCCATAAACGCGGGGGTAGCCCTGGAGTGGCCCCTCGGCCAGCTTAGGTAATTTTCGGTAATAGCCGGATGGCAGGTCGTCATGAATCTCGCGCAGCTGTTCATCCACGATGTGATAATTGTCAACCAGCCACTCCGCCGCAGGTGTGATGGCGCGTTCATCCCGGATTGCCTGGGCAACCGAACGATACGATTCGAGTAGCACCCGCCCGTTGTCAAGCACGCGCGGCAATAGCGGACGCCCCTTCTGCGGCGTGGTCGTGACGCGCTGGGCGGCGGCCAGGCTTTCGCCGTGCTGCTCAAGACGCTCGGCGCTGAAGAGTTCGCCCCGAATCGGTTCTTCGACTTGCGAAAGTGCGATCGCCTCTGAATGTTTGTTTTGTAGTAGGTTCTGACGAAATAACGACTTCAATCCATATACCTCACGGCGCAGGTCCAGCACATTCACAGGCTATCAAGTTCAGCACTCGTGAGGAACACATAGCCGGGGATGTTGAATTGAACACCCAACGCCGACACACAGCGCGTTTCTCTCACACAAAAATCACGCGATGATTTTCAGACTTGGCCAACAAAGCCGTGATCGGAAATCATACGGCCGTAGTGCCCTTCAGGTGTCGATCGAGGACACCGATCGTAGCGACCAATTGCCGTCAGTTCATTGCCTTCTTGATGGAGTCGAAATTGAACATCGTGCTCCACGACGCCCCAACCCCCTGCATTGCGGTCGGCGAATTGTTGGTCGAATCGGTCTTAGCGGCCACGAGCTTCTTCTTAAGCTCGATCGCCTTCCGGATTTCCCATGCGATCCAGGCACTGCTGTAGGTCTCTTTGCCGACGATGCAAAGAAAGTGACTGGAGTCACCGATGCGCGCGGCGAGGTCCTGTTTGACGACGGCCGCCTCGTCGCTGTCGACCGCGAAGTTGAAGGATCGGTCGTAAGAAGAGAAATCGAATTCTTTATTGACGTCCCAGCCAACCAGCCGATCCTTGGAGGCCTTGTCGCTATCATAATCGTAGCCGATGAACACCTTATTCTTAGCCATGTGCCCTTTCCTTTTTGCCGAAGGGACCCCCGGAGATCTTAAGCGTAAGCGTTGATCCTGGACACCTCGGGCTTCACAGAGGTGATCTGTTGCATGAGCAAAATCTCCTACTGAAATGCTGAGCAAGTTCCGTACCCCAAAGGGAGCTGAAAATTGGAGCGACTTTCCGCCCAAAAGATAGAATGGTTTTCGCAGATGTGAATAAGGGCGACGGTTTCGTTCTTAATTGTGCCAGACGAAAACCCTAACCAGTGAGTCCTCAAGTGATTCGTTCGGTTGCGCATGACGAATTTGATGCAGACCAATGTTGGCCGGACTCGACCTCAACTCTGTACAGAAGTTAGCTGAGGCGATCGACGCGCAAGGCGTGCCCGATCTCCAGGTAGTCTACTTTCCCGGCATCGACATCTTCACCCACGTGGCCAAAGATCGGCGCGAAGCGCAAGTCCGATACCTTGAGGATATCACGGACAAGGCGGTTGGGGCGGTACTCGATTCTTATCAAAAGAAAGGCGCGCTGGCTGGAACCTACGTGATCTTCATATCCGACCACGCGCATATCCCCACGCTTAATGACGCGCAACATAAACTGGGAACAGACGACGAACACTCACCGTTCGGCTTGGTCGCAAAAAGCGGTTTTCGCGTGCGGCGGCCACTTTTGACTCTCGGGGATTTAGACAAGGACTACCAGGCGGTGCTCGCCTACCAAGGCTTTATGGCATATGTCTATCTAGCGCACCGTTCGACCTGTCCAAACGAGCACGATCCCTGCGATTGGACGAAACCGCCCCGTTTCCATGAGGACGTGATGCCGGTGGTCACCGCTTTCTACGAGGCGAATCGCACCGGTAGTCCGATCCCTCAGTTGAAGGACACGATAGATTTGATTTTTGCGCGTGAGCCGGTTTCGGCGGGCCGGAACACGAAACCTTATGAGATATTCGACGGCCGGAAGTTGGTGCCCATCCGTGACTATTTAAGAGCGCATCCACGGCCCGACCTCATCCGCCTCGAAGAGCGAATGAATGCGTTGAGCGCGGGTCCATATGGGAATCGCGCCGGCGATATACTCTTGCTCGCCCGCTCATGTACGAGTTTGCCCATTGAGGAGCGATACTTTTTTTCCGCAACGCACCATTACACATGGCACGGGAGCGCGTGCGAAATGGACGGCCATATCCCGTTCATCCTAGCGCAACAGGGTGGGTCGGGTGAGAGGCTTCGCATTTTTATGCGAAAGATTGGTACCGACGCACCCTCCGCGATGATTCTGACACAGCTCGTGCGCGCGCTCTTCGGAACGGGCCAGAAATGAGGGGTTCCCTCTCGTCACTGAAGGCTGGAGGCGTCTAAATTAGTCTCTGTTAATTTATTTGCGTTGCCGCAGAAATTGCTGACCAACAACGTATGGCAATAATAAGCCTACGATAACGATGGAACTGGTCATAAGAGTTGGGCGGATCTTTCCGAATACCAGCGTCCATTGTCTACCTAGGAAGTAACCGGCGGAAACAAAAGTGACCGACCAAATGAATGCTCCTGCAAATGCAAACAGAGCGAACACGGATACCGGTAGTTTCGCAATTCCAGCACCGAATCCTATCAAGTGTCGTATGTCCGGCAAGTAAAAACCGCACAGGAGACCCCACTTCCCCACACGATCATACCAGGTATGGACATGGGTGACCTTATCTCCTGTTATATGAACGGCATGACCGAATTTTGAAATTAGATATACGCCGACGGTGCGTCCCAGAACATAGCTTAAAGTGATGCCGAACGCGCTACCGAGAAATGCTGCGGCCAGGATAGGAAAGAGCTGCAATTTACCTTCGTAAACAAGATACCCCGCGAATGCGAGCACCCCTTCGTCCGGTATGGGTGCCCCGAGAATTCCTAGCGCGAGCAATAAATATTCCTATATATCCATATTCCGTAACCTAGCGGAGAATTGTTTCTGTCAGCATGGTGTCTGCTCTTCAGCACGACTCGAAAGGCTTTAACGGACACGATGAACTGGCTCGTTTTATGGCCAACTGTAGAGTGCAGAAGCGTAGCGACAGGCCGGTCCATTTCAGTGGTCAGCCTCTGGATCCGGCATCGGCCCCTTCGTTAACCCACCTTCTTAAAGTCGATATATCCGCGCTCCACGTCCGTGCGGATCAGTTGCACCCGGAGCCTCTGGCCGACGTCCATGCTTTCAAAGCCGCTCACCAGTTTTCCTTCGACGGGCGGATGCAGCAGACGAACCCAAGTGCCTTTGTCAGAAGCGCCGGTAACAATGCCATCGAAACGCTCGCCGATCCTTGATTCCAGCAGCATGGCTGCCGCGGATTTCTCCACCTGTCGCTCGACTTTTTTCGCTGCGTCTTCCTCTTCGGTGCAGTGCTTTGCGAGCGCTTGCAATTCATCGTTCTCATAGGGCAGGGAACGCCGCTCCATCGCTGCTTTCAGCAATCGCTGCGTAATTAGATCGGGATAGCGCCGATTCGGCGCTGTGGAATGAGCATAATCCCTGACCGCGAGACCGAAGTGTCCGGCGGCACTGCCTCCCGGAAGTTCGACGACATATTCACCGGTGCCCAATAGCTTGATGACGCTGAGGGAAAGATCGGGAAAGCCGAGCGGATCAGCGGCTTTTGCTGAAATGAGGAATTGTTCCAGGGCCTTTGAGTCTGGCTTCTGGGGTAACATGAAGCCATGGTCTGAGGCGAGCTCGATGATCCGGTCCCAGCGTTTCGGCGTCCGCACCACGCGCCGCAGCGACGGAAACAGCTTGGATGCGAGGTATCGAGCGCTAACACCGTTTGCCGATATCATGAAGTCCTCAATAATTTCTTTAGCTCGGTTCTTTCTCTCGACTTTTAAGTCCTTGATCTCATCGCCGTCAAACACCGGGCGCGCTTCGACGGTTTCAAGGTTAAGCGCACCATGCACATGCCGGAGGGCCTTCAGCTTTTGCGCCACGCGGTCCTGAGTCCGGAGGTTTTCTTCGAGACCGTCGACCTTGCCGATAACTTGCGGCATCGGCTGACTACCCTCCAGCCAGCCCGCCACGCTATTGTAGGCGAGCTTTGCGTGATTGCGGACCGTCGCACTGTAGAGGTCTGAACCCTGCAGCGATCCGTCCGTCGCGATAACCATTTCAACGACGATGGCAAGGCGATCTGATGCATAGTTGAGAGAGGTAAGATCGGTCGACAGCTTCTCCGGCAGCATCGGAAATATCTCGGCAGCGGTGTATACTGAGGTGGTGTTGTGCCGCGCATGATCGTCAAGCGCCGACTGTTTTTTGACGACAGCGTCCACATCGGCGATGGCGACAAAGATTTTTGCGCTCCCTCCGGGCATAGCTTCGGCGACCGTAAGCTGGTCCAGATCGCGCGAATCATCGTTATCTATGGAGCACCAGATAAGGTGCCTGAGATCATGCGTCGATTCTTGTGCTCGCGTTGCAGGTCCGCGAATTCCGTCGAGCTCGCCGCGTGCTTGGAGCGAGAAGTCGGGAAGAAGTCCCCTTTCAAACATCGTCCGACGGGCAATTCTTCGTAAGATAGAGCGGTGTTGTCCATCGTCTCTATCCATCATAGTTTTACCTTGTTGTAAAAAACCGTCTTCGCCATTTCCGCTGTGACAATGTAAAGCACGACAATCACCGCTACCAAAAGATGGAACGAAATCGACAGCCGGGTAAATCCAAAAATCTCGCTCATTGGGGTGAAGGGTAAAATCACCGTCACGATGACGACTAAAAGAGTAGCCATGAAGAGATATTTCGAGGGTCTACTCCTGAAGAAAGGTTTACGACTTCGAATGACCAGCACAATCAAGGATGCTGAAATGACCGATTCCAGAAACCAGCCGGTTCTGAATTGATCCTGAGTAGCATGAAGAATCAGCAGCAGCGCGCCGAAAGTGAGGTAGTCAAAAATCGAACTCACCAGACCGAAGGTAATCATAAACTTGCGAATAGCCTTAATGTCCCAACGCCGCGGATGATCCACCATTTCGGCATCCACCCGGTCGGTCGCGATTGTCATCTCGGGGAAATCGGTCAGTAGATTAGTGAGCAAGATCTGCTTGGGCAGCAATGGGAGAAACGGCAGGAAGAGGGACACTCCCGCCATGCTGAACATGTTGCCGAAATTGGCGCTGGTCGCCATGAAGACATACTTCAGCGTATTCGCGAAGGTCGTCCGCCCTTCCCGCACGCCCTGCACAAGAACACCCAGGTCCTTTTCGAGTAAGACGATGTCCGCCGCCTCTTTGGCAACATCGACGGCGCTCTCAACGGAAATGCCGACATCTGCGGCATGGAGCGCCGACGCATCGTTGATGCCGTCTCCTATATATCCCACGACATTGCCAGCTTTCTTGAAGGCGAGGATGATCCGCTCCTTCTGATTGGGTTCGATTTCAGCAAAGACGTCCACGTCACCCACATGTTTGAGCAGCGCGCCATCGCTTAGTTGACGGAGGTCTGGACCTGTGATGATTTTTGTATTTGACAATCCCATCTGTTGACTGACATTAGTTGCGACGAGGTGATTGTCTCCGGTGATAATTTTCAGTGAAACGCCGAGAGTTTTCAGATCGGCGATAGTCTCGATGATATTGGCTTTGGGCGGGTCAAAGAGAACCAGGAATCCCAAAAATGTCATGCCTGCTTCCTGGTCTTTGCTGATGACCGATTCAGATCCCATATTTTTGTATGCGACGCCCAGGGTGCGAAAGCCCTTGCTACTGAACTCCTCGAAGTGCTGCTGGATTCGGTCCCGCAACGCCACGATATCGACGAGGGTTCCCGCTCCAGTTTCCGCCGTTGTACAGACGGCGAGTACGTTCGCCAGCGCCCCTTTGTTTATCATCAAATGCGTATCACCATGGGCAACTAGGATACTCAATCGTTTGCGAAGAAAGTCATATGGGATCTCGTCCGCCTTTCGGTAGCCGGACAGATCAAACTGGCGATGGGTGCGGATGGCTTCATCAATCGGATTGGTAAAGCCGGTCTCGTAAAAAGCATTGAGATAAGCGTGAAGAAGCACTCTCTCGCTTGGAGCGCCTTCTGCATCAAGCGCGGATTGTAAACGCACGCTCCCCTCGGTCAGCGTGCCGGTTTTGTCTGAGCAGATCACGTTCATGCTGCCGAAGTTTTCAATCGAAGCGAGTCGTTTGACGATCACCTTCCCTTCGGCCATTCGTTTCGCGCCGTGCGCAAGGTTGATGCTGATGATCGCCGGCAGCAGTTGCGGGGTGAGGCCAACAGCGAGTGCCAAAGAAAAGAGAAAGGAGTCCAAGACCGGTCGCGCCAAGTAGACGTTGATAGCAAAGATAGCGATCACCAGCACCAGC
>Ga0075287_1000014_pt1 | contig 14517 bp, 13 predicted proteins | sample SF_Rice_20C_0N_3_FD_69762 | JGI IMG/M metagenome (GOLD analysis project Ga0075287, IMG submission 69762) | Rice paddy soil microbial communities from Twitchell Island, California, USA - SF_Rice_20C_0N_301 | ecosystem: Environmental > Terrestrial > Soil > Paddy field/soil | place: USA: Twitchell... | reverse complement strand
CGCTGAGAAAAGAATTTTATGAAGCAAAACTCCGAACTCCGCGACCTCTGTGCCTCTGCGGTCAGTCCTCTTGTGCTCCTTTGGTTGCGGCTCTGCCGCGCTACCTCTTCGTGACCTCCGTGGTGACATGAGCATCGTCAATCCTTTCGGGTATTCTGGCCGATCAAGACGTCGACGAGTGCCGGGCCGTTCTGTTCCATTGCCCGCTTGATGGCCGGCTCGATGGCCTCCGGCTGCTCGACTCGTTGGCCGAAAATACCGAATGTTTCGGCGAGCCGCGCGAAATTCAGTTCGGGTCCCACCAACTCGGCCCCCATCTCGGCGGCCAAACGGATTCTTTCTTCCGAGCCGCGGAATTGATTTTTCACCGCCATGTAGGCTCGGTTGTTGAAAACAACCACAATGAGTGGCACGCGATATTTCGCGAGCGTCCAAAGTCCCTGGAGGCCGAACATGCTGCTGCCGTCGCCGAGGCAAGCCACCACGCGGCGGTTAGGCGCGGCGAGTTTGGCGCCGATGGCCGCCCCCAAACCCCAACCGAGGTAGCCGCCCGACGAATTGGAAAAATACGAGCGGCCCGGTGAGAAGTTGAAATTCGCCATGAGAATATCTTTGCTCGTGGGGCTTTCGTTTACGATTAACGTGTTCTTCTCGAGCAGCCGATCCATGGTACGCGCGAGCCGCGCCGCGTTGATCGGCATGCCGTCCCAGCCTTGTTTCACACGGGCTTGCAACTCCGCCGTCACTTGCTCCTTCGCTTTGCCAATAACTTCTAATCGCTCCTCGCGGCCATTCTGCTGACCGGCGACTTTCGGATAGACCTCGAGCAATGACTTCAGCGCGCTCTTGCCGTCGGCGATGATGCCGAGATCTACCGGAAACACCTTACCGATTTCCCAGGGATCTTCTTCGATGTGAATGCAACGCGTCTCCGGCTTCATGACTAGCTCGGGAAGATAGCGGTATTCGCGGATCAGCCGGCAGCCGATGGCGAGGATCACGTCCGGATCGCCCCATACGGGCAAATTGAACGACGGGTTTCGCTCGGCGATCTGAAAGCTTTGCGGATGATCGGTGGGGAAACTCAAAAACGAATAGCGCGGCTCCATCACCACCGGCGCGCCGAGCAGCTCGGCCAACTTGATCAACTCTTCGGTGCCGCCCGATTTCGCGATACCGCTACCGGCGACGATGAGCGGACGCTTTGCCTTGGCGAGCATCCTGGCCGCTTCTTCCAGCGCTTCGGGATCTGCGGCAATGCGCGGCGCCACGCGTGAACGCTCCGCCCGCGGATTTTCCTGCTCGATGGTTTCACCGAGTAAATTGCTCGGCAGCGACAGATACACCGGTCCGGTGGGTGGCGTCGCGGCGACTTTGAACGCGCGATTCAAGTATTCCGGGATGCGATCCGAGCGGTGGACTTCGGCGCTCCACTTGGTGAACTGTTTCGTTAATTCGACGAGGTCCTTGCCTTCGGTGTGGGAATCGCGCCCGACGATCCGGGTGTCGACGTGGGTCGAGGTCACCACCACAGGGGAGCGGTCGCGGTAAGCGTCGTAAAGGGCGCCCACGGCGTTAACCGAACCTGGAAGCGTGCTCACCTGGGCGAGCGACGGCCGGCCGGAGACACGGGCATGTCCATCGGCCATGGAAACCACGCAAGTTTCATGTAGCGCGAGCACGAAGCGAACCTTTTCCTGGTCAGCAATCGTGCCGATGAACTCCTGCCCGCTCGTTCCCGGCAGCCCAAAAACATAATCCACGCCATGATCCACCGCGACCTCGAGATAGGCCTGCGCCGCGGTTTTTTTCATACCAACATTATCAGCCATTTCGAATTACTCCTTTATCGTGTGTGTCGCGAACGGCGTGGACACACGTTCAAAAATTCAACGGTTCAAGGTTCAAAGTTAATTCGGTCCACTTAGTTGCAGCAGCTCCGCATCGTTTCCGAAACCTTGAACGTTGAACGCTGTTATCCCCTATTTGTAAAGTCGATCGATGAAACCGCTATCATCCAGTTCCTTCAATAACGAGACGTTCATCATCCGCTCCGGCGAAACCTTCGCTGCTTCGGGCCGCTCCTTGGCCGCAAGATCCAACAGCGCTTTGATCCCCTGCGCCGTCGGATACGGTTTTTTCGGAACGATCTTGTTGGCAAAATAATCCCACGTGGCCGCCACCGCTTCCATATCGTTGGTGCGCATGTATTTTGCGCTAATCGCCATGCTTTCCTTTTGCGCGTCTTATAAAAGTAAATGCCTTCGACGAAAGAGCGCATGAGATTCATGGCGGAAGACCGGTTCTTCGTGATGAAACTCTGGCTGCTCGCAAGACCGGTGATCTGATATTCGGCGCCGAGCTCGGACATGTCCAAGAGCACGTTCATGCCTTCGCGCTGCGCGATGGTCGTAATGGGTGGCAGCACGATGGCGGTATCGAGTTGGTCACTTGTTTAGAAACTCGTTAGCCGTCATTCCGCTGCCACTCCAAAAAGATTCTTGGCATTCCCAAGCAGCAGTTTCTCTTTGACCGCATCTTTAAACCCCATCTTATCGAAGCTCAGGAGCGCTTTTGGCAAATCCACGTATGGAAAGTCGGTTCCGAACAGCGCCTTATCTTGCAGCCGCGTGCCGATCGTCTTTTGAAACAGCTCGGGCAGTTGCTCCGCCAAATAGCCGGATGTGTCGACGAAAACGTTTTTCTTGTGCGTGACCACACCAATGGCTTCTTCCACCCAAGGCCAGCCCGGATGCGCCGCAAGAATTTTCATGCGCGGAAAATCCTTGGCCAGCGTATCGAGATGTATCGGACGGCCGTAATCGAGACCGATCCCGCTGCCACCCTCCGTATTCGCGCCGAGCACGGTAAAACCGATATGGAACATGGCCGGTTTGCCGCCCGCTTCAAGAACCTCCCAGATGTCGTAAAATTTTTTATCACTCGGGTAAAAGCCCTGATCGGGCGGATGAAATTTGAAACCGACGACTTTGGGATTGCGCACCAGCTCTTCGGCATAACGAGCCACGGCCTGCAAATCAGCTGCGTTGGTATCCAGCGATGCGAGCACGCCGGCGAAAGAGTTGGGATAATTGGAAACCAGATCGATGACGTGCTCGTTGGAATTGCGCGCGCCCTCCTTCACTGTGGAAGGATGCCAGCCGATCAGCAACGCCTTGACGTCCTGCTTCAAGTATAAATCGGCAAATCCTTCGGCAGTCTGAGGTACGTCGCTCAAATCACGGCGAAAATAACTGCACGCATGGGTGTCAAGACCGCGCGTGCTCGGATGGACGTGAACGTCAATGGCGCGCATGAGAGCTCCCTCTGAGCAAAGCAGCTATTACAGGATTCGCTTGTTCGTCTTTAATCGGGCGCTTCCCGGCCATGACGTTCAAAACGTCCGGCGCTGCCATCGTACTTTCCGGCGTTGCTTCGTTAAATTTGTTCAAGTCGAGGAGGCTTCCCCGCGCGAGCGATGAAGTTCGATAGCCTTTCGGCGCGTAAAGAAAAGCGAAACCCATAACGCCCAGGCGGAGAACACCGGTGGTTTTGCTCGCATATATCATAAAAGGTTTTACAGAACCTTTTCTACGATCGATGCCGCTTTGATGTCGCCGGCGCGCGGATCCTGCAGGGCGGCCTCTTTAAGAATGGAGCTTATAGATCTCAATGAAGGCGTCAACGACTGCTCGAAGCAGCCGGCGAATAGACTATAACATTTCTCCAACACCCGGGGCGTTTTGGCCAGCGCCGGCAACCAACGGCCAATCTCCTTGAGTGTATCTTCCGGTTGATTTTTGAAAAGCCGGATGCTCTCCACATAGACGCCGGCAATCCTCGTGACGAGATCGCGATTAGCCGAGAGAAATTGACGGGTCGTCGCGAGCGGCACCCAGTGAAAGTCGAGATCAAAACTGTCGGCAATCACGCTACATCCCTCCGCCTCCGCCAAAAATGCTTTCTCCGGCGGCAACAGCGCCGCATCGAGCTGGTTCTCTCTGAGCGCCTCGAGGCTTCGATCGTTGAGGCCAAGGTCGACAAGCGTAAGATCCCTTTCAGTATCAAAGCCCCATCGCCTGAGCAACGCGAGCATTACCATGCCCGCCATGCGGCGCGGCTGGTTAATACCGACTCTCTTCCCCTTTAGATCCGCGATGCCTTTGATCGACCTATTCGCAGCTAAAAAGAACGCAGGCCGGTTGAGCACTCCGCCGACAATCACCAAATCGTTGCCGCCAACCAATGAGAAGACCAGGGACGGCGCGTTGGGCGTCCCCACAGGAGTCGCGCCGCTGACGATGTCCTCAACGATCTTTTCTTCGTCCTGTTGATTCACAATCTCGGCGGCGATGTGTTGCCGTTCGAAAAATCCGGCCGCCTTGCCGATGAGCGGCAGAAAGCGGCCTATGCTCGATACACCAATGCCAATTTTGATTTGGTCCATTTGCTGTTACGGCGATGGCCGCGGAAATTTATTCGAGGCGATTTCGAATGAGTTTGGCCGCGCGGCGATCTAGTTTCGGCCGGCGTACCGATCGGTCATATGCGGTACGAAGGCAAAAAGGGGCGCGATAAATGGCGCCCCCGCTCCTTGAGTGATCTTCTCAGTCGTGTTTGGGTTCAGCTGCCGCGTTCATGCCGGCAATAAATCCTTGGGTTGTGCAGCGACCCAGGCCGTGCTGATTGAAGCCGCCCGCTGATTCACCGGCGCAATACAGGCCGGGGATGACCTCGGCATTCAAGTCCATCACCTGACACTTCGAATTAATTCTAAGCCCCGAGCGCGTGTCATGCACATTGGGCGTTGCCCAGGCTGCATAAAATGGGGGCGTTTGGATCTTGAACTTCGGCGCCGGTTTACCGAAGTCGCTGTCTTTGCCGGCATCCACAAACGAGTTGTATTTCTCCACGGTTGCTTGCAGAGTCTCGCCTTTCATCGCTTTAGCTTGATATTCGTTCTTGATCGCTGTCGCGAGCTGCATCAGCGTGTCACCGGTAAAAAAATATCCGTCAGGGTCCACGTACGGCCGGGTGACTTTCCAACCTTCACGTTTGACGGCCTCCGCGTCGAAGATCGCCCAAATCGGTCCGGCGGAATAATCCGGCGCTTCGGAGTATTCATTCATCGCGACGGCGGCGTTAAAGAAATTGTATTTGCTCGGATGGAAGTCGATTCTTTCATTGTTGCGGTAGTCGTTGGGCGTGTACGGATTGAAATCGTTATAGACATTGCCGTGCGGGTAATCGCCTTTGGTCTCGTCGTAAAATCGCTTGCCGACCTGGTTTACCAGTATCAAGTCATGCCAGTCCTTTACGTTTAAACCGGTGGAACGGACGAGGGGAAAGATCGGGCTTTCAAGCTCCCACGTCATGTAGTTCCATTTCGTCGCGAGCACGCGCTGGGTACGAATGTTGTCGCCGTTTTCTAGTGTTTGGTTCACCAAACCCCAAAGCGAAGCGCCGATGGCGACGGCGGCCAGTTCGCCGCTCGCGTCTTGATAGCTGTAAGGCTCGCCCGCAACCGTCAACATATCGGTCAGTCGCGGGTCGAACATGCGGCGAAAATTCACGTGACTGGTCATGCCGCCGGTGGCGACGATTACGGCCTTCTTGGCGCGAATATTGATGCTCGCTTCCGTGGTCTCGAGGTTGCCGTCGGAACGAAAACTTTTTAGCGGTGTAGACTGGCCGGGCATGACTCGCGGCGTGTACTGGGCCGTGATGCCAGTCACGCGGCCGGCTTTATGACTTTCACGAAGAAGGCTGGTCATTTTGTAGTTCAGTAGAAATCTGACGCCCTTCGCGCGAGCGCTGTTTTCGAGCGGCCTGATGACCCCTGTTCCGGCTCTGTTGTTGGGGCTCTCGTATCCCGCGCCCTTGCTCCAAAATGCGTGGTTTTCGCGTGGCGCGGAATTACCTAAATTGTGGCCGCCCTGATTGTCCGGTGGAATTTCTTTGAATTTGACACCGTTTTCCAAGAGAAACTCGAAAGTGGGCGCGCAATGATCGGCGAACGCGCGCATCACTGCCCGGTCGTTATAACGGTAGTCCGGCCAGCCATTAGGCTGGACGATGGTCCAGTCGGTAAGATCTGAGAAAACTATATCCGGCGAATCGTGGATATCATATTTCTTTTGCGCGCTGGTGCCGCCTCCTAGCGGCACGTTACCGCCGCTGATGATTGCGTGTCCACCGATGTCGTAATTCGCCTCCACGACGATAACCGAGGCTCCTCCGTCAACCGCCTTGATCGCCGCCGGCAACCCTGCAGCACCGGAGCCGATAACGACCACATCCGCTTCCAGGTCCCGGCTCTGACCACTCGTCGCTGTTTGTGCCATCGCGTCTTTCCTCCGCTGATGCAATTTAGAATCGCTTACAACCGCAGTAAGAAAAATACAAGTCGAAACAAGATAAAAGGTGACAATATGTTGCCAGCTTCGTGGTTCTAGCACGATGAGTCGACTTCCCGCAATTTGCGGCGATTAACCTGGTTGTTCACGAACATGACGCGCGCGTTCGCCATCGGCGAAATCACGGCAACGCTTTGCGGTGCGTTTCATCTGCACCGTCACTGCAGAGCTTTATACTGTGAGTAATCTTGATAATGCGAGTTTGGGAGCGGTATGGGTCTGTTTCGAGATCAGGCGCTGTTCGTGCTCTGCGGCGCGCTTTGGTTCTGGTCGAAGGTGGCGATGATGCTAGCCGCTCTTGAAGTTCCCCCGCAGCGACATCGTCACGCATTTGAAGCTGAACTGAGTCGACAACTGGAGAGATTCTGGCCTATGAGGGGTATGGATTCCCGAAAAGACAAAGAAAGCCTAAAGGGCGCAGGCGGCAGAATGAGCGCCGCTCAATCGACTTTCAGCTCGTCTTGGTCGGCGGTCTTTTCGATGACTGGCTCGGTTTTGGTCGAGACCACGATTGGTTTTCGGCGCTGCTCATTATCGCGTTCCTTAAGCGCATTCAAGCGCTCACGGAACCAGGTCTTCTCCGGCCAGTGCCAGTTTTGATCGTGGTTCGAATAGCTCGTCGGGTTTTTCATAGCGTTCTCGCGCAGAATCCTAGAGCAAGCGCTGTACCATTTTCTAAAGCGCTAATTTTCCGTTACCATTGATCGGCGACGAAATTTTTATTCGAACAAAATCCGTCTATCTCGATCAGAAAACGTCATTTGCCTCTGAACGGGACAATGGAAGCGCTCGCAGGAGTAAACGGCATTCAGGTTGGAGAGCATCACCATGAAAAGTATCAAGAGCCGATTGAAAATGACCGCGGTTAGCATGGTCTGCGCGACCCTGCTTCTGTTTTCGACTTCTGCCATTTATGCTCAGAACATGACCATTCGGGGCAAGATTGCCGCAGTCAAAGGCCAAGAGCTGATTGTGTCTACCCCAAACGGCGATGTGAAAGCTGCTCTCACAGACCAGACCGTGGTGCGAGCCGAACAACCCATTAAGTTCTCTGAGATCGTCGCCGGAATGTACCTCGGCACCACCGCCACCAAACAGTCAGATGGCAGTTTTCTGGCGTCCGAAGTCCATGTCTTCTCCGAGGACCAACGCGGCGTAGGCGAAGGCCACCGCCCTCTCGGATCGGCACCCCAGAGCGGCGCTACGATGACCAACGCAAACGTGGAGCGCGTCGAGGATGTTGCAGTTCAAAATGTCAAAGGCAGATTGATAAGCCTCAAGTACAAAGGAGGCGAGGTAAAGGTTCTGGTTCCGTCCGATGTTCCCGTCGTCAATCGGATTGTGACCGACCGTAGCGCGCTGAGAACCGGCGCCGACGTTTCAGTACAAGGAGCACGCAGCTCCGACGGCACGCTGGCAGCGACTCAGATTACCGTTCGGGCACGGAAACAGTGACGCCTCGGCTAAAAAAATTAGTCAAAACTCCGCCAATTTAGAAACGCTTTGTCTTCGTAGAGATTGTCAACATTGCAGCCGAAAACCACGCCACGGCCTTTTAGGTAAGCAGCAATCGGTCTGAGCGGCATACCCACGGCCGCGAGGTAATCACCGTAGATCGCCGCGATCAGATCACGACCCCTACCCTGGATTGAGTAGGCGCCGGCCTTGTCCAGCGACTCGCCGGCGGCGACGTAGCCGTCGATTTCCTCTTTTGTGAAAGGTCGCATATCGACGTCAACAGTCTTGATCTTTTGAAGGCCCGGGCCGCCGCAACCATCGACAATGGCAACGCTGGTGTAAATCGTGTGTCTCCTTCCCGACAAAAACTCGAGGATACGCCCAGCGTCTGCCGCGTCGTTGGGTTTACCGATTTTCTCCCCATTCAGGAGGATCATGGTGTCGCTACCGATAACGATGCTGCCGGGATTGTTGCTCGCGACCGACCGTGCTTTACCAAGGGCGAAGTCAAGAACTTCCTTCTCGATTGACGAACGAGCAGAAACCCGTTCATCAAAATCAGGGGCAATAATCTCAAATGGCACGCCGAGCAGGGCCAGAATCTCGCGGCGCCGCGGCGATGTTGAGGCCAGAATCAGTCGCATGAAAGGATCTTATCAGGCGGAGAAGGAAGCTCTCTTGGAACGCGGGTGACATGGGAAATTTTGGTTGCAGATTGACCACTGGTAAACTCGCTCGTCATGAACTCCGCAAAACATCGCCGCACATCGTCGGCGCTGTTCGCGCGCGTCATCCGCGCGCGCATTTCAGCGGCGCCGCGAAAGTTGCGGCAATACCAGGTCAGATGCTTGCGCATGGCCATGAACCTCGATCGGCCGCACAGGCGCTCAAAATGCTCGCTGTGCTCGATGATGACGCGGAATCGTTCCGGGATATCCACGGGCGGGCTACGAAAGATCCACTCGTCGTGACGGGAAAGCGCTTGCTTGACCGCTTCTTTGCCCCGGAACATCCATGGATCCCCCTGGGCGCTTCGACCGATCAAAACGCCATCGACACCGGTTTGGCGCGCGCGGCGATAGACATCTTGCAAATCTCGCACGTCGCCATTGCCAAGGATTAAAGTGCCGGATCCTTTGGCAATCTCCACCGCGCGCGCGATCGCTTGCCAATCCGCTTCGCCTTTGTAGCCTTGCTCGAGAGTGCGTCCATGAAGCGATATCGCGGCGGGACTCACCGTTAAAAGCGTCGTCAGCCAATCCTCGACAATGACCCGGTCATAACCAAGGCGGGTCTTGACTGAAACGGGGATCAGGCGTCGCTCGGACGAAATTTGATCGCCGTCTCGCGCGCGATTCGCGGCTCCGCCCTGTTCGATCATCTCTTCGGTAAAACCAAGATCCTGCAATGTTTGTCCGTCACGCCAATCTTGAATTCCTCGCTGCGCCGCTTGAATAATCTCGCGCGCCAGCTCCGGCGCGCGGATCAGCGCCGCTCCGCAACCCGATGCCGCAACCTTCTTGGCCGGGCAGCCCATGTTGATGTCCAACCCATCGAAGCCGAGCTCGCAGACGAGATGCGCGACTTTATAAAAAAGCTCGGGTGTTTTGCCGTAAATCTGCGCGACCACCGGACGTTCAATTTCCGAATAGGAGAAATCTTTCAGCAGCGTGTGCGGCGAATAGAGCGCGGCTTGAATATTGACGAACTCCGTCAACGTCACGTCCGGACGGCCGTACTTTGCGGTAATATATCGAAACGAGGCGTCGGTGACTCCATCCATCGGAGAAAGACCGATCACCGGTTTCGGGATACTATGCCAAAAATTCATCACGAATCAGGTTACCATCGTCGCGTACGCCATCCAACCCGGCGGATTTTGGACATCGCTCAACTGCGGCGCTTCAGAATATCTTCCAATTTTTTTCGATCGTCGTCGAGAATCTTTTCTTGAGGTTTGGAGGATGGCGCGCGCTCGCGGCGCTGGCTGTTGTCGATCGACCGGGCCGGCGACTGCACCGGCCCCCTATCATTTTTCCCGAACAAATTGCTGAGATCGTACCAGTAAAACCAAACGAAAAATGCGATGAACCAGACAACCAGCGGAAACAACAGAAAAAGCGCGACCGTTCGCAGCCGGACTTTTTTAAGTTGCTTCTTGCGCGCCATATGGAGTTGATTCGCGATGCTTACTTCTCACCGCACGCCGTTCCGCAGCACGCGCGAAAACTAAAGAACGCGATCAAGCAGATTCAGTAAGAAGGCTTGTGCTCAAAATAATGCGTCGCGTTGATCACGCGCACGGTTTTGGTTTTGGAACGCATTACCACCGATTGTGTGGTTGCGCCACCGGCAAAAAAGTGCACGCCCTGAAGATAGTCGCCGTCGGTAACGCCGGTGGCGGCAAACATCACGTCGCCGGCGGCCAGCTCGTCGATGCGAAACTTCTTCTTGATGTTTGCGACTCCCATTTTCTTAGCGCGCTCGATCTCCTCGTCGTTACGCGGCGCCAAGCGGCCTTGAAACTCGCCGCCGACGCAGCGTAAGGCGGCCGCGGCTAACACCCCTTCCGGGGCGCCGCCGATGCCGAGCAGCAAATCGATGCCGGTCTCCGGCTTGGTGGTAGCAATGGCCGCAGATACATCGCCGTCGCCGATCAAACGAATGCGCGCGCCCGCTCTGCGAACTTCTTGAATGATCGCCTCGTGGCGCGGGCGCGATAAAATAATGACCGTGAGGTCCTCGACATTGCAGCGTTTTGCTTCAGCCAGCGCGCGCAAATTTTCGGTCGGCGACTTATCGAGATCGACGACGCCCTTGCCGACGGGACCCGCGGCAATCTTCGCCATGTAGGTATCTGGGCAGTGCAGCAAGTTGCCGCCATCCGCCATGGCGATGACCGCAAGCGCATTGGGGGCGCCCGTAGCGCAGATTGTCGTTCCTTCGAGCGGATCGAGAGCGATATCCACCTTCGGACCGCCGGAGCCGACCTTTTCGCCGATATAAAGCATCGGCGCCTCGTCGCGTTCCCCTTCGCCGATCACGACCGTGCCGTCAATCGACAGCGCATCGAAAGCCTTGCGCATGGCATCGACCGCCGCCTGATCCGCAGCCTTTTCATCGCCGCGCCCGGTCCAACGGGCGCAGTTCAATGCCGCCGCTTCCGTCACACGAACAGCTTCCAGTGCTAAGTTTCGGTCCACGTTGGCCTCCCTTCGATCAGAGCCTCGATCAAACGATAGGCTTTTTTGGCGACGATTCCGGTCGCCGCGGCGTCCTTCTCGTTATAACCGACATTGCCGTTATTCTGCGGGTCTTTGGCTGAAAACAAAACAAAGGGCACGGGATCGGCTACGTGCGTTTTTAGCGCAATTGCGGTGGGATGGTCCGGCATCAGGAGAATGCGATAATCCTTTCGGTGCGCCATGCCCTTGAGCACCGTGCCGACGACTTTTTCGTCAAAGTCTTCCAGCGCTTGGATTTTCTTTTCGACGTCCCCCATGTGGCCCGCTTCATCGGTTGCTTCGACGTGGACGAAGACCAAATCATTTTTTTCGAGCGAGCGCACGGCGTATTCGCCTTTGCCGACATAATTGGTATCGAGGAAACCGGTAATGCCCGGCACATCGATGCGCTCAAGTCCAGCATAGACGCCCAATCCATGGATGATATCGACGGCGGAGATAACGCCGCCTGTGATGCCGAACCGCTGGGTCAGAGGCGGTAGCTGCGGCGCCTTGCCCTGTCCCCAGAGCCAAATGCTCGTGGCTTGCCTATGCCCCTCGGCCTGGCGCCTCTTATTTAACGGATGCTCTGCAAGAATTCGCTGCGATGCGGTCATGAGCTCGAGCAGGCGCTCCGCGCCATCGCCCTTGGGCATGTAGGCTGCGGTTTTCTGATCGGTGATGTCATGCGGTGGCGTGGTCTCCATGCCTTCTTTGCCGGCGCGCCAAACCATCAAGTGGCGATAGCTCACTCCGGGGAAAAATTCGATACCGTCACCGCCAAGCTCGCGATCGAGATCGCGGATCACGTCAGCGGCTTCCTCCGTTGAAATGTGGCCCGAGGTGAAGTCTTCCATGAAAGTTCCATTGCCATCCCCGCCCAACGTCACAAGATTGCAGCGAAAGGCGATGTCGTTCGGACCCAAGGCAACGCCCATGCTGGCGGCCTCGAGCGGCGAGCGTCCGGTGTGGTACACGGCCGGATCGTAACCCATGATGCTCATATTGCCGACGTCGCTGCCGGGAGGAAAACCTTCGGGAATCACATGAGCGATGCCGTATACACCGTGGGCGGCGAGCCAGTCCATGTTAGGCGTTCGCGCCGCTTCCAAAGGTGTCTTTCCGCCCAATACTTCGAGCGGATAATCCGCCATGCCGTCGCCTTGAAGAATGATGTATTTCATGTGCGTCATTCCGCATTAACAAAGCGAAGCCCGGCTCACCTGGCGCCCCAGATAGGAAACCAAACGGGATCAATCACGATATAGTCACGATCACGAATAGAATCCAGAGCTTTGCGCATCTGCCGGAGCGAGGTACGCTCCAGGGTCATGACGAAGGGCAAGATCTCCTTGACTTTCTGTTTAAGCTTATAGCTTTGCATCAAGCTCTCGATCTCCTCCTCTACATGCCGAAGCTGCCATATCTCTGAAATGTTCACGCCGATACGTCCGAAGGTGCGACCGATATCGCCGACGATACCGGCCCGGTCTTTTACCACGAAACGAACATAGAACGGCACATCGATTTCATTTTCGGGTTGCAATTTCAATATCCCTGAAGGAACCAGACTGGGCACACCGCTGAATTTGCTGTTGCCTCGCGCCAATTCACAGACATCTCCGAGCACAGCCACCGCAGTCGGACCGCCGCCGGCCCCCGGCCCGACTAAAACGTAGTCGCAGTCGCGTTCGCCGCGTCCGGCGCTGCTGCCTTTGCCCGCGAAACAAACAGCGTTGGTTGCGCCATCGATGCGGGCCAGAAAGTTATCCCCTGGCACCAGTGCCGGTGACACGAAAACTTGGACCCATGAACCTCTGCGCCGGGCAACAGCGAGCTGTTTGATCGTGCTCCTGTCGATGCGCTCCGCATAGCGAAAATCTACGCCCTGGATATCGTCGATGCCCTTGCGCCAAATTTGGCCGGGTTGGAGGTGCAGACCAAAGCCGACCAAGCTGAGTAAAAGCAACTTAGCCTCGGCGTCGCTGCCGTTAATATCCGACGAAGGGTTTGTTTCCGCGTAGCCCTTTTGTTGAGCTTCTCTGAGCGCCTCTGCGTACGGTTTACCGCTTTTTTCCATCTGCGAAAGTATGTAATTACAAGTGCCGTTGACAATGCCGAAAATCGCCTCGGGCTCTTCCGCGGCGAAGCTTTCGCTGAGCGAGCGAATCACCGGAATGCCGCCGCCGACGCAGGCCTCGAACCGGAGTTGCTGCCCATGCTTCTTCGCCGCGGCCCAGATCTCTTTGCCGAAACGAGCCAATACCGCCTTGTCGGAAGTGACGACGGATTTTCCATTGCGGAAAGCGCGCAGGAAGTAATCGCGAAACTGCGGCAAATGCGACGGCTTCTGAAATCCCAACGCTTCAATGACGATCTGGACACTCGGGTCGTCGATCACCTCTTCGGCCTTTGCGGTAAACAGAAAGGGTTTTCTATCAAACCATTTTTTATTTTTCGGCTCGCGCGTGTAAATTTTGCGCAGGTCGAGTTCAACGTCCCGGGCGGCGACGCTCTTGCGGTCACCCAGGAGGATATCCTGAATCGCTTCGCCCACCACACCCGAGCCTAGTAGGCCGACGCCGACCCGTTGTCGCTTTTCCCCCAATGCCATAAATGATCGGATATCTATCGAAGGCGGCGCTAGTCTAAAAGTTTGCCTAGCGCCCGCTTGATTTTTCGAACGGCTTGTTTGGTGCGATGCTCGTTTTCGATCAGCGCAAACCGCACATGCTCGTCACCGTACTGACCAAAGCCGATACCCGGCGAGACCGCCACCTGCGCCTCTTGGAGAAGATATTTGCAGAACTCGACGGAGCCCATTTTTTTCGCTGGCTCGGGAATTTCCGCCCAAACAAACATAGTTCCTTTGGGCTTGGGAATTGTCCATCCCGCGCGGTCGAGTCCGTCGATCAACGAGTCGCGCCGTTTTTCATACATCAGCCGGATTTCTTCGACGCAGTCTTGGGGGCCGTTCAAAGCCTGGATCGCGGCGATCTGAATCGGCTGGAAAATACCGTAGTCAAGATAGCTCTTGATGCGCGCCAAGGCATGAATAACTTCTCTATTGCCGACGCAAAAACCGACCCGCCAGCCGGGCATGTTGTAGCTTTTCGAGAGCGAGAAAAATTCTACACCGACGTCCTTCGCGCCCGGAACTTGGAGAAAACTTGGTGCCTCATAGCCGTCAAAGGTCAGATCGGCATACGCAAGATCGTGAATGACCAGAAAGCCGTGCTCCTTCGCCGTTTTCACCACGCGCTCGAAGAATCCGACGTCGACCACTTCTGTGGTCGGATTGTGCGGAAAACTGATGATCAGCATTTTCGGCTTCGGCCACGTCTGGCGAATCGCCTCTTCGAGGTTGCCGAAGAATGCTTCGCTGGTCGTGAGCGGTATGCAGCGCAGGTCGCCGCCGG
>Ga0075287_1000013_pt1 | contig 14986 bp, 11 predicted proteins | sample SF_Rice_20C_0N_3_FD_69762 | JGI IMG/M metagenome (GOLD analysis project Ga0075287, IMG submission 69762) | Rice paddy soil microbial communities from Twitchell Island, California, USA - SF_Rice_20C_0N_301 | ecosystem: Environmental > Terrestrial > Soil > Paddy field/soil | place: USA: Twitchell... | reverse complement strand
ATGCGCGTGTGCACACAACCCTGGCCGAAGTGGCCATAGAGCGCGCAGGCGTAGCCATATTCGTTGAGTAGCTTACGCAGATCGCGCAGATAACCACCCAACTTCTCCGGCGGAACAGCGGAATCCTCCCAGCCTTCCCAGGTATCCTTCTGGTCCGGCACGCGCGCGGTCGCGCCCAATCCTGAGCGGCGCACGAGCCAGATCGTCCGTTCCTCTTGCGGATTATCAAAGAGCTTCATGGAGGGAGGGTTCGGATCTCTCTTGATCGCGTCCATCAGGCTGCGCGCCTGCGCATCGGCTTCTGCTCTGGTTTCGGCGCCAAATTCCACCAGCAGCCAGCCGGAGCCTTCCGGCAGCAGTTGAACATACTCGGGATGGAGCCGCTTTTTTTTCATGTCCGATACCAGCCGGTCGTCGATCCCTTCCAACGCGATCGGTTTATGCGCCAGAACTTCGGCAATGTGATCGCCGGCCTGGTAAACATCGGCATAGCCAAGCACGAGCAGGGAACGAACCGGCGGGCTATGAACCAGACGGACGGTGGCTTCGAGCACGGTCACACAAGTGCTTTCGCTTCCCACCAGCACGCGCGCGACATTAAATCCATTCTCCGGCAGCAACCAGGGCAAGTTGTATCCCGACACGCGCCGAGGGATTGCAGGGAACCGCCGGCGGATGAGATCGCTGTAGCGGTCGCGCAGCGCTCGGAGCTGCGCATAAATTTGACCTCGCCGTCCGCCTTCGTGAATGATGCGCTCAAGCTCATCCGGAGTGGTTTTCCCAACGCGCATGCGTGTTCCGTCATACGTGAGAACTTCGAGCTCTTCGACGTTGTCATCGGTCTTGCCGGCCATCACCGAATGGACGCCGCAGGAGTTGTTGCCGATCATGCCTCCCAACGTGCAGTGATTATGGGTCGATGGGTCCGGACCGAAGGTCAGGTGGTATTGTTCGGCACGGTCGCGTAGATCATCGAGCACGACGCCGGGCTCAACTCTGGCGAGCTTCCGTTGGGGATCGATAGCGCGAATGGCGTGCATGTATTTCGAAAAATCGATGACGACGGCAACATTGCAGCACTGTCCCGCTAGACTGGTCCCGCCTCCGCGCGCCAGCACCGGCGCGCCATATTGGCGCGCCGCAGCAACGGTTTCGACGACATCGTTGGCATCTCTGGGGATGACAACTCCGATCGGCACCTGCCGATAGTTGGAAGCGTCCGTGGCATATAGTGCGCGGCTGGCAACGTCGAAACGAACTTCGCCGCGGATGCGTGCGGCCAGTTCGGCCGGCAGCGTGCCGGCGATTTCTGGAGATTCAAGCTTGACGGGAGCTACTTCTTGGCTGATCGCCGGCGTGGCCGGCGGCTTTACCCAACCATTGATGGAATTCGTAACCGTGTCGCTGTGATGCCCTCGGCTATTTTCGTGTTTGTCCCGTCTTCCGACATCGATGGATTCATTTTGCTGTTGGTTCACTCTGCCTGTCCTTTGCTACTACGCCGCATACCTTTCGGCATCGGCGCTTTTGAATTCAAGCCCAAGCCCGGGACGGGTGATGTCCGGCTCCAGGCAACCGTTGATCACGCGCGCCGCGCCATCGAAAAGCATCGGCTCGATGCGCGCGTGGTCGAAAAAGAATTCCACATGCCGCATGCGGGTGAGCGCGCAGCCGAGATGAGAATGGAGAGTTGGGGCCGTATGCCCCGACAACGGCAAGCCGTACGCCTCGCAGAGGGCGCCTACTTGGAGAAAACCCGTAATGCCCGCACAACGCGTGGCGTCGGCCTGCAAAACATCGACAGCGCCAGCCTCGAGCATGCTCCGGAAATAAAAGGCATCATAGCCGTACTCGCCCGCGGCGATGTCCATGCCGGCTGGCGCGCGGTCACGCAGTACTCTGAGACCGGTAAGATCGTCCGATGAGACCGGCTCTTCGAACCAGATAACCCTCTCGTTGGCGAATGTTTCCGCTTGCGCGAGAGCTTGCTTGCGGCTGTAGGCGCCATTGGCGTCGACGAAAAGCCCGCCGTGAGCGCCAATGGCGCTGCGGACGGCGCGCACGCGCTCGACATCGCGCGCGGGTTCCCGGCCTACCTTGATCTTGACTTGGCCAATTCCGGCGTCCAGCCATGCGGCGCACTGAGTGGTGAGTTGCTCGATCGAATATGAGGTAAATCCGCCGCTGCCGTAAACCGGCACGCGTTCGCGTACGGCGCCGAGCAGTGAAACCAAAGGTAAATTCAAAAGACGCGACTTTAAGTCCCAGAGCGCCACGTCGACGGCGGCGATCGCCATGGAAGCGATGCCGGGGCGGCCAAGGTTTCTGATCGCGCTGACCATCGCGTTCCAGCTTGCCGCCGGATTCATGGCGTCGTAGCCCTTTACAACTCCGGCGAGCAGGTCCTGTATAAGACGTGCGGTGGCCGCATCGGCGTACGTGTAACCAATGCCGCGCGCGCCGCCGGCTTCGGCAAGAACCACGACCACAGTTGTCTGATCCCAAACTAAGGTCCCGTCGGATTCCACTTCTTCCGTGGGTATTTTGTAAGCGGCAACATCAACTCGACGTATTGGCGCATTCACGAATGGTTCACTTTCGGAGGCAGGAGCGATCTATATTCTTTTTATGCAAGATTCATGTCGATGCGGACTACGGCGGAATGGCAGCGCGTCTGTCTTAGAATCGGAACAAGACGTTGCGAAGCCGATACAGCACGCCGGCGACAAATGAGGCGGTCGTGTGCAGCCAATGCACACGCCGAGACGCGAAATTTGAGCGCGCGCGCAAATTGATCGCTTGCTCGACCAGCTGACTAGCGAGCCGGGTTCGACTGTGATGGTTGCTTCCGCATCGGCTCTAGCTAGACGTGAAACGTCGCCTACCCGGCCGTTGCTGGCGCAACAGAAGTTAGGCGGAACCGCTCGCGAATGCCGGAGACGCCGTGTGGGCTACTCGGCGGCGTAAGCTATCGTGCTCAGGAGCGCATTTTCGGCTTGACGCGAATCCAGTCGCGTATGCTGCACGACGATCGGAACATTCGACTCGATAACGCTTGCAAAGTCGGTGTCGTGAGGTATGGGTTCTGGGTCGGTGAGGTTGTTGAAGCGGACATGCTTTGTTCTTCGCGCCGGCACGGTTACGTGATAAGGGCCCCCGGGCTCGCGATCGGAGTAGAAAATCGTGATTGTAACGCAGGCATCGTCATCCGTCGTATTCAAAAGGCAAACGGTTTCGTGACTTGTGAACTGTGGCTCGGGACCATGGCTCCCGGCTGGGAGATATCCCTCCGCAATCGCCCAGCGTTTCGTGCCGATAGAATTCATTCTCATCAACCATTATGGGATGATGTTCGCCGGAGATCTTTGGTGCGCAAGGCGCCTACCAAGCGGCCGTCGGATGTTGTCACCAAGATTGGGTCGAGGTTTTTTTTCTCGGCGTAATCCGCCATCTGCTCGATGCTTAGATGAGGACGGAACGTAGTCGGTCCTGGTTCCATTAACTGATCAATGGATCGATTGCCATTATCGACCGCTCCATTTCGCAGCAGACCGAGCACGACGCCAGCGTTATCTACGACGACACAAAAATCCTGACTTTCCTCTCCCGGACGATTCAGCGCTTCGTTTGCTTTCTCGGTCAGAAAACACGTTGGAACATTCCGGTCCGCCAGCTTGCCAATGATGCCTGCCTGCGCCAACTGTCCCTCGATCGGTAAATCGCTGGCGAGCCAATCTTGTTTCCCCGCAACATAGTCGAAAACCATTTCGAACCCGAGCGTCTCGAGCCGCGCCGCGGCCCGCGGGCTCAAGTCTCACTGGTAATCATTGCAGTATACGATGATCGAGCCCTCCTTCTTCAGCTCCGCCATAGTTTCCGAGTCGAGTTTCCATAGCGGAATGTTGATCGCCTGTGGCAGGTGCGCCCACTCATATTCCTTGGGACCAAGGACCTCGACCAGTTGCGCGCCATTCTTGACCAGTGTTTGCACTTCGTTTCGGTTGATCTTTTCCGGCATCGAAAAATTTCCTTGTCGCCCTTTGCTGCGCTCCAATGTTAGCTAACAACAGATTATCTCCGAGTGAGAAAGGAGCCCAGGGGTTGGGGCTCGCCCTCTTTGCAAAGGGGGCATGTAATTCCGATTTGACGATTCGACTTTGGCTGTCAGCATCATATGAATTTTCTGAAACAGTACATTCGTCCGCAGTTAGCCCATCAAATCATCTCCCGTACCTTATCCGAGAGCACCGTCCAGGCGATCTTGGAGCGATTCGGTTCGCCGCGCGCGAGCGACTGTGCAAATTTGCTTGCTTGATCGATCGTGATCTTCGCCGGCATCGGTGGAACGAACGGATCGACGACCGCTTCCACGACGACCGGACCAGGCGTCGCGAGTGCCTGGTCGAGCACGGTGCCGCATTGCGCCGGATCGTCGATGCTGAAACCGGCGCCGCCGCAAGCGCGAGCGAATGCCGCGAAATCGATCGGATGGAGATCGCAGCCGTATTCCGGATTACCTAAAAATACCATCTGCTCCCATTTGATCATTCCGAGCGTATTGTTCTTGATGACGATCACCTTGATTGGCAGCTTGTACTTGACGGCGGTCGCAAATTCGCCCATCAGCATCGAGAAGCCGCCGTCGCCGACAAAAGCCACGCATTGCCGGTCGGGGTACGCGACCTGAGCGGCGATAGTATACGGCAGACCGTTCGCCATCGTTGCGAGGGTTCCGGATAATGAATATTTTTGACCGCGCTTGGCGGGAATTTGCCGGGCAAACCAGGTGGCAATCGTTCCGGAGTCGGAAGAAACGATGGCGGTCGGTGACAGCCGTTTGCCAAGCTCCCAGGCGACGACCTGGGGTTTCATCGGCTTATCATCGCGGCTGCCGCGCTCCTGCATCAGCTTCCACCAGTCTTTCATTTCGGCGCGCGCTTTTTCCAAAAAGGCGCGATCCTCTTTCCGTTTCAAATGACCGAGTAGCGCGAGCAAAGTGTTGCGGCTATCGCCCACCAGACCGACCTCCACGGGAAAGCGTAAGCCGATGCGTGCCGGATCGAGATCGATTTGAACGCCGCGCGCCTGGCCAGGTTTCGGGAGAAATTCTATGTAAGGAAATGACGTGCCTACCATCAGCAGTGTGTCGCAATTTTCCAGCACTTCTTGCGATGGCGCGGTTCCGAGCAAGCCGATGCCGCCTGTGGTGTAAGGGCTGTCATCCGGCACGGCCGCCTTGCCGAGCAATGCTTTGACAATCGGTGCGGCCAAAATCTCAGCGGCCTCTTCCAGTTGATCGGTCGCGTCGAGTGCGCCTTGGCCGCACAAAATCGCCACCTTTTTTCCGCCGTTCAAAATCTGCGCCGCTCTGATCAGGTCTTCGTCGGCGGGCAAACGGGCGCGGCAAGCCAGCACATCGGAGGTATGGTCTGCAACATTGCGCTTTGACCGCTCGCCATCTTTTTGTTCCTGAAGATCGACGGGAAAATTGATGTGGGCTACGCCGCGGTAGGCAATTGCGGTGCGGCAGGCCAGATCGGCGACGTTTTGCACGTGAGCCGCGCCCATGACGCGAGTGTTGTAGACCGCGACGTCGGCAAAAAGCCGGTCCAGATTTACATCCTGCTGAGCGTGTGTGTCGATAAGATCGTGGAAGTGGTGACCGGTGATCGCGAGCACCGGTTGTCCGTCCAGTTTGGCGTCGTAAAGGCCATTCAAGAGATGAATGCCCCCCGGCCCCGAGGTCGCAACGCAGGCGCCGAGTCTGCCGGTGTACTTGGCATAAGCACAGGCCATGAACGCGGCGGACTCTTCGTGGCGCACGTGAATGAACCGAATTTTGTCTTTCTGCTGGCGCAACGCTTCCATGATGCCGTTGATGCCGTCGCCGGGAAGGCCGAATATCACGTCCACACCCCAATCGCGAATGGTGTCGATCAGGATTTCCGCCGCATTTGCTGTCATCGCTATCCTCTCGTCTTTCTCGAAGTCATATAAACATTTTGCACGCGGGCAATCATATTCGCAGGAGAATAGAAATTGAAGCGCGAAGCACGGCTCAATTCGATTCGCCGAGATCGAGCTCTGGTTCCGTACCCTCGCACCTAATCCTGGTAAAGCAAAAGCTACACCAAAATTCTCGGATGGACTGTCTGAATGATTGGCCAGACCTCACGTCCCACAAATAAGACTCTCGTCCCGGAGCGTAATGCAAATCCGGGAATGATGAGGGATGTGAAAAGTCGTTTTCCCCTTTGTCGCGACTTTAAACTTGTTGCGATTTAATGAACATTGCAGCGAGCCGCGCGAATTCCGGGTCTTGGCAAGCGATGAAGTTGGCCCAGGCCGGACAAACTTCAATGGCAGTACAATAAGGCGGGCCGAATAATCTTTTCTCCTGACTGCGAGTGCTTCCCGATGTTCGGTGGCAATGCTATTTCACGGGTCAGGCATCGCCGTTCGTTGTATTATAGCTTTAAATTGTCGATCATGGTTTGTCGATCATGGTTTAACGACAGCATGGAGTAAAGATCCCGCATGACAACTCCTATCGAAGATTATGCGGTCATCGGCGATTGTCATACCGCTGCGCTCGTAGCTCTCAATGGGTCCATTGACTGGCTCTGTTTTCCGCGGTTCGATGGCGGCGCCTGCTTTGCCGCGCTACTTGGGAACGAAGAGCACGGGCGCTGGATGATTGCTCCCGCCGGTGAAGTTCGCCGTGTCGAGCGCCGCTACCGGGAGGGCACGCTCGTGCTCGAAACGGATTACGAAACAGCGGATGGGGCGGTCACGCTAATCGATTGCATGCCGCCGCGTAGCAGCGCGCCCGATGTCGTTCGGGTCGTTGCCGGGAAACGCGGACAGGTGCGCATGCGAATGCAACTGATCATCCGCTTCGACTATGGCTCGATCATTCCGTGGGTTCGCCGCATCGCCGGTGGCATACGCGCAGTCGGCGGCCCGGATACGCTCATCTTTAAAACCCCAATAGATCTTCGCAGCGAAAATTTTCGAACTGAAGCACAGTTTACGGTTAGTGAGGGACAGCGCGTGCCTTTCGTTTTGACGTGGCATCCGTCACACGAACCGGAGCCCGAGATGATCGACGTCGACGCGACCGTTGCGGCTACCTATGAGTGGTGGCGCGAATGGTCCGGGCGCTGCACTTACGCCGGGCCGTGGCGCGAGGCGGTGGTGCGCTCGCTGATCACGCTTAAAGCCCTCACCTATGCGCCGACGGGCGGCATCGTGGCGGCGCCGACCACTTCATTGCCGGAATGTCTGGGCGGCGTAAGAAACTGGGACTACCGCTATTGTTGGGTTCGTGACGCCACGTTCACATTGTATGCTTTGATGCTCGGTGGCTACATCGAAGAAGCCTGCGCCTGGCGCGAGTGGTTGCTCCGAGCTGTGGCCGGCAAGCCGTCCCAGCTTAACATCATGTATGGATTGGCCGGAGAGCGCAGGCTGACTGAACTCGAGCTCGCGTGGCTGCCCGGTTATGAAGATTCAGCGCCTGTTCGCATTGGCAATGTCGCGTCCCGGCAGTTCCAGTTGGACGTCTATGGCGAGCTGATGGATGCGATGCATGTCGCTCGGCGGGGTGGCTTGGAGCCGGATGAAAATGCCTGGCACGTGGAGCGGGCACTGACCGAGTTTCTCGAATCCGCCTGGAACGAGCCGGACAATGGAATATGGGAAATGCGCGGCCCGAAGCGCCACTTTACCCATTCCAAAGTGATGGCATGGGTGGCGGTGGATCGCATGATCAAAGCGGTGGAGCGTTTTGGACTAGATGGTCCGCTTGACCGCTGGCGCAGTCTTCGCGCGACGATTCACGCCGAAGTTTGCCGCAGAGGTTTCGACTATGAGCGAAATACGTTCGTGCAATACTACGGCGGCAAGGAGCTCGACGCCAGTCTTCTGATGATTCCGATGGTGGGATTTCTGCCGCCGCACGATGCGCGAGTGCGCGGCACGATCGAAGCAATTGAGCGCGACCTTATTGCGGACGGATTCGTGCTGCGCTATCGGACTAACCGGGAGATCGATGCACTTCCACCCGGCGAGGCGGCGTTTCTTGCGTGCAGTTTCTGGCTCGCCGACAATTTCGCGTTATTGGGACGTAATGAAGATGCGCGGCGCCTTTTCGAGCGTCTCTTGAATCTACGCAACGATGTCGGGCTTCTATCCGAAGGTTACGATCCTGCAGATAAACGGCTGCTCGGCAATTTTCCGCAGGCTTTGAGTCATTTGGCCCTGGTGAACACCGCCTTCAATCTTTCCCGCGACCACGGCCCGGCCGCTGATCGCCGGCAAAGCTGATCCGAGCAGGGTCAGTTTTTCGCAACGAATCATGTCGCCTTAACTTGGATGCATTTCCGTTGCGTGACCAGTGCGGGCTTTATCTTTACCCGAGATTGTTTCGAGCCGCGGTATCAGCTCGCGCTCGCAAAAGCGAAAGAAACCCGCCTGATCTGGGCCGATCTGATGGATGAATACGTTGGTGAACCCCGCCTCTTCATATTCTTTCAAGTCGTCGATGTACCGAGCAGGGTCGGGTCCGCAAACGATCTCCTGCGCGATATCCTCTTCTTTCAACATTTTCGCAGCCTGCTCGAAATGGGCCGGCACGGGAAGAACCTGCGTGAGCTCGCCTTTCATGGCAACATTCGGCCAACACTCGAATGCCGTTTGGCGCGCCTTTTTTTCGTCCTCCGCCCAGCAAACGGTCATCTCGGCGTAACGGGGCTTGGCCGAACCTCCCGCGCGGTCAAACTGTTCCGCTACGTCTCTATCCGGCGCAGTGGAGATGAGACCATCGCCTATGCGGCCCGCGAGCTCCGCTGCCTTTGGTCCCGCCGCTGCAATCAAGATTGGCGGCAGCGAATCCGGCAACGTGTAAATGCGCGCGTTCTCGACCGTGTAATAGCAACCATAATGACTCTGTTGGCCGCCTTGCCATAACTGGCGAATGACCTCGACTGCTTCCTCCAGCATAGCCTGACGCACATCGGTCTCGGGCCAGTGATCGGCGAATATATGCTCGTTCAGGTTTTCGCCGCTGCCCAATCCCAGCATGAACCGGCCCTCGAGCATTGCGGCCGCCGTGGCTGCGGCTTGAGCAATGATCGCCGGGTGAATGCGCATGGTCGGACAAGTGACTGCGGTACCCAATTTGATGCGCTTGGTAACTTGGGCGAGACCGCCGAGAATGCTCCAGACGAAACTCGACTGCCCCTGGTGATCGATCCAGGGATGAAAGTGGTCTGAGATCATGGCAAAGCTGAAGCCCGTCTCTTCTGCTTGCCGCGCGTGTTCAAGCAATTGCTGCGGCGAGTGTTCCTCACTGCAAAGTTTGTAGCCTACCTGAATCATAAAGAATCCTCCCGAGAAATGGGTATGAAGCAGAAACGACTGCTTCGTATCAGCCGTGACGAGCGCGGGCACGCGCTGCCTTGCGCGCGGCCGCGGAGCGTCCCTTGGAACCTTTCGTTCGTGCAGCTTTTCGCGCCGAAGCCGATCGCGCGGCTCGCGTGCGCCAGCGCGCGGCGGAGCGCGCCTGCGTTGCAAGTGCATTCCTGGACGCCGCGCTCCGAGCTTCACCTTTGAGCGCGCGTTGTCTCGCTTGTGAACGAGACCGCGAGATTTTGGACTTGCCTTGCCGCCCTCGTTTGTAATCGCGATCGGCAGCGCGGCGGGTCTTCTCCGAAACCGCACCTTTTTTGGGCGGAGGCAGATCGACTCCGGCACGGCGCGCCTTGGATAGCCCTATGGCGATGGCTTGTTTAGTGGAGCGAGCGCCGTGTTTGCCCTCACGAATATGATGAATTTCTTCGTGAACGAACTCGCCGGATTGCGTGCTCGGCGACTTTCCTTGGCGCTTGGCCTTTTCCGCTCTCTCGACAGTTTGTTTCTCCGGCATGGTACCTCCTCGTAATGCTGTGTAGGTGTAATAAGCCGACGATAAAAAATACGGACGCCGTTCGCCGCAGCCGTTCGATGTATAGCGCCGATGGACGACCTGAAATGCGTCGTGGGGTTTGAATCCGGCAACGCGGCGATCGCCGGCACAATCTTTCTAGAGGAGCAATCAATGTGCCAGTTGGCGATGAGAAACGCGCGTTGTGAAATCAACGTCCTGACCCGCCGGCGAGCTTTACGAGCGGTTCTATTCGCTCAAGCAGTGACTGGGCGGGCTTGGCGTTTTCAAGACAAAGTTCAAGAGATGCTGGGGCGGGACTGCGCGACAACGAACAGCGGAAAATTCGCTTGTTACTGTCCCGCCCTTGGAACCGTTTGGCACCTGCAGCGCTCGCTGGGGAGGTTTTCGCAGATGCACGGCAAAGAGGTGGCAGCGCGGCTGAGCTTAAACAAATCTCCCCAATCCCCTTTGCTAAGTGACTGTGTCGCAATGCTGCAAATCACTTCGACGCTATCACTCAGCAGTAACGAAGCATCTGCTTTCTAGTAACTTACGCAAAGCAGATTCTTCGGCTATGCCTCACAATGACATTCTCAGAATCACATTCTGACACAGTCTCCAAAAGGGAGATGTAAGTAAATTGACCACGCATCTCTGCCAGATCACGGCGCGCGGGCGAGCAGCACGACCGTGCTCCGCGGGTTCGCGATATACTGATCGAGTGGATCGAGCAGGATCTCCCGCCCGGCTTCCGCAAAGCTCTCTTCGCCCGGCAGGCTCGTGTCGATAGCGCGGTACCAAGCGCGGCCGAATGCGAGCGCGGGTAACTTTACCCATTGCGCCTCATAGTGGGCGTTGAGGATAAAGAACAGGCGCTCGACGCCGAGTTGCGATCCGTCTTCGCTAGCATCGAGCTGGTAGCAAAGCGTGCGCGCGGCAGTATCCTGCCATGCAGGCTTTTTTGAATCGGGCGCAAACCAGGTGAGATCCGGCACGTTATCGTCATCGAGGTCTTTGCCGAGAAAAAACTTGCGATGCTGCAGCACCGGGAAGCGCCGCGTGAAGCTGATCGCCTTTTTGAAAAAATCGAAAATTTCCGCGTTGCGCGCAAGCAGAGTCCAATCAAACCAGCTGAACTCATTGTCCTGACAGTAGGCGTTGTTGTTGCCGCGCTGCGAGCGGGCGAATTCGTCGCCGCCGAGAATCATCGGCGTCCCTGATGAAAACAGCAGATAGCAGGCGTAGTTTTTCATCAGCTGCTTGCGCAACGCCGCAACGGCCGGATTGTCGGTCTCGCCTTCCGCGCCGCAATTCCACGAGTTGTTGTCGTTCGAGCCGTCCTGATTGTTCTCGCGGTTGGCTTCATTGTGTTTGTTGTTGTAGGCGACGAGATCGTGCAGCGTGAAGCCGTCGTGGCAGGTGATGAAGTTGATGCTGTTGTACGCCGAGCGTCCGTCCTCGCCGTAAAGATCCGCCGATCCCGTAAGGCGCCAGCCCACGTCGGATAACTGGCCGGTGTCACCTTTGCCGAAGCGCCGCATGGTATCGCGAAATTTTCCGTTCCATTCGGACCAATCGACGGGAAAGTTGCCGACCTGGTAGGTGCCGATATCCCATGGCTCGGCCACCATAATGATCTGCGTCAGCACGGGGTCCTGCGAGACCGCATCGAAGAACGAAGCCGATGATTGGAAATATCCCTCCTTCTCGCGCCCCAATACCGAGGCGAGATCGAAGCGAAAACCGTCCACGTGCATCACCTCGACCCAATAGCGCAGCGAATCCATGACCAACCGGATAACCGCGGGACTGTCGAAGTTGAGACTGTTGCCGCAGCCGCTGTAGTTCATGTAATAGCGTCGCGGCGCCTCGGGCGGCCCAGTCAAGCTGTAGTAGGAGATGTTGTCGATACCGCGAAAACAAATGCTCGGACCGAGCTCGCTTCCCTCGCCGCTGTGATTGTAAACGACATCTAAGATGATCTTGATTCCCGCTTTGTGAAGCTCCCGTACCAGGGTTTTGAACTCGGTCACCTGGCAGCCCGGCGCGCGCTGGGTGCTATAGGAGGATTCCGGCGCGAAGAATCCGATGGAATTATAGCCCCAATAATTTGTCAGGCCCCGCTCGAGGAGAAAGTCGTCGATGACATATTCGTGAATGGGCAAGAGTTCCACCGCATTGACGCCGAGCCGTTTGAGATGCGGAATTTTCTCGATGAAACCTAAATAGGTGCCGGGACGCTCGACACCGGAAGAGCGGTGCGCGGTAAAGCCCTTGGTGTGCACCTCGTAGATTACCAGCTGTTCCAGCGCAAGATCGGGAGAAGCATCATCCTGCCAGTCGAACGAGTCATCGATCACAATTGCCTTCGGCACCAGTTTTGTATTGTCACGCCCGTCGGGAAAAAGGTCTCCACCGCCGGGCTGAGGATCATAGGCGAGCAGAAGGTTATCCGTATTGCGGAACTTTCCACTGACCGCCTTGGCGTACGGGTCGAGCAACAGCCTGGCATCGTTGAAGCGCAGTCCCCACTCCGGCCGGTATTCGCCGCGAACTTTGTATCCATAGAGCTGGCTGGCTTGAATTCCGTTCACCCGCGCGTGCCAGATAAATTTGTCGCGATTCTTCAGTTGAATGATATCGGTTGGCTCGCCATCAGGTTTGTCGAAGAGCAGGAGAAACACCTCGATCGCGTTCTTGGAGTAAATGGCGAAATTCACTCCGTCCGGCAGCAGTGTTGCGCCGAGCGGAAAGTATTTTCCCGGCTCGACCGTCTTCGTCGTGCGATGTTTGAGCTCGTATGCCATTTACGTCCTCCGTTCTCGAGTTAAACGGCGCCGGGCGTTCCTCGTTGCCAGGTCTTTGCGCGCCGCTTAGCGTCCGATCTGGAGAGTCAACCATATTTTTATTAGTTCGATGAGGTCTCGGATCGCGACTCAGAATCTTTTGCGATGCCGAGAACCGCAACGAGTTGGTCGAGGAACTGTATTTGCGCGGCGATGATCCGCTTCCTGGCCTCGGCGACAGCGAACCATTCCGCGCGATCGACCTCGGGAAACTCCTCGGTTCGGCCGGACTTTGGCGGCCATTCCATGGTAAATAAATTACTGCGAACCTGAGCAGGATCGCAGTCGGCTCCGATGGCCCAGGCTTGGACGACCTTGCCGCCCGGTTGCTTTACGGGCTCGAGCGGGCAAAATTCGCCGTCGATAGGGAAACCGGTTTCTTCCGTAAATTCACGCTTCGCCGCTTGAAGCGGGTCCTCGTCTTCGCCGATTTCGCCTTTTGGTAATGACCATGCCCCAGCATCCTTTTTCGCCCAGAACGGTCCTCCGGGATGAACCAGAAAAACTTCAAGCAGCTCACCGCGACGGCGATACAACAGAAGGCCGGCAGCGTTCTTCTTTTTCGCCATGAATGAGATTTATATCACATAGCATATGAAGGAGTGAGTAGCCTGGCAGGTTCTGGTGTTCAGACTAGGTGCGGTTCGACATGGCAGGCATTCAAAAGGCCATCGATGTCTTCGACGCTGGAGAGGCGGTTACAGAGGTCTAACAAACGTTGCGCCTTAAGCGCCGGGGCCGAGGTTCGGATAAGCCATGTCATTTTTTCGAGCAGCTCTGCATCACTCAACGGCGCGTCCGGATGGCCTCTTGGCTGGCGCACGGTGATTTCCTCGACTCGTCCATCGTTCATTTCAGCGACGAGCCGCACGCCGAGAATCCCGTCTGTGACGAAAGCACTATCCCTTTGCGGATCGATAACCAGCTCGATTTGCGACATCAGCGTCTTTACTTCAGGTGTTTCCCAAGGTGCTTGTTGATACTCGCCCGGTGTCAACCGGCCGCGCAGTAATGCCATCGCCACGACGTAAGGCGTGCTGTGGTCCGCCGCTTCCCGGCTCATGGGTGCAAAGGCTTGCGCTGAACCCTGCACTCCGCCGCAGACGTTGCGGTGGCCGTGGAGGGTCAGTTTGCGGACTTGCTCGGCGCGAATGCCGTTTTGACTTAGTCGCAGAGTGGCCTCGATGGCCGCCTGCGTATGGATCTGCGCCGGGTAAAGCTTCAGCATATTGCGCGCCGTGCTCCACTGCTGGCCGAGTCGTTCGACCGCTGTCGGATCGAACCGCAAATTCGACTGGGATTTTAACTGCGCGAGAACGGTTTCCAAAGCATCTTCCGTGGCGGTCACGCCGAGGGTGGCCAACTCGACCGTCTCCAACGCGCGCTCCAAAACCAATCCGACCGCAACGCTCTTGATCATTGGAACGCTATGCGCCGGTCTGATCCATGTATTCAGCACCGTGCCGGTTGCAATAGAGAGCCCGCACGCATGGACAGCGTGCTCCGGAGTAGCACCCATGAGACGAGCGGCGACAATCGGCACGACCCACGCGACGTTGGTCAATGGATGGAGACCGCGCTGCCAAAAATTAACGGATTGGGCCAAAGCGCCTTGCAGTTCGTAGGACGCAACGAGGCAGGTGAGGAATTCTTCGCCGCTGCGCCCATAACGTTCGGCAAGAGCGAGCAGCGCGGCCGTGCCGTCGCTGAAATGGCCCGAGACGCCATTCTGACTCGAGACGAAGATGTCATTGGCATCGAGATAGCGGACCATAGTGCCGTTAACCAAAGCCGCCAGCCCGACGGGAACTTTCTCCGCCGTGCCGAGAATTGTCGCCTCCGCGCGGCCACTTTTTGCAATCGCATGTTCCTTGAGCGCGACTAGAATCGCTGTTTTGTCCGCGCCGAGAGCGCACGCGAGGGTATCGGCCAAGTGGCGTTTCGCAGTGGCCTTGATCTTCGAAGGAGTAGAGTCGTAGCGCAGCGCAAAGGTAAATTCGGCCATCTTCCCGGCCAGAGTTCTAAAATTTTCTCGCGCGACGGCCATAGGTCCTCTCTACCGTTCACTGCTGTCTGTTACTGTGATTCCATTTGCGCTTCACTCACTGTGATCACCCCGGGGCAAAATATTTTATTACGTTTTGCAATACGATAGCGAAGGTTTTCGCAGCCTGCGCAAACTCCAGAGGCTAGTCTGATCGCCTGGCTAGCC
>Ga0075287_1000012_pt1 | contig 15391 bp, 18 predicted proteins | sample SF_Rice_20C_0N_3_FD_69762 | JGI IMG/M metagenome (GOLD analysis project Ga0075287, IMG submission 69762) | Rice paddy soil microbial communities from Twitchell Island, California, USA - SF_Rice_20C_0N_301 | ecosystem: Environmental > Terrestrial > Soil > Paddy field/soil | place: USA: Twitchell... | reverse complement strand
TAGAAGATTATTTCCAATTCATGACGCGGGGTGGAGCAGTCTGGTAGCTCGCAAGGCTCATAACCTTGAGGTCCCGGGTTCAAATCCCGGCCCCGCAACCAATCTCAACCGGCCAGTAGGCCCTTTCTTGCTCCAGCATCGTCTAATCTTATCATGTGCCTTAATACACGTCGCACAAACAAATAGCGATCGCCTGGCTAAAAACATCTCGAGATTTACCGCACTATCATGACAATTGCCGTAATACCGAACCGATGCAAGATTCACGGTTCGATCAGGCGCGCGATGATCTTGGTGCTTCTGGCGGCGGCGCTTTTAGTGTCGGTCCGCACTATGGGCCTCGCCGCCAATCGTTACACACAAAAACAACTCGACGCGCTCGCCGATCGAGTTGGCAAAATATTTTGGCTGGCTCCCGCGGAAGGACAAATGCCGGTATTCTTGAATGCACCTGCCGCAACGGCAAGTAGTTTCCGGCCTGCGGCGGATGATTCTTTTGTCATCACTGACCTGACGGGCAGGTCAAGTAATGATCCGTATTACGCCGTCAGATTCCAGTCGGGAAAAGTCGGTTATATTCGTCCTGAAGCATTCCACGAGGCACTCAATCTCACGATTCTGTCCATTGATCCTCGCGCTGACGAGAAGGAAGAAGCGGAAAAACGCGAGAGTGAAGAAAAAGACAGAGTGGAATGGATAAAGTCACAACCCTGGTCAGCAGCCGTCAAGAAAGCTGCGATCAAAAGAGAACCCGTACCGGGTTTAAAAACGACCGAGGTGAAAAAAGTGATGGGCCCTCCCCTGCGCATCACCAAGTTACGCGGACCGTCTAAAGTTGCTGAGGAGCATTGGTTTTACCGCGGCGGGTCGGTGCTGATTTTTCACAACGGACTCTTGAGCAGAATCGAGAATGTGCAAAAAAAATAATGCAGCGAGGCTATTTGATCCGGCTATGATGTGACCAGGCATAACCCCAAGCACGCTGCGCGGTACTTGCTCGAGTCGAAAAAAATTCCGGCAAAACAGAACCAACATAATGAAGACCCCGGAACCCCGCTCACAAGCGGAGTTTTTTCAGTTTTTCATTACGCCGGCGCTCAGTTTTCGAACCCCGCTTCGGATTACCTTTCTCGGGCCGGCCGGTTTCGCCATCGTCCTCGTCAACATCGGGCCCACCATGATCCAACGCTTGGAGAATTCGGCCAAACTCACCCGCCGAAACCGCGACCGCGTCGAAGCGCTCGACGGCATTGCAAATCTCGCGATCCGAGGTCACAACTACTGAGCCTCCGCCCTTTTCCCGCGCGAGGCGAATGATTACGGTATCGGCCTTTTCGTCGAGGCGCGAGTACACGACCGAAAGGCCGCCTATTCTTTGCACAACCTCTTCGTTGCGGCCAGAACGCCAGCCGTCAAACACAAGCGTGACCCTAAACTGCTTAGTTTGTTGATATTGCGAGAGTCTTTGAATCAGCCAATTTCGCTTCGCCTCCAGCGGGCCGTGCAAGCCTTGTTCGCTACCGATCAAATTATACCCGTCGACGATCACATCCATTGTTATGACTTCTTCAATATGGCACTGATCTACCATGAGTTCTGCCTCCATGGTTGTCAAAAGGCAAAAAACCAGGTACAACCGTTGCGATTTTCTCACGGGGGATCTGCGAAGTTGCCTGTAAATATCAATAAAGCTAAACGAATCAAAGAGTTGCCTCCTTACCTTTTCGCTGAGATCGATCGCCGCAAACGGGCGGCTTTAGCTCGCGGTGTGGACCTCATCGATCTGGGTATTGGTGATCCGGATATTCCAACGCCACCGCCCATCGTCGAAAAGCTGGTGGAAAGCGCCAGCAAACCGGCCAATCATCGTTATCCGAATAGCTCGGGCATGGCTGAATTCCGGGATGCGGTAGCCAAATGGTACAATAGCCGCTTTAACGTCAAACTAGATTCGGAAAAAGAGGTTGTCTCGTTGATCGGGTCAAAGGAAGGCATCGGCAACATGGCCGTGGCGTTCGTCGACCCTGGGGACGTGGTGTTGGTCGCAAGCCCCTGCTACCCGGTTTACCCCATCGGAACTGCATTTAATGGCGGTAAAAACTACTTTCTACCTTTAAGGAAGGAAAATCACTTCCTTCCGGATCTGGGCTCGGTACCCTCCAATGTGGCCGATCAGGCGAAACTTCTCTGGATTAATTATCCGAACAACCCCACTGCGGCAGTCGCGGACGCAAGTTTTTACAAAGATGTTAGCGAGTTCGCCAACAAACATAATGTAATAGTTTGCCACGATGCGGCCTACACAGAGATGGGTTATGACGGCTACCGACCGATGAGCTTTTTAGAGGTCGAGGGAGCTCGTGAAGTGGGCATTGAATTCCATTCGTTATCGAAGACCTTCAACATGACCGGTTGGCGGATCGGCATGGCGGTAGGAAATCCCGAGATCGTCGGCGGATTAGCCCAAGCCAAGTCTAACTTAGATTCAGGAATATTCCAGGCTGTCCAAGAAGCGGGAATCGAAGCGCTCCGGCTTGGCGATGCGATCGTCGAGCCATCGCGAAGAATTTATCAAGAGCGGCGCGATATTTTGGTTGATGGCCTGCGCGCCGTCGGCCTGGAATGTGAAAAGCCGCGGGCCACTTTTTACGTCTGGGTTTCCTGTCCGAAAGGACTCTCTTCGGCCGAGTTCACCGCCAAACTCCTGGACGAAGCGGGCGTCGTAACTACCCCCGGCAACGGCTTCGGCGATGCCGGCGAGGGATATGTTCGTTTCACGGTCTGCGTTGACAAAGAACGACTGCGGGAGGTTGCGGAAAGAATTCGTCGCGTCAAATTTTAGATTCTTTCCCAAAGCGGCGGCATGGCAAACGCGATAGCTCACCAGGTATACGTCGGAATCGGTTCCAATGTCGGCAACAAGAGAGAAAACTTTTTTGAAGCCGTCAGCCGCCTCGCCAAATTACCTGACACGAGGGTGCTTAAAGAATCCTCGCTTTATGAAAGTGAGCCTTTGGGCGACGCCAAAGACTGGTACGTCAACGGCGCCATAGAGATCGAGACAAAATTTAAACCGGACATGCTGCTTAAGAAGTTCAAGAATATCGAGCGCGCCATGGGGCGTAAAAAAGTCAAAAAGCGCTGGGGCGCGCGCATTATCGATCTGGACATTCTATTATACGATTCCGCGGTGGTGAAGAAGAACAATCTACGTATTCCACACCCGGAAATGCCAAGCCGAAAATTTGTGCTAATTCCCCTGAGCGAAATCGCCCCGCAGGTGGTTCATCCGGAGCTCGGCGTGACGATCTCCGAGCTGCTCATCAACGTCAAAGACGAAAAAAAGATTCATCTCTACCGATCGTAACCCGACCGGATTACCGAGAACAAAAGATGCTGCTCCGGCTGCTGCTAATTTTTCTCATCTGCTACATTATTTCTAAAATGCTCCGCTCCATTGCCGCTAGCCGGAGAGGTGGGATTTCAAGCAAGCCCAGACCGGATCTCCGCGGCGAAGAAATGGTGCTCGACCCCCAATGTCAAAGCTACATTTCCAAGTCCGATGCCATCGCCGTATCGGGACGCTACTTTTGCAGCCGAGAATGCGCGCAGCTCTACCTAAGCCGCTAAAGCGTTCAGGATCTTTTCGTGAATATTATCGAAGCCGCCGTTCGACATGACCAGAACTACGTCGCCGCGCCGGGCTTCGTGCGCAATGACGCTCGCGATCTCGGCGGCATCGGCGAATTGACGCGCACGGTCGTCGCCGCACATACGGTTAATCCCGTTCACGACGTGCTCAACCGAGAGGCGTTCAGCCTCGGGAACTTTCTCAGGCTGGTAAACCGCCGCAACGATCGTGCGATCCGCCAGAGCAAGGGCTTTGGCAAACTCCTGCTCGAAGATGTTCCGTTTACTCGTGTTGCTACGCGGTTCGAATACCGCCCATAGCCGGCGGCCTTGATAAGACGCGCGAACCGCTTCGACCGTCTCATGCACCGCCGTGGGATGATGGGCGAAATCGTCGATCACCAACACACCGCGCTTCTCGCCGCGGATCTCCTGGCGCCGCTTGACTCCCGTAAAGGTCCGAAAACCGTCGAGTAGTTTTCCCCGCTCTATGCCTAAATGCCTGCCCAGCGCGTAGACCGCCAGGGCATTTTTTACGTTGTGCCGGCCGATGACAGCGGCTTCGATGCGTCCATCAGGCCTGCCGCGGTAACAGGGTTCGAAGAAAGTTCGGCCCTCGCGGTACTCGAGGTGGACGGGTTGCCAATCCGCGCCCGGGCCGTCGCCGTACGTAATGCGCTGACAATCTGACGCGGCGGCAATCTCCATTGCTGCAGGATAATCGGCGCAGACGACCAGCGAGCCGTCCTTTGGTATGATTTCCATCAGGCGGAGAAAAGCGCTCTTGACGTGATCGAGATCGCGATAGATATCCGCATGATCGAATTCTATGCTGGTCAGGATAACATCGCCGGGGCGGTAGTGGAGAAACTTCGGTCCCTTGTCAAAAAAAGCCGTGTCGTACTCGTCACCTTCAATGACCACGTAATTGCCTGCCCCGACTTTCCATCCGCTGCCGAAATTCACCGGCACCCCGCCGACGAAAAATCCCGGCTCCAGCCCGGCGCTCGTCCATGCCCAGGCGGCCAAAGCGGACGTAGTGGTCTTTCCGTGCGTGCCGGCGACTACCAGCGACGAGCGCGAGCCAATCAGAAACCGGCCCAACGCCTGTGGAAATGAGATATAGGGAATGTTCTGTTCCAGCACCGCTTGGGCCTCCGGATTGGCCCGCGACACCACGTTACCGATCACAACTAAATCCGGCCGCGACGCCACATGCTCGGCGGAAAAGCCAGGCATGACATTGACCCCGATGTCCTTCAAATAAGTACTCATGGGCGGGTAAATATTTTGATCGGAGCCGGTTACGCGGTGACCGCGCGATTGGAGCAAGCCCGCCAAAGACGCCATGCCGACTCCGCAAACCGCGATGAGATGAACATGGCTACCCGGGTGTAGAAAGTCGTTCATGGGAGAAGCACCTTCATAATTTCGTCATGGATAACCGGTCGAAACTCCTTGATCTTCTCGTTTTGTCGCGAAGGATGAACTCGATTGCTCAAAAGAATGATATGGCAGTTTTTCTCCAGATCCCACCAAATCGAACAGCCCGTATAACCGAGATGACCGACGGAATGGGACGAGAACAAATGGCCGCTCGCCGAACCTTCAGGAGATGGGGTATCCCAGCCCAGGACAAACTTGGGGTTTGAGGAATCGTTCTTCCTGAAAAACTCCTGGACCAGCTCACGAGGCAGAAAATCATCGTTGCCGTAGAAACATCGGTTCATCCGCAGCAGAAAAGCGTGCACGTCGCGGGCTGATGAGAATAGGCCGGCATGGCCCGCCACCCCGCCCATAGCATAGGCATTATCGTCGTGTACTTCGCCGCACAGAATCTTTTTTCGCCAAGGACAGTTTTCGGTCGGCGCGATCATCTCCTGGACCGGCTGAAGCCGCTGGGTCCGAAGCTGCGTGAGATCGACAAATCCTGTGGCGCGTAGATTCAGCGGCTTGAAAATTCTCTCGTGGCAAAAACGGTCCAGCATGCTGCCGCTGAGAATCTCAACGGCTTCGCCTAAAACGATGAAGCCAAGGTCGCTGTAGACGCACTCGCTTCCAGGCGCACTCAAGGGCTTTTCACGATGAATCTCCTCATATACGTAATTCTTTGCGGAGCGGCTGGCAATAAAATTAATTCGCCCGCTTCTTTGGTGCTTTATGATTTCTTCGAAGAACGGCCTCCAGGCCGGCAGGCCGGCAGTATGATTGAGCAAGTGGCGAAAAGTGGTGAGATTCTTGCCAAACACGCCATACATCGGAATGACGCGCGTAACGAGGTCATCCAAGCGCAGTTTTTTTTGTTTGATGAGAAGCATGAAAGCAACCGTCGTTGCGATCGGCTTGGTAAGAGATGCGAGATCGAAAATCGTCGCGAGCTCCATAGTCGATGTATGCGGCACCAGCGATCGACAGCCAAAGGCCTTTTCATAAACAACGCTTCCTTCCTTGCTCACCAAAACGACCGCCCCCGGGAAAACCCCCTCTGCGACAGCTTGTTGGAAGGCGTTCTCGACAGAATGAAAATCCATATTCAATGGGTCTTAAAGCCGACCGATTCGCTGGCTTCCGCCGAGCATCGTTGCCTGACTGATAACGCGAGGCAGTCGTGCACGACGGGATCAAATTACCGGAGTTTCAAGCATTTCTAGTTTGGCGGAGTCTCCGTCCAAGAGCATTTTGACGCCGAATGGAAGTGCGATGTTCTCCGCGCCGTGTCCGGCTCTCATTCCCATAACCACGGGGTACGGAGCATTACGAAAAATATCGGATACGATTTCCCTGATGTCCCTCGGGCCATCGCCCTCGCAGTTGGTAAAATCACCAAAGAGCACGCCTGCCACATCGTCTAACTTTCCCGCCATCATCAAATGTGTCAGCATTCGTTCCACACGATAGGGTTTCTCGCCAATATCCTCCAAAAATAGCAGCTTGCCTCGAGTGTCAATTTCGTACGGTGTCCCGAGGGTGGTTACGAGAATCGAGAGACAGCCGCCCATGATCTCGGATTGAGCTTTTCCCGGCCGGATTGCTTCTCCGAGGTCCACGCTCCATTCGGCCATTTCACCTCTTAGCAAAGGCCAAAAATGCTCTCTCGTTATCGGGCTTAACCCGCGCGCGATATCCATAGCCACCATCGGCGCATGGAAAGTGACTAGACGGCGGAATTGGCGAAACCAGTTGAGTAGGATTGTGAGATCGCTGTACCCCAAAAAAATCTTTGACGTGCGGCCGACCTCACTGCTGAGATAAGGTAGCAGTTGCACCGAGCCAAATCCGCCGCGCGCGCAGAAAATAGCGTCTATATCGCCGCGCTGAAAGAAATCAAGCAAGTCCCTGGCCCGCACTTGCGCCGCGCCGGCAAGATACCCTTCAGTGGCGAACAAGTTCGGGCTCAGCTCTACTGTGAATCCCGCCGCGCGGATCGCCTCGACGCCTGCCTCCAGCGAACCGCGCTCAATGCAGCCCGCCGGCGCGACCACACCGATCCTGGCGCCCTGCTGCAAACGGCGGGGCTTATGCACAGTCACGTGGCTTCTCCACAGACTCGGCGATCAGACTAATAAGGCGGGCTTTTCCAGCCTGTGGATAACTCTCCGTTCGAGGTTTCATAGAATTGGATTATAAAAGCTATTTTCGCAAAAAGGCGCTGATAATACAAGATTTTTCATCTGCGTCTGCCGACAAGTCGGCTCTCTGGCGCGGCAGCATTGACATCTTCCGGCAGGCCGGATAGAAAAAATATTCCATAGTTTTACCGATTGCTGCACTCAGTCGCGGCAGTTATCCACAAGGATTCTAACAGCCGATGAAGATCAAGCCGGAACGGCTCGACAAGCTCGCAGAGTTGCTGACCGCGCGCTATCGAGACAAAGATTTGATCCTGACTACGACCGGCGACGCTCAGATTAAGAATAAGATTGTGGCGGTCATTGCGAATAATTTCGCCGAGGAGGAAGCGATCGAAGAAGAAGCGCGCAAGATGCTCGCTACTCACGCGCGGCAGACGCGCGACATGGACTCGTACAAAATGTTTTTATTGGCCAAACAAAAACTGGCGGCAAAAAGAGGGTTCATCCTGTGATCCGATTATCCGACAGTCGTATTTCGCATTTGGCCCATCTGGTGCTGGATGGATTGCGCAAAGATCGCCTTGCCGAATTTTCCAGCGAGGGCCGTTCTCTCGCCGAGACCAAACAAGTGCTGCGTGATTTTTTTCAAAGTGAAGAACATATCGACGAAATCGTCCGGCAAAAGATTGCATCCTTGTCAAGACAAGTTCCGCCGGGAAGCCGTGAATGGGACATTCTTTATCGCAAGTATTTCGAAGAAGAAGCGCGCAAGCAGCGCAAATAAATTTGACCCGGCCCGGACGAGAGCGACACGAAAACTTAACCAGAAAACCTTGACATAAAAAATTTGATGCTTAGATTCATCGCGGCTTAGGTATGTTTTTACCCCCTAACCTCGGCCAAAACCTTTTTAAAATTCAGAAGTTGACGCCAAACATTCGAAAGGAGACAGCAAGTGAAAATCAGGCCGTTGCAAGACCGGATCATCGTTAAAAGAATCGAGGAAGAGGAAAAAAGTAAGGGAGGAATCATCATTCCCGATACTGCCAAGGAGAAGCCGCAAGAAGGAAAAGTGGTCGCGGTCGGCAAGGGAAAAGCCAACGACGACGGCAAGATTACCCCGCTCGATGTTAAAGTGAACGATCGCGTCTTGTTCGGAAAATATTCCGGCAGCGAGATTAATATCGACGGCGATGAGCATTTGATCATGCGCGAGGAAGACATCCTCGGCGTCATTGAGAAGTAATTTTTTGAGAAGTAATTTTTTCAAGAATTCAGGAGGAAACGATGGCAGCTAAAATAGTTAAATTTAATCGCGATGCGCGCGACGCAATTCTCAAGGGCGTCAATATTCTCGCCGACGCCGTAACCGTTACACTTGGGCCCAAAGGCAGGAACGTAGTTCTCGACAAGTCCTTCGGCGCCCCGAACGTCACCAAAGACGGCGTTACCGTCGCCAAAGAAGTTGAGCTCGAAGACAAGTTTGAAAACATGGGCGCGCAAATGGTCAAGGAAGTAGCGAGCAAAACTTCCGACGTCGCCGGTGACGGCACGACGACCGCGACCGTTCTGGCGCGGCAGATTTACGCCGAAGGCGTCAAACTCGTTGCCGCCGGCCATGATCCGATGACTCTGAAGCGCGGCATCGATAAAGCCGTAAACGCGATAATCGGCGAGCTTAAAAATCTTTCCAAACCTACCAAAGATCCCAAAGAGATCGCCCAAGTCGGCACCATCGCCGCCAATAACGACTCCACCATCGGTGACGTCATCGCCGAAGCCATGAACAAAGTCGGCAAAGAGGGCGTAATCACCGTGGAAGAGGCAAAAGGCCTCGAGACCACGCTCGATGTCGTCGAAGGCATGCAATTCGACCGAGGCTATCTCTCCCCCTATTTTGTCACGGACCCCGAGAGAATGGAGTGCGTTCTCGAAGATGCCTACCTGCTGATCCATGAGAAAAAGATCAGCAACATGAAAGAAATCTTGCCCATCCTTGAACAAATCGCCAAGTCCGGCAAGCCGTTTATTATCATTGCTGAAGATATCGAAGGCGAGGCGCTCGCCACACTGGTCGTCAACAAGATCCGCGGCACACTGCGTTGCGTCGCGGTGAAAGCTCCCGGCTTCGGTGATCGCCGGAAAGCGATGCTCGAAGACATCGCCATCCTCACCGGCGGCAAGCTAATCGCTGAAGAGTTAGGCATCAAACTCGATAACATCGGCCTGCAGGATCTCGGCCGGGCCAAGAGACTCGTCGTCGACAAGGACAACACGACCATCGTCGACGGTGCCGGCAAGAAGTCCGACCTCGAAGGCCGCATCAAGCAGATCCGCGCTCAGATCGATGAAACCACTTCCGATTACGACCGGGAAAAGCTTCAAGAACGGCTGGCCAAACTCATCGGCGGTGTCGCCGTCATCAATGTCGGTGCCGCGACGGAAGTCGAGATGAAAGAAAAGAAGGCCCGCGTCGAGGATGCCTTGCACGCCACGCGGGCGGCGGTTGAAGAAGGCATCGTACCGGGCGGCGGCGTGGCCCTGCTCCGTTCGGCAGTCGTCCTCGAAAAGATCAGGGTTTCCGAAGACGAACGCTGGGGAGTCAATATCATCAAGCGGGTGTCTGAGGAGCCACTTCGCCGTATCGCCATCAATGCCGGCGTTGAGGGCTCAATCGCGCTTCAGAAAGTGAAAGAAGGCAAAGGCGCCTTTGGCTTCAACGCAGCGACCGAAGAGTATGAAGATCTTTTTAAGGCGGGCATCATCGATGCGACGAAGGTGGTCCGCACCGCGCTCCAAAACGCGGCCTCGGTTGCGAGCATGCTGCTCACGACCGAGGCGATGGTCGCCGAAAAGCCGGAAGACAAACCGGCGATGCCAGGAATGCCTCCGGGCGGCATGGGCGGTATGGGTGGAATGGGCGGTATGGGCGGTATGGGCGGCATGATGTAAATCCCTGGCGCATAGATCGGAGAGGCCCGTTACGCGTCGACCTTATCGCGTAATGGGCCTTTCTGTTTTATGCCTAACCTTGACTAGCAAATATTTTCATATTACTTTGCTCTGAAACTTTCCTTCGAAAATATCGCAATTTAGCCTCTTTATTCATGTTTGAATCCTTAACTGACAAGCTCGAGCTGACGTTTAAGCGTCTGCGCGGCCAGGGCAAGATCACCGAAAACAATATCGATGACGCCCTGCGCGAAGTCCGGCTTGCCCTGCTTGAGGCGGATGTCCACGTCCAGGTCGTAAAAACCTTCCTCGAGGCGGTCAAGAGCAAGTCGATGGGCCAGGAGGTTCTACAAAGCCTCACGCCAGAACAGCAGTTCGTCAAAATCGTCCGCGACGAGATGGTCAAGCTGCTTGGCGGCGAGCACCAGGACATCGACCTAAAGACCGCTCCGCCCGCCGTGATCATGCTGGTCGGCCTTCAAGGTTCCGGTAAAACGACGAGCTTGGCGAAGCTCGCGCGCTACCTTAAAAGGGACAAGAAACGGACGCCCTATTTGGTTCCCGCTGACGTTTATCGCCCGGCCGCCATCGAGCAGTTAAAAATCTTAGGAGGCGAGCTCGGCCTCCCTGTTTACGATGCCAATCCGGAACTCTCGCCCGTGGTGATTTGCCAGCGCGCGCTGCAGGAAGCAAAGCAAAAGTTTTGCGACGTGGTGCTGATCGATACCGCAGGCCGCCTTCACATCGATGAAGAATTGATGCAGGAGTTGGCGGCGATCAAAGACGCGGTGCGGCCGCATCAGATACTCTTCGTGGCCGACTCGATGACCGGGCAAGACGCTGTAAACCAAGCCAAGGGATTTGACGGCCAGCTCGGGTTGTCCGGCATCATCCTAACCAAGCTCGACGGCGATGCGCGCGGCGGCGCCGCCCTCTCTATCCGCGAGATGGTTGGAAAACCGATTTTGTTTTCCGGCATCGGTGAGAAGCTCGACGCGCTCGAGCCCTTTTACCCCGACCGGCTGGCGTCGCGCATCCTCGGTATGGGCGATGTGCTTTCGCTCATCGACAAAGTCCAGCAGAACGTCGAACAAAAAGAAGCCGCGCGGTTGCAGCAAGCATTTCAAAAACAGCAATTTACCTTGGAAGAATTTCAACTCCAGCTGCAGCAGATCAAACGCATGGGGCCGATGGGCAATTTACTTGAAATGATTCCGGGCGGAAAAAAATTGGCAACGCAGGTCGACTCCGAAAAAGCCGAAAAAGAGCTGAAACGCGTCGAAGCCATTATCAACTCGATGACGAAACAGGAGCGACGCAATCCGGCAATTCTCAACGGCAGCCGCCGCCGCCGCATCGCTCAGGGGAGCGGCACGACGGTAACTGACATCAACCGTCTGATGAAACAATTCTTGGAGATGAAAAAAATGATGCAAAGGATCAGCAAAGGCGGCATGCGCTCGCTGCTCAGCCGGATGCCGAATCCTTTTAATTAAAAAGAAGGGTGAGAGGAAGCAATTATGAGCGTAACCATTCGCATGAGCAGGCATGGAGCAAAGAAAAAACCATTTTACCGAATCGTAGTAAGCGATCGGCGTTATCCGCGTGACGGGCGCTACATCGATCAAGTGGGCACTTACGATCCGCGGGCCAAGACCGGCGCAGTCAAATTGGATCGCGAAAAGATCGATGCCTGGATGAAAAAAGGCGCGCAACCCTCCCAGACGGTTTCTGAGTTGATTAAGAAAGAACGCAAGGCCGGTTAAAGATTCTGCGATGAAAGAGTTGATTGAATACCTGGCAAAATCGTTGGTGAACGCGCCCGACGCCGTCGAAGTGCAGGAAGCGGTAAGTGAGGGGACGTCAATTTTACGGCTCAAAGTCGCCAAAGAAGATCTCGGACGAATTATCGGCAAGCAAGGGCGAACCGCGAAATCAATGCGCACATTGCTGAATGCCGCTGCGGCAATCCATAATCGTAAACTGCTTCTCGAAATATCCGAAGAACAATAGCCCCTTCATTCGCGTACGCCGATGGCCGAACCGTTAGTTCCCCTCGGTGAAATCGTCACCACTCATGGCCTTCATGGCTGGTTGAAGCTCAATCTTTTCAATTCGAACACGACGGCGCTTTCTGGCGGCGTGGAGGTGATTCTCGAAAAGCCCGGTGCGCGTTCGATATGCCGGCTTGAGGCGAGCCGACCGCAAGGCCGTAGGTGTTTGATCAAGCTAAACGACGTCGACAGCGTCGAGCAGGCCCTGCAGTTCGTCGGTTCAACGCTTTTGATCGGCGAAAACGATCTCGAAATTTTGGCGCCTGGCGAGTATTACCATTATCAGGTCATCGGCTTTGAAGTCTTTGCCGCAACCGGCGAGCGAGTTGGTACAATCTCAACGACGCTTTCGACCCCTGCAGGCGACCTTTACGTCGTTCAAGGAGCGGAAAAAGAACATTTGATCCCCGCAGTGAAAGAATTTATCGACAAAGTCGATTTCTCCACCGGAAAAATAATCATCAATCCTCCCGAAGGGCTGTTGGACCTCTAACCGGCCCACTGCGTCCAATTATGCTCAGCTTTACACTGATTACAATTCTTCCTCGCATGTTCGACTCTCCCCTCGGCTACAGCATTTTAAAAAGGGCGCAGGAGAAGCAACTCATTAGATTCAATTTCATCGATCCGCGCGATTACACGGCCGATCGTCATCGCACAACCGACGATTATCCGTATGGGGGCGGTCAAGGAATGGTGATGAAACCGGAGCCCTTAGTAGCGGCCGTCGAAGAAGCTAAGAGTCGATCTTCAAACGCCCGAATCGTTCTGCTTACACCGCAGGGGCGCGTCTTCGATCAGATTGTCGCGCAGCGCCTTTCTCAGCAACAAGAAATCGTCCTGATCTGCGGCCGCTACGAAGGAATCGATGAACGCGTAAAAGCGTACGTGGACGAAGAGATATCCATCGGCGATTACACACTGAGTGGCGGTGAGCCTGCGGCAATTGTAGTGATCGACGCCGTCTCCCGGCTGGTTCCCGGTGTTTTGGGCAATGAAAACTCGCCCCTGGAGGAGTCCTTTACCGACGGCTTGCTCGAATATCCGCAATACACGCGGCCCGAGGATTTCCGCGGCATGAAAGTGCCAGAGGTTTTGCTATCCGGGGATCACGAACGGGTCCGTGAGTGGCGGCGCCAGCAGAGCGTCGCGCTCACGCGCGAGCGCCGGCCGGACTTGTACGCGAAGACAGCGCAAAACTTAACCTCACAGGCGGCTGAGAAAGTGATCTCGGCTCCCATCTATGCCGCCCTGCTGCATCATCCGGTTTTGGATAAGAACGGCCAAGTGGTCACAACCGCCGTGACCAACATGGACATTCATGACATCGCTCGCTCGGGGCGCACTTACGGTCTTGCCGGATTCTTTGTGGTGACACCCGTAAGGGCACTGCAAAAACTGGCGCTTAAGATCATCGAGCACTGGGAGAGCGGCTATGGGAGCCGATATAACACTACGCGCAAGGAAGCCTTAGCGCTGGCCCGCATTTGCGGCACCCTCGATGATGCGATCATCGCAATCGAGCGCGAAACAGGCGATAAGCCCATTATCATCGCCACTTCTGCGCGGCGCACCCCAAACCGTGCCTCTTTCCCTATGCTGCGAGACGTGTTAGATAGACAGACTCGGCCCTTTCTCATCCTTTTCGGCACCGGATGGGGCTTAACCGAAACAATACTTTTACAATCAGACTACGTTCTAGAGGCGATCGAAGGGCGCGGTGATTACAATCACCTTTCGGTGCGATCGGCCGCGGCGATCATTTTGGATCGTCTTTTAGGACGGCGAGAAAAGCAGGGGTGATTTATGGACATCGTCGGTCAGCTCGAGGCACAGCAGGTGAAGAAGGAACCGCCGGCGCTCCGGCCGGGCGAGACCGTAAGGGTCCACGTCAAGGTTGTCGAAGGTGAAAAGGAACGAACCCAGGTCTTCGAGGGAATTGTGATCGGCATGTCCGGCAGTGGCAGCCGCTCTATGTTCAGGGTGCGAAAGATTTCCTACGGGGTAGGTGTCGAGAGAATTTTTCCGATTCACTCCCCGCGAATCGACAAAGTCGAGGTGGTTTCGCGCGGTAAAGTTCGCCGCGCAAAACTTTACTACCTGCGTGAAAGGTCCGGCAAAGCGGCGCGACTCTATGGCAAGGATCGCTGAGGCGATTCCCGCACTGGTTCTAGTTCCCGCCTAGAACATTTCCGTTGCCGTCGAAAGTCGCACCGGAATGGATGCGAAGCTCACCGACCCGGGCTTCTCCCTTGAAATAGCCGCCCGGCAACAGCTCAAAACAACCCATCGTTTGCACGGAACCGACCAGCCTTCCCTCCAGATGGACCTGGCGCGCCGAAATATGCGCATCCACCTGAGCATTGGCGCCGATCACCAGGAGTTCCGTGGATTTAATCTCACCGGTGAAATGACCATCGATCTTGACCGGAAGATTGTAGCTGAGCTTTCCGGAGATCGACGAATTGGCGAAAAGTACGGTTCTTGGCGTTGCTCCCTGAATGAATGACGGATTGTCTTTGTTGTTCATAATTCTTATCGAAATCACAATCCAAACCCGCATAGCATAACATCGTAAGCCACTTAACGAAAGCAGTCTCTGCCCGGTTGTAACGAGGCTACCTAGCTGTGCTAGCATGCCTGCATGGATCTTTTCAGTTCTCCACCGCCAAAAGCGCAATCATCATCGCGCCCGCTCGCCGAGAAAATGCGCCCCGCAAGCTTGGAAGAATTTGTCGGACAGGAACACCTGCTTGGCCCGGGTAAACTTCTGACTGGAATGCTGAGCTCCGGGAAACTGCGATCATTGATATTTTGGGGCCCGCCCGGGAGTGGCAAGACCACTTTGGCTCAACTCATCGCCAAGTCCGCCAACGCGGTCTCGGTCAACTTTTCCGCAGTCACGTCCGGCGTCAAAGATCTCAAGAAAATCGTCCATGAAGCCGAACAACTCCAGCGCGTCGGCCAGCCTACCGTTCTTTTCGTCGATGAGATTCACCACTTCAATAAAACCCAACAGGACAATTTCTTGCCCCACGTCGAGCGCGGCACGCTGGTCCTGATCGGCGCAACAACAGAGAATCCGTCTTTTGAAGTGATTTCGCCCCTGCTCTCCCGCTGTCAGGTGCTTGTGCTTAAAACTCTGTCACCGGCGGACGTGGGAAAAGTCATTGACCGTGCCCT
>Ga0075287_1000011_pt1 | contig 15399 bp, 16 predicted proteins | sample SF_Rice_20C_0N_3_FD_69762 | JGI IMG/M metagenome (GOLD analysis project Ga0075287, IMG submission 69762) | Rice paddy soil microbial communities from Twitchell Island, California, USA - SF_Rice_20C_0N_301 | ecosystem: Environmental > Terrestrial > Soil > Paddy field/soil | place: USA: Twitchell... | reverse complement strand
CTGCATCTCTGCCGTTTGAAACCGCTTTTTCGGTGTTCAGACATCGCCACCTCCCGGTCCTTCTTTCATCTTTTTCTGAGTCGTTCACAACGCAACGAATATACCAGTCCTGAAAATTTGAGCTTTTATCCGTTACGAAGCTCGCAATGTCGGAAATTTCCTACCACGGTGGGGAGATTCTGTCGGGCGCAAGTAGGGTGATTTCTGTTGCTTACGTCCACAGCGATATTTTCGCATTTTTCTAGAAAACCCCCTTGTGTGAGGTTTTTGATGAAATACAATATTTATCCATGAATAAATATCATGGCTGAGAGCTACCGAAAGGCAATTGGCAGTAACGTTTGGCATTTTTGCTCAAACTGCAACACCTGGCCGGTGGAGGATCACATCGCATCGCTAGCTCCGGAGCAGATCGGCGATGAGCAGCTATGTAATGAGTGCGTTGCCCGTCACAACGTTGGCGATTGTAAAAATTACGATGACGTCAGGTCGATTGGTTTAACCAAATGCCCCGTGATCGTGCACGGAAGGGAGTGCGGCCGTAGACTACTCCCGGATTCAATCATTGGTCTGCATATTTGTTCCGAGGGTCACCGTATTCTGGTCGTGCCGCCTGCCAAATCTAATAACCGAAACTGATTTCTCGAATTTGCGCCCGCGATTACTGAACGACCGCTTCGAAGACAATTAGACGGCTGTCTTGGACTCGATCGGAAGCCCGGTTTTCTCCCACGCCTTCCAGCCGCCGACCAGCGCGCGCGCTTTTTTCCATCCCGCTTTTCGTAACTCTCGCGCCACCCGGGCGCTTGTTGCTTCGTCGGGTCAAGCACAGAATGCGACAAGCCAGGTATTGCGCGGCACGTCAAGCTCGGTCAAACGCTTAACGGCGCGATCCGGCGGAATCCTGATCGCACCCTGAGCCCGCAAGTCACTCTCCGCCAGACTGTGTTCAGCGCGCACATCGAGGACAAGAATTGGGGCGCCGGATCGCTGGATTTCGCGGAGCTCTGGAATCGTGATCAGGTCGTTGCTCTTTATTTCGTTCGGCGCTGAAATGCCCGGCAACTCTTTCGCGGCCTCGTCCTCAGAACTGCGAGCGACAGCATCCGGGAGATCGACGCCGGATTCATTGCGCTTAAGAAACATTAACGACCCGCCATGTAACGCTACTGATAGCAACACGATAAGGCAGCAGATCGAAAACAGCGGCTCAATGCCGGGAACAGCTCGGAAGACCGGCAGCAGGATCAAAAGGAGCGAGCTCAGGCCTCGCGGTCCGAACCACGCGATTAAAAGGCGGCTGTGAATCTCCAGGTGGGTTCCGGCGAGTGAAGTCAAAAAAGCGACGGGGCGAATCAGCACTACGGCGACAGCGAAGAAAAAAACCGGCCAGCTGAGCACGATAAATCCGCTCCAGATGAGGGACGTGCCGAATAGCACGAACGTAAACAGCAGCGCCATTTCCGCGGTGGTTTGACCATACTCCAGGAAGCAGTCACAGAGCTCGACATCGAGGGCGGCTATCGTCAATCCCGCTGCAAACGCAGCGAGAAACCCGCTGCCATGGACGGACTCGGCCGCGGCATAAGCGGTGAAGGCGATGCCCAAGGAATAGATGGATTCGTAATCGCGCAGCACGCCGGTCTTGCGCCGGATCATTTCCAGAGCAGCGATGCCGAGCACGCCGACAGCGATCCCAGCGCCGGGTCCCAAAAAAAACAGGTCGAGACCAAGCCGAGCCCAGTCGGTTCGTGTAGGCGTTCCGCTCTGGGCGAGAAACGCCATGGCCACCAAAACGACCGGCAGCAAAACGATATCGTTGAGGCCGCTCTCCAGTCGCAGCGCCAAACGGACCGGCTCGGGAAGACCTGGCCGTCTCAGCAGGCCTCTCAGCATCACCGGATCGGTCGATGCGAGCGCCGCACCGAGAACCGCAGCGGCGGCAACCGGCAAGTGGAGCAGCTGCCATCCCGCGACCGTAATCAGCGTGGCCGAGAGCAAAGTTCCCGGGCCCAAGACGCGAAACGCGAGCCCGCCATTACGCCGCACTTCTGCAATACTGAGACTTACAGCGTCGGTAAACAGTACCAGCAACAGGCTCAGAGTCGCGACGACACGAAGAAATGGCGACTCCAAGGTCACGTCGAGTAATCCCAAGCCGGCCGGACCGAGCGCCGCGCCGAGCGCCAGAAAAACCCCCACCTGCGGTAGATCGCTGCGCTCGATTACACCGGACAGCAGTGCGGCGATAATAATGACAGCGCCGACTAGCGCCAGAGTCAAAATAAAAAAATGGGAGTCAAGATATTCCATGGTGTTTGCTTCAATCGCAATTTGTTTGCGTGAATCCTGGATAGGTCAGGAACATAGCAGCTCCGGCTCAGCAGCAACAGCGATCAGAAGAAGCTCGCAGTGCGATTCGGAAATCACCTACCGCATCACCGAGCGGATCAACATCATCCAAACGCTTGCAACGGATCCTTCTCGAGCGGCGCGGAGCCAGTAATGGGACCAACATTCCTCCAGCTGTAAAAGATCTGGGACAGTTACCGAAGAAACCGCCGTGCCTGCTCAAGGATAATGTTGGCATGCTCATTGCGCCACACTCATCGAACTCGAAAGGAGGATGAAACAATGAAGGTGATAGTTCTATTTTTATTTATGGCTGTGGTGGGACTTGCCGGGTGCGGTGATCGTTCTGAGCGGACCCAAGGTTCGGGAGATCAGGTAGCTAAATCAAACGGCACCGCGGCGGACAACACGGGCCGCAATGAGCGAGATCGCGGCGGCGAGACAAAGACGCCGGGCGATCAGTCTGAGAATGAAGCCGATCGGACCATCACTCAGAACGTGCGACAGGCGATTACGTCCGATGATGCGCTGTCGACTAGCGCACAGAACGTCAAGATTGTTACCAGTGATGGGACTGTGACTCTGCGCGGCCCGGTCAAGAGCGAGAAAGAGAAGCAGGACATTGAAACGAAAGCAAAACAGGTCGCCGGCGTGAAGCGGGTGGAGAACGAGTTAGAAATCGCCGGATAAGGAACTTTAACTTCTAACCAAGGAGGGATTTATGGCAAAGGCGGTATTTGGCCTCGTCGATAATGAATTTCAAGCGGAAAGGATCGTCGAGGAGCTTAGAGCCGGCGGCTTTTCCAACAATGATATATCGGTGCTGTTCCCCGACAAATCGGGAACCAGGGATTTCGCGCACGAGCAACATACTAAAGCACCCGAAGGGGCCGCGACCGGAGCCGGAACCGGCGGCGTACTGGGCGGGGTGACGGGCTGGCTTGTCGGTATCGGCACACTGGCGATACCCGGGCTTGGTCCATTTATAGCCGCGGGACCGATCATGGCGGCTCTCGCCGGCGCCGGTGTCGGCGCGGCAATCGGTGGTTTAACCGGAGCCCTGATCGGTATGGGTATTCCAGAGTACGAGGCTAAACTGTACGAAGGGAAGATCAAAGAAGGTAACATTCTTGTCGCCGTTCATTCGGAAAACAGCGACCAAACCAAGCTCGCCAAGGATATTTTCGAGCGTGCCAACGCCCACGATATTTCGTATACGGAAGAAGAGGGTGTAGATCGCGACGCCGATGAAGACGCGAGAAGAAGGTCGGTCGAAGGTTACCGAGACCGCCACTAGGCGCGAGCACAGGGAAAGGCTCGATCGAGGCAAGGTTGGCGACCGAAGACGGTCGCCAACCTTCTAGCTCCTCATCGCGACGGCTCACACATTGCTCTTGGCGGACCCGCAACCGGACATCGGGCTCGCGAGTGTCATTCTGACGAGCATAGCGAGGAAGAATCTGCTTTTTTTTCTGATCGAAAGAAATTATGAAAAGCCCAAAGCAGATGCTTCACTTTCGTTCAGCATGACACAAGCGTTGACTCCGAATACGCCGAAGAATTGGTTTATTTGGTGTCTTGCGTCTTTCCGCGAAGGAAATCGTTCGGGGTAGAATTCTCTACACTGCGCCCTCAGCGGTCGTGAGAAAAAATCGATTTTCGCGAGAATCGGCACTTGCAAGTATTTAATTTTGTTGATGCCATTTTTGAGAATTTCGTCGTTTTTTTAATTTTTTCTCATGACCAGCGCCTCCGCGGTGAGTTCTCTTCTCGAGTTTCTTGTTAGAAATGTCGAGTGGTTTAGTGGCTGGCTCGCTCGCGTACTCTGCGCCTGCAAAGCAGTCAATCTGAATCATCATCCGTCACTGGGGGTTCCAGTGGCGCATACGTCCGGTGACCTAACGGACATTCATAAACTTCCGTCGCGGTTTCGCGTTCCTGCTCAACCACGCTCAGCTCGAGGCCGCAAGCTTTGCTGTGCACCAGGGCGGCGCATTGTTTTCTTTTGGCCTCGCCAAGCAGAAACTGTACGCGATGACCCAGCGGGCATTCATAGACTTCCATTTCCGTGTCGACGTCTTGCTCGACCAAAGCCAGCTCGAGGCCGCATTTTTTATCGTTGATGAACGCGGGACACTTATCATTATCCATCTTGCACCTCGATGATCGGGTTCTTCGACAACACTATGAAAGAGAACAGGCTATTCCCATCGCTAAAACGTTGATGCTCTTCATTGCGCCTTCTCTCCTGACTACAACTTACCGTTAAATTACAATCGCTGGAGGGAAATATTCTACGCCTCTCACCAATATCGCACGCGCCCGACATCAAGGTGCACGAAGTCTGATTTTGGATAATAGCCAACGCCGCCGCCTTTGAGTGCTATTGCAACTTTTTGCAGGTAACGGAGCTCCCTGCCCGGCGCTCTGATGTCGATGGCCCTGCCCACCAGGTGAAGGCTGTTTTCCGCGACGCCGGTGCTATGGGCACGCAAGAAAGCGTTGGTTTGGGCCGAACGGTAGCCCGAGATGACGTGGAACGGCTGATTAGTCTCAATCTCTCGGCGAACGGCAAATAGGAGATCCAACAGCCCGGTGTCAATGTCATGAATCTCATTGTTGCGCGGGTCGCGCAGGATATGATTGATCTCGCGCAGGGAATCGGTGACGTAGTTACCTTCCGCCCAATAGACGGATCTGAGCTTCTCCCCGGTGTGAGTATTGTAGAACGCCAAAGATTTTTCCGGTACCGCGGCCTTTTTGCCGGCGGCGAATACCGAGGACGGCAACATCGCCGCGGCAGCGGCCCAGGCGCCGAGTTTGACGAATGTTCGCCTGCTCAACCGATGCTCGTCATTGGCGATCGTTGAAGGGCCGGCGCCTGGAGAGCCGTGGTCATTTGTTTTCATCGAGAATTTTTCTTCCAATCTCGCGAGCGATGCCGCCTTGTTCCCGGATTATATCGGCTGCGAGCACACGATCAACCTTCGATTCGAGATTTAACGCTCGGAGCAAGTGGTCGAATTGCGCATGGACATCGGGTGCTTTTTTATAAATGTCCCGGTGGACTTCCAGGTAAATTTTTCCATTGATGTCGGCGAGCATCAGCCGGCGATAAACGATTATGACGGGAGTGCCGCGCGACACCTCCTCGAACAGTTCGGCGACATCGTCGGGATGCGCGCGTATGCAACCGTGGGTCTGAAACTGATAGATGCTCCCCGGCGCAATCGTGCCGTGAATACCGTATCCCCCGATGCTGAGTCCCAGCCAATGTTGGCCCAGAGGATTGTCCGGCCCCGGCGGAACACAAGTCTTTACGGCTTTGCCTTCACGCTGCATTTCTTCCTGAATAGATTTGGGAACGTCCCAGGTCGGATTTTCCTCTTTCACGACGATTTTGAAACTCCCCGTCGGCGTGGGCCAGTCGTGGCGTCCCAGTCCCACTGGAAAGGCACGTCGCAAACGGGCTTCGTTAAAATGGAAAAGCATGCGCTGTGGAATATTGATGACGATCCCATCGTTCGTGATCGCAGGAACGATGTGGCGGTTGTCGATGCGGAGCTGTTGTCCAATTTTCAAGACCTGGCTTGCGGAGAGATCATTGATGGCCTCGAGATATCCGGCGCCGATACCGAATCTTGCGCCGATGCCGGTGAGCGAATCTCCTTTCTGGACGACGTAAGGAAATTCGCCGCCAACGAGTTGGTCCGAAAGCGGCAGTTGCTCTTGGCCCGCTGTGTAACGATGCGAGAATAGCGAGAGAAGAGCCACCAGCAAAAAACAGGTCGGCAAAGATATTTGCCGCTTGATTTGTGCTCCAGTGCTTCCGGTTCGTGAACTATTCATGCAGCGGGTGCCTAAGATTTTAATTGTTCCTGGCATCCGGTGTCCGGCGCATCAGCTCTTTCATGAAATCCATCTGGATTTGTTGGATCTCCAAAAGTTTCTGCCACTGGTGCTTGAGCAGCACGTCCAGTTTTTCGTGGAGGTGGCGGATCTCGAGTTCGGCCTTGAGATTCACCTGGTAATCGTTTTCCGAGCGGAGCCGGTCTCTGGCCTCAATACGGTTTTGGCTCATCATGATGATCGGCGCCTGCATGGCCGCCAGGCAAGACAGCATCAAATTCAACAGAATATAAGGATAGGGATCGAAAGGGCGGAAAAGCGCCGCAACGCTGTTGAGGCCGATCCATGCCGCTAGCAGCAAAAAAAAAGTGCCGATGAAAATCCAGCTGCCGCCGAAGGTGGCGACCCGATCGGCGATGCGTTGACCGAACGTGACGCTTTTCTCGAAGGCGCGGTTAATATTCTCTGTCAAAGTTTCCTGCTCCCTTAGGCTGTCGATAACCTCCTGTTCTAACTTGCTGAGCTCGCCGACCTCGTCTTTGAGCGCGTCTTCGACGTATTCCGATCTGAAGAGATCAAGACAGTCGACGCAAATCATCCGGCTGGGACCCCACGTCGCGTCATGCTTCTTAATCGTCTCGATCAGCGCCGGCCTGAGCATCTCGCCCGGGACCATGACGTCGTATGGACGAATTCTCTTGCAGTGAAAACACTGTTCATCGGCATGCTGGGCCATAGGTTCTCCTCCAGTTGAATCTAACCGAGAAACTCCAGTTTGTATCCCTTGCGCCGATAGTATTTTTTCGCTTCTTCGAACGCGAACAGCAGCACCATGCCGTGAAAAGCGAACAAATAGACATGCCAGGGTACCGGCGCGAAGTAGTAGATCTCGGAAAGCGGCGTGTAAAAGAAAAAGTAGCAAAGCACCAGTTCGAAGAGGATGCCGAGGTCGATGAGCGGGTTGGAGACCAGGTTGAACATGATCGGGTGCCGCTCGAAAAAACGCGCGAGCCAACGGGTGAACGGAATGATGACCGGCCGTTCCACTAGTATCAATAGTTGCGACAGCGTCATCCACATGAATCTGAAAGGGAGCAGGGCGAGGCCGCTGGCAAGCGCGAAGAAAGCTCGTGCGGCCTTTAGTTCAGTCGCGCCTCGCACATGATATTCAATGTGCACCCGCGCGGTGTAGCGCGGTGGACGCCAGTGGGCTATGGCCGCGAGCGCTTCGCTGCGGCGAAGCGGGTGTAGAAAGTCCATCGAGAACAGCGAGCTTTCCCACGAGCGCTTGCAAAGAACGTTGGCGATCTGTGTCGTTACCGTGGGAAAGAAGTACGCGGTGAGGGTTTGCAAATAGACGTGAGAGGCGCTGTTGAATTTCAAACCGCTCGGTGACGGCGGCATGGAAGTGAAACTCTCGCCTGGTCTCCAAGCGCCGAGCACCCAACCCATGTAATAGTAAGTGGCGTAGCAGCTAAGCGCCAAAAGACTGCCCTGCACGAAGTAGGATCGCAGGATAAAGTGAAGCGAAAGGAGCTTCGCACCTCGTCGACGCGGCGGTCTCTCCATGATTCCTTTTTCCGGCGGCTCGATGCCTAAACCCATGGCTGGAATGAGGTCCGTGCCAACATCGACCGCCAACACGCCCATGATTGTCATTGCCAGCGGCATGCCGGGAAACAACACCCATAATATGTACGGATACATCTCCTGCGGGTTGCTGTTTAACACGTAAGCGGCGAACCGTTTGATGTTATCGAAGATCGCGCGGCCTTCTTCGATGGCGGCGACGATGGAGCTGAAGTTGTCGTCCGTCAAGATCATGTGCGAAGCTTCTTTGGCGACATCGTTGCCGCGTAGACCCATGGCGATGCCGATATCGGCCTTTTTCAAAGCGGGAGCGTCATTGACGCCGTCACCGGTGACTGCGACTATCTCACCCATCTGTTTCAGCAATGAAACGATGCGCAATTTATGCTCCGGAGCGACGCGGGCGAAAATGGTTTCCTGCTTTGCCAGTATCCCGCATAGTCGTTGGTCGTCCCACTCGGAAATTTCCGCCCCGGTAAAAGATTGTAGCGGTCCGTTCTGTCCAAGACCGATCTGCCGCCCGATGCTGCTGGCAGTCAACGCATAGTCGCCGGTGATCATAATCACCCGGATGCCCGCGGTGTGGCAGGCATGAATGGCCGGCGGAACCTCGGGGCGCACCGGATCGGATAGGGCGACCAAGCCGAGATAGACCAGGTGAGTCTCGATGTCCGTGGTCGTAAACGGCGCGCCGTTTAATTCGGCGCCGTCACGATAGGCAAACGCGAGCACGCGCAAGCCGCGCTGCGCCATCGCGTCGTTTTCCTCGAGGATACGCTGGCGATCCAATGCTGTGAGCATTCGGACTTCGCCATTCCAACAGAAGCGGTCGCATTGCTGCAGCGTTTCGACCGGCGCGCCTTTAACATAAATCGTCGCCATACTTTGTTGGTGCGATTTGATGACCACGCTCATCCGTTTGCGGATCGACTCGAAGGGATTTAGGTGCAGGCGTTGATGGACGCCGCGCAGGCCGGCCTTTTCCGCCAGGGAAACCAGCGCGCCTTCCGTCGGATCGCCGATGATGCGATAGTCGGCGCCGCTTTTGTCGAGCCGGGCGTTATTGCACGTGAAAGCGCACTCGAGCAAGCGGCGCAGCGTCGGCCAGTGGGAAATCGCGTCCAAGGAAAGTTTGTTACCAGCAACGCTAAACTCTCCTTGCGGCCGATAGCCGACGCCGGAGACTTGCACGATTTTATCATCGAAGGCGACTTCGGTGGCCATCATGAGATTCTGCGTCAGCGTGCCGGTCTTATCGCAGCAGATCACGGTGGTGCACCCGAGGGTCTCGACCGAAGGCAGGTTTTTCACCAGCGCGTGGCGCTTGGCCATGCGCTGCACGCCCATCGCCAGCGACAACGTCACGGTGGGGAGCAAGCCTTCGGGCACGTTGGCAACGAAAAGTCCGATGAAAAAGACAAAGGCTTCGAGAAAAGTCAGCCCGGCGACGAGCCAGCCCAGGAGCAGAAAGCCCAACCCCAGACCGCCCGCTAGAGCTGCAATGGCGTAAACCGTTCCGCGCAATTGTTTCTGCAATGGGCTTCGTTCAACTTGAATATCTTGGGTGAGATTGGCGATCTTGCCGATCTCGGAATTCATGCCGGTGCCGAAGACGATCGCCCGCGCTCGGCCGCGGAGGAGTGACGTGCCGGCGAACACGACGTTGGGAAGTTCGATCCAAAGAAATTTACCTGAGATCAACACCGGCTGGTCGGATTTGTAACGGCGCGCCAGCGTCGATTCGCCGGTGAGCGAAGAATTATCAACCTCGACTTCGGAGGCTTCGACCAAGCGGGCGTCCGCCGGCACCAGGTCGCCTTCCTCGAGAACGATGAGATCGCCCGGCACGAGTTCGCCAGCATCGATTTCAGCCAGTTTTCCGTCGCGTGTGACTCGGCATTTTTGCGTGATCAGCTGTTGCAACATTTCCAGGGCGCGGTCCGACTTGTATTCCTGTAAAAAAGCGAAAAGTCCATTAATGAGGACGACCGTAAGGATCGCGATGCCGAGTTGCGGCAGATCGACGCCGGGTATGAAACAAAGCAAAGCGGCGATCCAAAGAAGAATCGCGAAGAAACTGAACAAGTTGCCCATGAGCTTGAGATACCAAGGGTCGCGCCGGGCACGCTTTAAGACGTTCCGCCCGTAATGGACGAGACGGCCGCGCGCTTCTGTGGCAGAAAGACCATTGGTAAGATCGGTCTGGAGCTCGAAGCCGATCTGGTCCTGAGAGAGATTAAGATATGTGGGCGACGCGGACTGCTGCTCGGCGCGCGCAATCAACTGTAGCACAGCGCGGGCGTCGTGCTGCGCTAAGAGCTGGCTGCGGATGGCCGGGAGCAATGAGGACACGCGCTGCAAGAGCTGCAGATGTTGGGGCGGCTGCTCCGCCGGCGTGGCAAGGAGCAGGACGATATGGATTTTTTCATTGTTGCAAGAAAGACCTTTGGCGGAAAGACCCAGAATCAGTTCGGGCGCGGCAAGATCGTCGATGCGGACATGAGGTACGGAAATCCCAGAGCCGATAGAAGTGTAGTGCTGGTTGTTCTGGTTTGGTTTTTGGGCTCGGAAACGGGCCGCTAGATCGCGAATCGAGGATCGAGCACAGAGCTGATCGAGGGCTTTGGCCAGCTCTCCCTCCAGCCCGAAAATGATTTTCTCCGGATTGAGGCGCTCAGCGATCATGGCCCGAAAGGGGAAAGTGATGGGAAGCCGGCAAATGGCGTTCGAAAACTCGCCCGATGGAATGTAAAACGGCGGCAGCGACAACGGTAAGAAAAGCCGCCATCTCGCTGGTTGCAAACCTACCGGAGGCTCCGCCTATGATCATTAAGCAGGCGATGAGAGCCAGATGTTTGGCGAGCTTTCGCAGGAAAGCGGCGATCACACGCCGCGATGCATGGAATGGCGCAGCGTTAGCCGCGGTACTTCCCTCCCTGGCGACCATTGGCGACACTCTCGATTGATCCCGACTGAGGGTTAGTTAGGCGATCTCTTCCAGATAGCGCAGAACGTTAGTCGTCGTGACCAAACCCACCAGAGTGCCGTTGTCAACCACGGGCACGCAGCCAATTTTTTTCTCCGCCATCAAACGGGCCAACTCCTTGATCGGCGTCTCCGGCGCCACGGTCACAACTCGTTTTTTCATCACGTTCTTGATGAGTTCGGCCTTCAGCAAGGCCGATCTGCTTTTCTGCTTCAGGCCAAAAATGCGATTGGCCGCAGCGCCGATCAGATCCCGTTCGCTGAGCAAGCCTACCAACTTGCCGCCGTCCATCACCGGGATATGACGAATGCGCCCGAGAGAAATAACGTCGTTGGCCAGGTCCAAAGTATCATCCGGCGTCAGCGTGACTGGAGAGCCCATCATAATCTCGCGCGCGACGCCTTCTTTGCCATTCTTCATCTCACTCCTCCTTCAATTTCACATTCTAAAAGCCCGTGATAAGCACATCGAATCTGATATGACTCTATGCGACTAGGTGCACTCACCGTGCCAAACAATCGCGGCCAATTATCCTCTCGACTTCGATGGTTTCGAAATCTCGGGGCAGCGGTTTCTTGGCAATTTTGAGAATTCTTCATGGCGAACCCGCTCAGGTGAGAAGAAGCGTCCCAGAGATTTGCGAATTTGCCTTTGAACCCGCCAGGCGCATGCGGGCATGTTTTTTGCGCGGTTTTGATTGCGGATAAAAAAGCGCATGCAAAAGGAGGTTGCCGTGATTAAGGCTAAGAAAATTCTCGCGCCGACAGATCTTTCAGAGCTATCGCGTGCGGCCGTTCGCCACGCTTTGGCGATCGGATCCGAACAGGATGCGGAAGTCGTCATTTACCACGTGATCGGCGAGGACGGTGACTGGTTCGGCGACCAGGATGGCCTTAATCCCGCAAGCGTGTTCGTGCCACGACAAAAGGAACTGCTGCGCGAGTTCGTCAAAGAAAATTTCGCGGATATGATCGGCAAGGTAAGGATCACGGAGGTAGTCGAAGCGGGCGTGCCTTACAACAAAATCGTCACAAAAGCCGAAGAGGAGAGCGCCGACCTCATTGTCATGTCGACCCACGGCCGCACGGGAATCGAGCAGATGATGCTGGGCAGCGTCACCGCAAAGGTTGTCGCCCGCGCGGGCTGCCCCGTGCTGTGCATGAGACCGATGGCGAACGCCCATAAAATCGCGGAATGAGAGATCATGACGCGCCAGTCAACACTTCAAAAACGATTCTTCGCGCTGTTCTTGAAGCGGTTAAACGATCGATAGTTGCGCGATTGCTAAAGATCATAAACCGGCGTGTGGATCGCGATGTGCTCGCCCTGGGCGATCGCGCTCACGATGTCAGCGCGGCTGACGATACCGACGATCTCATCGCCGTTCATCACGGGCAAGCGTTTGACGGCGTGAGTCGTCATAAGCTGAGCGATCTCTTCCACGGGGGTGTCCTCCGCGACCCGGATCACTTTTTTGCTCATGATGGATCTTACGTCTTTGCCTTTTTTGGCGACGATGTCCGCCTCAGAGACGACGCCCACAATCTTGCCGTTTTTGCCGGCCACGGGCGCCCCGCTGATCTGATTCTTGATCAGCAACGATGCGAGATTTCTCACAGATGTCGCCGGATTTACGGTGATGATGTCCCTGGTCATGATATCTTTGGCAAACATGGTGAGTCCCTCCTGAAAGTCACCAGATGTATTACTCGATGTCGGCTACTTTGCGCACACCGTCGCCCCAGTCCTCGATCTTAAAATCTGCAAGCGAAACCACGATTGGCTCTTTTTCTTCAATTGCGATCATGTGGTTTTTGTATTCCAGCAAGAAAGAGATCTTGAGCAGCAACGAATCGTCCCTCACCTCGATGACCGTGACCTTTTGCTCGAAGTAGGAGTATTGTTTGTTGCGGAATATTTCTTTCACCCGCTCTCGGGTAAGCACGTCCTTTGAACCTAGAAAGCCACCCATGATTCCTCCCCGTTCATCATCATAAAAGTATATGCGGTGCGAACTCGAAATCGCGGCGGCCGGTTGCACGGCATGACCCAGCTCATCCTAGGCCTTCCACGTACCGCAGAATGTCCGTGGTGGTGACCAGGCCGACGAGAGTTCCATCGCTAAGCACCGGCAGGCAGCCGATTTTTTTGTCTGCCATCAGGTGCGCCGCTTCTTTTATGGGCGTGTCGGGGTCGACGGTGACGACCCGCCGCTGCATGATCTCTTTTATCAAGACGCTTTTAAGCAATGCGGATCTGCTGTTTTCTTTAAGATTGAGTATTCGGTCCGCCGCCCGCCCCATCAGATCGCGCGTGCTGATGACGCCCACGAGTTTGCCGCTTTCCACGATCGGAATGTGGCGAATGCGGCCGAGGGAAATCAGCTCGTTGGCCAGTTTCAGGGTGTCATCCGGTTTCAGCGCGACGGGCGAGCCCATCATGATTTCGCGCACGGTGTCTTCTTTGCCGTTTTTCATGTCTGTTCCTCTTGCAGGCGGTTTAGGAAACAGCGCAAGATATCGACGTAGGTCACTATGCCCACGAGTCCTTCCGCCTCATCCACCACGGGAATGCCACCGATCTTTTCATCAATGAGCAATTCGACCGCGTCTTGCAGGTCGTCATCCGGGGCCAGTGTTAGGGGCTCACTGGTCATCAGTTCGCTTACTCTGGTTCCGAGCGCCTTCGCCCGGGCGTCCGGATCGAGCAATGACTCCGCAAGATAAGAGCGAATGTCTCGATCCGTGATGATGCCGAGCAAGGCGCTGCCCTCCGCCACCGGCAATTGACGGATTCTGTTCTCGGTCATCAGTTCATCGGCCTGGCCAATGGTCTCCGCCGGCGTGACGATCAAAGGATTTCTTGTCATTACATCGACCACTTTCATCCAGTTGTACCCTCCCATGGCTGATCCCTTCCCTTGCGATATGGTCGGGAGTACTAATGATCTCCCGCTGTTAAGATCAGCATGGGTTGTGCCAAGCACGCGACAACCAATTATTTAACGAATTCCTGTGCCTCGATTGCTCGCCGCATGATTCTTTCCCATCCTTGCGAAAGCCGGTTCGGTTTTCCGCAGCGCTAGGAAAAAGAGCCGTTGTGCTGTGCGAATTCCCGCAGTTTAACGTAGCTGCGCTCGCGGCATGTTTCTTGCGCTAATTTTGGATCTAAAAGATAGGCATCGCGCAGGAGGTTTGTATGGGCAAAATAAAAAAAATATTAGCGCCGACCGATTTTTCCGAATTGTCGAAGAACGGCATCCGCTACGCTTTGGAAGCGGCACGGGATGTGAGCGCCGAGGTGGTCGTTTATCACGTGATTGATTTTGGCGGCGACTGGACCAACGTTCGAGCGGCCAATCCGCCATACCGTGACATGCTGGAGAACAGCCGGCAGGTACTGGATCGGTTTCTCGCCAGCCATTTCGCCGACTGCATCGATTTGGTCGAAGTGCGCCAGGTGATTGAATTCGGCACACCGCATAAGAACATCGTCGAGATCGCTGCGACCGAAGGCGTGGACCTGATCGTGATGTCGACCCACGGGCGTACCGGGCTTGACCATCTCATTTTGGGCAGCGTGGCTGAAAAAGTTGTGGCCCGCGCGCCTTGCCCGGTGTTGATCGTTCCTCCTCGCGGTCGCGCTGCAACAATGGCTCACGCAGCTTAATTCGCATCGGCTAGCACTTGAATCGGCAGCAAGCCGATTCCAAGCGACTCCGAGCCGGCACGGGTGAGCTGCTAAGGATAGGGCGGTTCGTGGTGAATCGTATCAATCACGAACCGCCATTTTTTTTGACCAACCGACCGGACACTTCACTTAACTTGATCAGGGCAGCTGCGATGATAAACGAGGTGATAAACCGCCGCGACCATGCCGCCACCGCCGGCGATGTTTCCTAATGTCACCGGCACAAGATTCTCAAGCAGGCCACTCCAGCTGACCGCCGTCGCACCGAGAACCGGAAAATGTTGCTGCAACAAAATGCCCAACGGGATGAAATACATGTTGGCAACGCTGTGCTCAAAGCCGGCGGCGACGAATGCGGACACCGGAAAAATGACCGCCAGGATTCGGTCCGTTACACTGCGTCCCGCCAAGGCGAGCCACACCGCAAGACAGACCAGGATGTTGCAGAGTATGGCCTTAAAAAATGCTTCCCAGAAAGGGATCGCAACTTTTGCGGCGGCGATTTTCACGGCGTTAGCGCCGATCGCATTGTCATGCATTTGCCATTGACCGGAGAAATAAACCAGGCAGGCCAAGCCGAGCGCGCCGGCGAAATTGGCCAAATAGATAATCAGCCAATTCCTCAATAGCTCGACACCGGTGATGCGTCTATCCGCCCACGCCATCACCAGGAGATTGTTGCCGGTAAAGAGCTCGGCGCCTGCGACAACGACCAGGATCAAACCCAACGAAAACGCCAGGCCACCAAGCAGCCGACCGGCCGCAAAACCAACGCTCGGGTCACTGGTCACCAAGGTGTAAGAGAGGGATCCGAGACCAATGAATCCGCCGGCGAGCACGCCGAGAGTTAGCTGCGACAAGAGCGGGAGACGCGCCTTTGCCACACCGACGGTTTGGACGCGCTCGGCGATTTCTTTCGGTGAATAAGCATC
>Ga0075287_1000009_pt1 | contig 15825 bp, 15 predicted proteins | sample SF_Rice_20C_0N_3_FD_69762 | JGI IMG/M metagenome (GOLD analysis project Ga0075287, IMG submission 69762) | Rice paddy soil microbial communities from Twitchell Island, California, USA - SF_Rice_20C_0N_301 | ecosystem: Environmental > Terrestrial > Soil > Paddy field/soil | place: USA: Twitchell... | reverse complement strand
GCGGAGTTTGCGCTGCTGCTCGGAAAGGTGCATGGCACGGCGATCGCATCGCAGGGCGGCAAGCGCGTCACTGTCGGTCGCGATTGCCGGGCAACTTCAGACGCTTATGCCGCAGCGGTTATTACCGGCATGGTTTCTGCGGGTCTGCACGTCTACGACATCGGTGTTTGCCCGACGCCCCTATTGTATTTTTCGCTTTTTCATCTCGACGCCGACGGCGGAATCCAAATCACGGCGAGCCACAATCCTTCAGAGTACAACGGGTTTAAGATTTGCCGCGGCAAGGACACGCTCTATGGAGAGCAAATTCAGGAAATTCGCGCCAAGATGGCGCGCCATGATTTCCGCGACCAACCGGGAGGAGATCTAGAACGCTACGAGATTGTGCCTCCTTATCATAGCCATCTGCTTGGCGATGTAGCGCAATTGTCACGGCCATTGAAGGTGGTCATCGATGCCGGCAGCGGGGTGGGCGGTCCGGTAGCGCCGCCGATTTACAGGCAGCTGGGCTGTCAGGTCTGGGAGATCGCCTGCGTACCGGACGCTAACTTTCCGTTTCACCATCCCGACCCCACCGTGCCGGAAAATCTGCGGATGCTGATCGAAAAAGTAAAAAAAGAAAAAGCCGACGTAGGCATTGCCTTCGATGGCGATGCAGATCGGCTCGGCGCGGTGGACGAACGGGGCAACATCTTGTGGGGCGATGAGCTGCTGGTGTTGTTCTCCCGCGACGTTCTCAAGCGTAATCCTGGGGCAACTATCATTTCCGAAGTAAAATGCTCTCAGCGTCTTTATGACGACATCGTCAAAAATGGCGGCCAGGCGATCATGTGGAAGGCGGGCCATTCGTTGCTCAAAGCGAAAATGAAGGAAACTGAAGCGCTTCTCGCCGGAGAGATGAGCGGCCACATGTTCTTCAAAGAGCGTTACTTCGGCTATGACGATGCGATTTACGCATCGCTCCGTTTGCTCGAAATCCTCGCCGATGCCGGGCGGCCGTTATCGAGCCTGATTGCCGACCTGCCGCCCGGTTTTTGCACGCCGGAAATCCGCGTCGACTGTCCCGACGAGCGAAAATTTATTATCGCGGAGAGGGCTACCGAATATTTTCGCATGCACTATGATGTGATCGACGTCGACGGCGTCCGGGTGCAGTTTCCTGAAGGGTGGGGATTGATCCGCGCTTCGAACACGCAGCCGGCACTTGTGCTCCGATTCGAAGCACAGTCGGAAGCCAAGCTCAAAGAGTACCGCACTTTGGTCGAGCGGAAGCTCAAGGAGTTCGAGTTTCAATAGACCTGCTCATGGCCGGCAACATCGTCATCAAAGGCGCCCGGGTTCATAATCTCAAAAATATCGACCTTGCCATTCCGCGCGATAGTTTCGTAGTCATTACCGGGGTATCGGGCTCGGGAAAATCTTCTCTAGCTTTTGACACACTCTACGCCGAGGGGCAGCGGCGTTACCTCGAGTCGCTTGGCGCCGACACGCGCCAGCTGCTGCGGAAATTGCAACAGCCCGACGTCGACAGCATCGAGGGCCTCTCTCCGACTATTGCCGTTCAACAAAAACCAGGGCTGGCAAGTCCTCGCTCCACAGTCGGCACTCTCACCGATATTCAGGATTATTTGCGGCTTCTCTTCGCGCGCATCGGCCAGCCGTATTGCGTTAGCTGCGGCCGCGAGATCAGAGCGCATACCGTGGAGCAGATCGTCGATCAGGTGCTCGCTTTGCCTGCGCAAACGCGAATTGTCGTGTTAGCGCCAGTGCCTGTGTTATCGCCGAACGACGCCAAAAAGCGTGTGCGTGAGTTTGCCCGCCAGGGGTTTGGCCGAATCCTGATCGCCGGTAAGATGCATGAGCTGGGCGGCGAAGCGGAATGGGACAATAGTGCAGCGCTACAGCTCGATCTGGTGATCGACCGTTTGGTCGTGCGTGAAGGAATCGAAAAGCGGCTTGCCGACTCGATCGAAGTCGCATCGCGGCAAGGCGATCTAGTCGTGAAGATTCAAATGCTCGGCGACGAGACAAGCCCAAGCAGCGAGCTTTTTTTTAGTCTGCGCTTCGCTTGTGTGAATTGCGGGGCGGCGTTTCCGGAGATTACGCCCGGCCTGTTCTCGTTCAACAGCCCGCAAGGTGCCTGTCCGACTTGCAACGGCCTCGGCGTTATCGCCCCAGCACGTGGAAAGCTGGTTAAAACGAGCAGCGAAGGCGGCGCTTTCCCGCCATGCCCCGAGTGCGGCGGTACCCGGCTCAGAGCGGAAAGTCGCGCAGTGCGTATTGCCGGCCGCGACATAGCCGAAGTCGCTGCCTGGCCCATGGTTAAACTCCGCGAGTTTTTTCGCACATTCGCGATTGGCGAGGAGCGAAAGATAGTTGGTCAGAAAATTGTCGACCAGATCGTTCGACGTCTTAGCGTCCTGGCTGAATTGGGCCTGCAATATCTCAGCCTCGATCGGCCAGCGGTGACACTGTCGGGCGGTGAGCTGCAACGCGTGCGCCTCGGTTCGCAAATTGGCTCGCCCATGGCGGGGGTGCTTTATGTGCTCGACGAGCCAAGTATCGGCTTGCATCAGAAAGACAACGCTAAACTTTTGAGTCTATTGAAGCAGCTTCGCGATGCCGGCAACACCGTATTGGTCGTAGAGCATGATTGCGAAACCATGCTTGCTGCGGATTATTTGGTCGACATGGGGCCGGCTGCGGGCGCTCACGGTGGCGAAGTGGTGGCGCAGGGAACCCCGACGGAAATTATCCGCAACCAGCGGTCACTTACCGGGCGATATCTGGCCGGCATCGCCAAAGTTCCGATTCCACCGCGCCGCCGCGGCGCAGATAAGTTTCTCGTCATTCGAAACGCCAGCGCGCGAAATCTTAAAGACATCACCGTGAAGATTCCGATCGGCACCCTTACTTGCGTGACCGGTGTTTCGGGGGCAGGCAAGAGCACTCTGGTGATGGAGGTGCTCTATCCCGCTGTTATCGCTCGATTGCAGCGGCGTAAAAATCATACCGGCCATGGCACAGAGGTTCTCGGCTGGGAAGATTTCGATCGCGTGATCGGTGTCGACCAGAGTCCCATCGGCCGCACGCCGCGGTCCAATCCGGCGACCTATACCGGCTTATACGATCAGTTGCGCGAGCTCTTCGCGCAACTACCGGAAGCCCGCCTGCGCGGCTACGGGAGCGAACGGTTTTCCTTCAATGCGAGAGGCGGCCGCTGTGAAGCCTGCACGGGTGAGGGTGTCACCCGAGTCGAAATGTATTTTCTTCCCGAAGTCTATGTGACCTGTGCGGTGTGCAAGGGCCGGCGCTACAATCGCGAAACATTGGACATAAAATACAAGGGCCTGAGCATCGCGGATATCTTGGATTTTACCGTCGATCAAGCGCTCGAAATGCTTGCCAACATCCCTGCGGTCGATGCTCGGTTACGCACTTTGCGCGAGGTCGGTCTGGGCTATCTGCAGCTTGGCCAGCCGGCTTCGACCCTCGCCGGCGGCGAGGCGCAGCGCGTAAAGCTCGCGCGCGAGCTGGCGCGACGGTCGATGGGCCGTTCGCTTTATGTTCTCGATGAACCGACCGCCGGTCTCCACTTTGACGATGTCAAGACGCTCTTAGAACTGCTGCACCGCCTGACCGGCTTGGGCAACACCGTTGTTGTCGTAGAGCACAACCTCGACATCATCAAGAGCGCCGATTACGTCTTCGATTTAGGCCCCGAAGGCGGAGATAAGGGTGGGGAAGTGATCGCCCACGGAACGCCAGAAGCGATTGCCGAAGTCTCTAACTCAGCGACCGGCGAGTACTTGCGAGCCGTGCTAAAGAGCGCGTGAGGTCTCCCGACGTTGGCTATTTTGGCAGTCGAATCGTCCGGTATTTCAGCAAGTTGCTTTGCCTCATTTGGGGTTGACTCACCGCCGTGCATTGGTTAACTTAAAATCAGACCTATTTAGTCTGTAATGTTGGTTAGCTCCCGTCTCCCAGGATTATTATGGCCGTCAACACACCTATTTACCTCGATAATCATGCCACTACGCCGGTCGATCCACGGGTGTTGGAGGCTTTGTTGCCGTATTTCGCGACACGCTTTGGTAATGCGGCGAGTAAAAGCCATTCATTCGGTTGGGAGGCCGAAGCGGCTGTCGATGCCGCGCGCGAGCAGGTGGCCAGCTTGATCGGCGCATCCGCTCGGGAAATCATTTTTACCAGCGGCGCCACGGAATCCGATAACCTCGCCATCAAAGGCGTGGCTGAGTCGTATCGGAATAAAGGCGACCATCTTATTACCTGCGTGACCGAGCACAAGGCGGTGCTCGATAGCTGCAAAGTTTTGGAGAAACATGGGTTCCACGTCACCTATTTGCCGGTGAATTCAGACGGCTTCGTCGATTTTCAGCAGTTGCGCAATGCGCTGACGGCTAAAACGATCCTAATTTCGATCATGGCTGCGAACAATGAGATCGGTACGATTCAACCGATAAAGGAAATTGGTCGCCTAGCCAAAGACAAAGGAATTCTCTTTCATACGGACGCTACCCAAGCGGTTGGCAAGATTCCGATCCATGTCGAGGATATGGGCATCGATCTGTTGTCGCTGACAGCGCATAAAATGTACGGCCCTAAAGGCATAGGAGCCCTTTACGTTCGTTCGCGCAAGCCGCAGGTTAAAGTTGCCCCACTGATCGACGGCGGCGGGCATGAGCGCGGCATGAGGTCCGGAACTCTGAACGTTGCGGGTATTGTCGGGTTGGGAAAAGCCTGCGAGCTCTCCCAGATCGAAATGGCTGCCGAGGGCGAGCGTTTGACGATGCTACGCGACCGGCTGAGGCACGCGCTGCTCGATCGGCTCGAGGACGTTTACGTCAACGGCGACATGGTTCAGCGGTTGTCCGGCAATCTGAACATGGCCTTCGCATTTATCGAGGGCGAGTCGCTGATGATGGGACTTAAGGAAATAGCCGTGTCAACGGGTTCCGCATGCACTTCGGCAAGTCTCGAGCCATCTCATGTGCTCAAGGCGATCGGGCTCGAAGATGCCATGGCGCACGCTTCCATTCGCTTCGGCATTGGCCGTTTCAATAGCGAAGATGAAATCGATTACACGGCTAAGCGCGTGGTCGAAGAAGTTTCGCGTCTGAGAGAGATTTCGCCGCTGTATAAAGCGAAAGAGAGAAAGTTACAGAAACGCCAATACCGTGAGGCGAAGGCCCAGGAAAAGATTTCCTGAAGGCCCGAGAGACGAGGAGGAAGAAATTATGGCCATGGGGATCAGTCTCACCGATCGTGCCGCGGCGCGCATCAAAGAGCTGATTGCCGCCGATAGTCGCGAGGGGCAGGGATTGAGAGTGAAAGTTGTCGGCGGCGGCTGCTCGGGCCTGCAGTACAAAGTTGATTTCGATATGCCGAAAACAACCGACAAAGTTTTCGAGAGAGACGGCGCTAAAGTCCTGGTCGATATGAAGAGCCTGCTGTACCTCAGCGGCACAGAGCTCGACTACAAAGATGAGCTGATGCAATCCGGCTTCGTATTCCAGAACCCCAATGTTAAAAAATCTTGCGGCTGCGGCGCGTCTTTTACAGTTTAAGTTTAAATCAGAAAGCAGAACCATGAAATCAGCCACTCGCACAGTCGAAGATCTCGCGCGCAGCGAGTACAAATACGGATTTGTCACTGACATCGAGGCCGACACCGTTCCGCCCGGTTTGAACGAAGAGATTATTCGCTTCATCTCGGCAAAGAAAAAAGAGCCGGAGTTCATGCTCGAATGGCGGCTGAAAGCATACCGCTATTGGGCGAAGCTGGAAAAATCGGCGGCCGAGCCCAAGTGGGCCAACGTTCATTATCCGCCCATTGACTATCAGGCGATTCGTTACTACTCGGCGCCGAAAAGCAAATCCGACGGGCCCAAAAGTCTCGATGAGGTCGATCCGGAGCTGCTCGTAATGTACGAGAAGCTCGGTATTCCTCTCACAGAGCAAGGAGCTCTGGCTGGCGTTGCCGTCGATGCGGTTTTCGACAGCGTCTCGGTGGCGACCACATTCAAAAGCAAGCTCGGCGAGCTCGGAGTAATTTTTTGCTCTTTTTCCGAGGCGGTACACAATCATCCGGAGCTGGTGCAAAGATACTTGGGCTCGGTGGTGCCTTACACCGATAATTATTTTGCCGCGCTCAACTCGGCGGTGTTCAGCGACGGGTCGTTCTGTTACATCCCGAAGGGCGTGCGCTGCCCAATGGAACTATCGACCTATTTTCGTATCAATGCGGCGGAAACGGGCCAATTCGAGCGCACGCTGATTGTCGCCGAGGAGGGCGCAACCGTCAGTTATCTCGAAGGTTGCACCGCCCCCATGCGCGATAAGAACCAGCTGCATGCGGCGGTGGTGGAACTCATCGCCCACAAAGACGCCCAGATTAAGTATTCCACCGTGCAAAATTGGTATCCCGGCGATGCCGAAGGCAAGGGCGGCATTTACAATTTCGTCACGAAGCGCGGCAAATGCCTCGGCCAGAGATCGAAGATTTCCTGGACCCAGGTGGAAACCGGCTCGGCGATCACTTGGAAATATCCGAGCTGCATCCTGCAGGGCGACGACTCCGTGGGCGAGTTTTACTCGGTAGCGCTGACGAATAATTATCAGCAAGCCGATACCGGAACCAAGATGATTCATATCGGCAAGAATACCAGGAGCACGATCGTCTCCAAGGGGATTTCCGCCGGGCACGGACAAAACACCTATCGAGGATTGGTCAAGATCATGAAAGGCGCGAGCGGCGCGCGCAACTACTCGCAGTGCGATTCGTTATTGCTTGGCGACAAGTGCGGCGCCCACACCTTCCCGTATCTGGAAGTGTTGAACAACGCGTCGCAGGTCGAGCATGAAGCCTCGACGTCGAAGATCGGCGAGGACCAGCTCTTCTACTGCAAGCAACGCGGTCTTTCGACCGAGGATGCGGTCAATTTGATTGTCAATGGTTTTTGCAAGCAGGTTTTCAAGGAATTGCCAATGGAATTTGCCGTCGAAGCGCAGAAGCTTTTGAGCGTGAGCTTGGAAGGAAGCGTGGGATAGAGAGAGTCATCTCGGGTTGGGAAAGCTATGACGCGCGAAGTCTACTTTGATAATAACGCGACCACGCGGGTGTTGCCCGAAGTCGCCGAAGCGATGCTGCCGTACCTGACGGAGTTTTACGGCAACCCATCGAGTATTCATCGCTTCGGCAGCCAGGTCGGCGAGAAAATCTCGGAGGCGAGAGCGCAGGTCGCTGCCCTGATCGGCGCGGCCGATCCGGTCGAAGTGATTTTCACCAGCTGCGGCACCGAAGGCGATAACGCGGCGATCCGCGCTATGCTCGAGGCGCGGCCGGATAAGCGCCATATTGTGACCACCCAGGTAGAGCATTCGGCAGTATTGGGATTGTGCCAGCATCTCGAGAAAAAAGGTTATCGCGTCACTTGGTTGGGCGTCAATGAGAATGGGGCGCTTGATTTGGAAGAATTGCGCGCTGCCTTGACCGAGGACACCGCTTTAGTGTCGATCATGTGGGCGAATAACGAGACCGGCGTCATATTCCCCATCGAACAGATCGGCGCGGTAGTGCGGTCGAAAGGAATTCCTTTTCACGTTGACGCCGTGCAGGCCGCTGGGAAAATTCCGATCCATGTCAAAGGTCTGCCCGTCGATCTGTTGACGATCTCGGCGCATAAATTTTACGCGCCGAAAGGAATTGGCGCGCTTTACGTGCGCCGCGGCATTACTTTTCCGCCGTTCATGATCGGCGGCCATCAGGAGCGCAACCGCCGCGCCGGCACGGAAAATGTCGCGTCGATCGTTGGCATGGGGACAGCCGCGGAAATTGCGCTGGGGCGATTGGCGGAAGACCCGGCGCGAATCGGCAAGCTGCGCGATTTATTGGAAGATTTGTTGCTCGAGTCATGTCCCGGCAGCCGGGTGAACGGTCGAGGCGAGGCAAGACTGTTCAATACGTCTAACATCAGTTTTCGCTATCTCGAGGGAGAATCGATACTCGTGTTGCTCGACCAGCAGGGGATCTGCGCCTCGACAGGCTCGGCCTGTACGGCTGGGTCTTCCGAGCCCTCGCATGTACTGCGGGCGATGAAAGTGCCGAACGATTGGCTCCAGGGAGCGGTGCGTTTCAGCCTGGGGCGTTTCAATACAGAGGAAGAAGTCCGTTTTGTGAACCAAATGGTGCCTTCGATCGTCCAACGTCTAGAGGGATTGTCCGCCCTCGGCAAAATTGGACAGCACGAACGCTCTCAGCCTGAGGGGCGTCGCGCGAGCACCGCCGGAGTAAGGGGGTAGTCCTATGGGGCTCATGCAGATTCCACGCCGGGTCGATTACGGATTACGAGCGGTGATTTATCTTTCCGGTCAGCAGCAGGGGAAATGCAGCTCTATAACGGAGATTGCCAAACATCAGGGGGTGCCGAAAAAATTCTTGGAAAAGATCATCCAGAATTTGGTCCGTGGCGGGCTGATCCAGTCGAAAAGAGGTTCGGCGGGTGGATATATGCTCGCACGGCCCGCCGACGCGATTTCATTTTGTGACGTGATTGAAGCCATTGAAGGCCCGATTTCAGTCAACGCCTGTATGGATCATGTTCCGGGCTGCGATCAAATCCCGCGCTGCACGATGATCGGCGTGTGGAGCGAGGTGCAACGAAGGGTAACTGAGGTCCTCAGCGGCACGACGATTGCGGCGTTGAAGCGGCCAGCGTGCCGAGATGTCATCAGTTCTTCTTCTCTTTCGAGTGCGGCGTGAACAGTCAAGCCGTACCCCAATGGGAGGTAGTTTATGAGTTACGACACTGGTCTTAGCATGGAAGAGCGTGTGACCTCGTTGTTCCAACCGGACACGCTCTTACCAGAGCAATATTTGGATACATTCCGGCGCAAGTTGTACCTGGAACCGGAAAAGAAGCTTATGTTGGCGATTCTCGAGGATGCGATCGCTTGTTATCAAAAATATTTGTTTGCGCGAGATAGCAAAGGAAAAGCGCTGTTCCAGGAAGCCGAAGAGTGGGTGGAAGAAGCAGGCGCCGCGAATGTTTTTTCGTTTGATAGCGTCTGTGAAACGCTGGGGCTAAATCCGGATTATCTTAGACGCGGGCTGGAAAATTGGAGGAAGTCCGCCTTGGCGCAGCACACGCACGCAAAAGTCTACCAACTCAAACCGGCCGCGCGAAAGCAAGGGCGGCGCGTCGGCCTATCGCGAAGATCGGCACGGCGTTTACGCCGCGCAACCGGCCGATAACGCTCCTAGCACGACCGTAAAAAACGGCGATGACGGGGTTTGTTCCGCCATCGCCATTCTGCTTTCCAGGCTCTTTTCTCTTGAAAAGCGCATCAAACGAATTCATAGATGACACATGACCAAGAAAAAGCGCCGTTCGGCGGCAGGACGGTTCTTCTATGCATTGAGGTATCGTGTGGGTGAACACGCGCTGCACGGCTTTGTCGATGTTTTGCCTTATCTTCCGACTCGGCTTGTGCTGGGCTATACGCGCATCATGGCGGGCGTCACATACGCTCTTTTGTGGAATTACCGAAAACGCATGCAGGAAAACGTCGCGTTAGTTTTCGGCAATGAGATGTCCGAGCGGGACAGAAGAGCGTTGGTCAGGGCGGTATGGTTGAGTTTTACGCGCGGGGTACTCGACACCATCGAAGTAATGCACTATTCCAAGGAACAAATTCTTTCCTCGGTCAAATTGGAAGGGGAGGAACATATCCAGCGGGCACTGGAACAGGGCAAGGGTGTGATCGCGTTGAGTGCGCACTTGGGCAACTTTACCATGATCGGGGCGCGCCTGGCTGCGGCCGGCTTTCCATTCAGCGTGGTGGTGAAACAGCCGGCCGATGAGCGCTTTGCCCGACTGCTCGACGGTTATCGCTCGCAACTCGGCATCCAAACTATTTCCGCCAAGCCGCGCCGCGAGGCGGTGCGCGGTATTCTCAAGGCCCTGCGCAATAACCGCATCGTTTTGGTGATCGCGGATGAATTCAAATCAGGCGACGTGGTCGTCGATTTCCTCGGCATGAAAGTTCCGGCGCCGCGCGGGCCGGCGACATTGGCACTACGCACCGGTGCGGTCACACTGCCGATGTTCGCTACCAGGAGTCCGAATGGCGGGTTGACGCTCTCGGTGGGGGCACCAATCGCACCCATCGAGCGTGAAGACATCGAGGAAAGCGTAGTAGCGACTACCGCGCTCTATACTCGTCATATCGAGGCGGCAATTCGAAAACATCCTGAACAGTGGAATTGGTTGGGTTTACCGCGCCGCGGCGGAAAAATGTCGCGCGCCGAGATCGCACGGGCGCGCCAAGCCGGCGATAAACACGCTAACGCGACAACCCCTCCGGAGCGAATGGGCAGCCGTACATCTTCTGTTTAGCTGTGGTCGATTTTTGAATCGAAGCCGAAATTGAGTATTGCCTGCCTCTCCGTCGCTTCCAAATATCGCATGAACCGGTACTTGTTTTCGAGCTCGTCCAGTTTGAGCGGCGGAAGATCTTTGGGTTGTCCCGGTTCTATCTTCACAGCGAGCAGCGTCAACTCGTTTTTTCCCCACGCTCGAACGAACTCGGAGCGAAACTCCGCGGGCGTTTTTACCCACAGAGCGCGCTTGTAACCGGCCCCTTTGGCAAGGGCCACCGCGTCGCAATCACGTGACGCCGTGGCGGTGCCTCCGGAGGCTTCGAAGATCTCATTGTCAAAAAGCAGATGAACGAGGTTGCCGGGATTTTGCCGCGCGATCGTTGGCAAGCCGCAAAGATTCATGAGGAAGGCACCGTCGCCATCGATGGCGATCACTTTGCGGTGCGGCATCGCGATCGCGAGTCCGGCCGCGATCGACGATACGAGCCCCAACGTGCGGGTTTTTAGATTGCCTTCGCCCGGCCGCACCGCCCACCACTCGCGCGCGGCCCAACCCGTGCAGACCGCTAACGCGTCGCCCGCATCGGCCGCAATCGCCTCCAAATAATCATAACGTTGCATTACTTGACTCCCAAGACGGTTTTGGCCAGCAGCACTGCGACCGGCTTTTTGGAATCATCGGCCAAAATCTGCGCGCCGCGCAAAGTGTCATCGATTTCTTCATGCTTGCGCAGCACATAAGTGCGAAAACCGAGCGCGTGGAGAACCGGCTCGGTGACCGCACCGAGCGTCGTGAAGCCGCGGTCGCCGATGTCGCCGGCATAATAGATCAGCATTAAAATAGGAATTTGAAACTGTAACGAAGTGGTCGTAAGCGCGTTGCAGCTGTTTAAAAAGCCGGCATTCTGCATGATAATCGCCGCGTGCTTGCCCGCCAGATAAGCTCCGGCGCAGATGCCGATTCCCTCTTCTTCGCGGCACAGCGGCACGTGTTTGATAGCGGTATCCTTTTCCACGGCGCGGATTAGTTCGAGCATCTTCTCATCCGGCAAAGTGGCGATAAAATCGATCCCGGCCTTTTTAAGGCCGCCAAGAATTGCCGCCGCCGATGCCTGTGCGTCGTGATCCTGCATTTTCGTCCCTTCTATTCCGCAGCTGCGGGCGCGTCTCGTTCGTCCGCAGCAATACCCGCTACCCCGTCGTCATGGCTACTGCGAATCAAGCAAGCTTGTCAAGTTTCGTAAGTGTCGGTAGCGCCGATCGGCCTTGACACTCCGACGACAACACCTATAGTGAACAAAAAAAGCCATGGAAGAAAGAGAAGTGAAAGTCAGCGACCAACATGTGTGGGTGGGAGTAGAAGATCGCCACGTTCATCTCGGACTGACGAACTACATCCAGGCGGCGCTCGGCACAATCCTATCGGTCGAGCTTCCCGATGTCGGTGATCCGATTGAAGTGGGAGAGGTTTTCGCCGAGATCGAATCCGTGTCCACGGTGCATGAGTTTCTCTCGCCAATCTCGGGTAGAGTCCTGTCTGTAAACCCGCACCTTGAAGAATATCCATCGATCATCAACGAAGATCCTTATAGCGATGGTTGGCTGATCGAGGTTCGGGTAAAAACCGACGCCGAGCTGGGTCACCTCATGGACATGGATGAATACTATCATTTCGTTTTTAAAGCTAAGTTCTAAGCTGGTTTATCTTTTCTGCGCTCTGGCTCTGTTCCTGCAAATTTCCGAGCGCTACGTGCCGGCGGCTGAACGCGAGTCCGGCGAGGTCTCGGCCCGCAGCACCATGCTTGAGCGCGATCTGCGCGGGCGCGGCATAAAAGATGAAAGGGTATTGGCCGCGATGGAAGCGGTGCCGCGGCATTTGTTCGTGCCGGACCGCCTCCGCGATTCGGCTTATGACGATCGGCCTCTGCCGATCGGTGCAGGTCAGACCATTTCACAACCTTACATGGTCGCGTTGATGAGCGAGCTCTTGGTGTTGAAGGCCACAGACACTGTTCTCGAAATCGGCACCGGTTCGGGCTACCAAACTGCGGTCCTCGCGCGCCTAGCGGCATCCGTAAGCTCCATTGAAATTGTGCCGTCGCTCGGCGAGCGCGCCAAAAAATTGCTCCATGCGCTTGGTTACAAAAACATAGAGCTCAAGATCGGCGACGGTTTTTTTGGTTGGGAGGAGCGAGGCCCTTTCGAGGCTATTTTAGTGACCGCGGCGGCGCCGAAAATCCCAGAGCCGCTATGGCGTCAACTCCGCGAAGGCGGCCGTTTGGTTATGCCGCTTGGCGAGGAGAGTAAGTCTCAACGATTGATCCGCGCCAGGAAATCGGCCGGACAACCCGTCATCGAAGATTTCACTGAGGTTCTTTTTGTGCCGCTTCGGGGCGCCGTTGAGGAGCCGTCTCGGTAGCCTCTTGGCGCGGCGCGCGACGGCTTGCCTGGTTCTGAAATCTGTACACGATGTCCCCGGGCCTGACCAGGTTGAGTTCCTCGCGGGCAACCTTTTCCAGATAGTCGTCATTATTCCGAATACGAGAGATGCGCTGGCGCAATGCCTCATTTTCCTTTTGCAGGCGATAGTTTTGCTCGTCGAGCCGGCTTTTCTCGCCGCGCAAGCGCCAGAGATGCAGCGCGCCCCGCTCGCCGACGACGGTGACGAGCGAGAGTAGTACGATGAGCGAGCCGATTAAATATGCGGGCCAGCGTTGGGGCAGGCTAAAGCGTAATCTCATGGGCAAAACACGTAGCAATATAGCATATTTTATGCTTTTGTCTTGATGGACATTTTTTTAGGGGGCAAACGATGAAGATTCAACAGGTGCGCGCAAGGGAGGTGCTCGATTCCCGGGGCCTCCCTACTGTGGAGGCGGAAGTGACGCTCAAAAATGGCGTCAAAGGCCGCGCTACCGTCCCGTCCGGCGCCTCCACCGGCGCGCACGAAGCGATCGAGCTCAGAGACGGCGGCAAACGATTTCTCGGCAAAGGCGTGGCCCGCGCGGTGACTCATGTTAAAGAAATCATTGCGCCGCGCCTGCGCGGCAAAGATGCGCGCAACCAAATCGCCATCGACCAGTTAATGGTGGATCTCGACGGCTCAGCCAACAAAGGCAAATTAGGCGCCAATGCCATTCTCGGCGTTTCGCTCGCGGTCGCCCATGCCGAAGCCCGCGCGCAAGGGCTCTCGCTTTATCGCTACCTCGGTGGCGTCTCCGGCAAAACTCTGCCGGTGCCGATGCTCAACGTGGTCAATGGCGGCGTTCATGCCGACAATAACGTCGATGTTCAGGAGTTCATGATCGTTCCCTACGGAACGAAAAGTTTCGCCGATGCGTTGCGTGCCGCTGCCGAGATCTTTCAGACGCTGAAGAAAATATTGCACGATCGCTCGCTATCGACCAGCGTGGGGGACGAGGGAGGATTTGCGCCCCGGCTCAAGAGTAACGCTGAAGCGATCGAGTTCTTGCTCGAGGCGATCAGCGCAGCCGGCTACAAGCCGGGGGCCCAAGTGGCGCTCGCGCTCGATGTCGCTTCGAGCGAGTTCTACGTGGACGGGACATATGTCTTCAAAAAGTCCGACGGGCGCAAGCGCAACCGCGATGAAATGGTCCGCCTCTATGACGATTGGGTGCGCCAGTATCCTATTATCTCCATCGAAGACGCCTTCGCCGAAGACGACTGGGAAGGTTGGCGCATGATAACTCAAGCATTGGGCAAAAAAATTCAGCTCGTTGGCGACGATCTATTCGTAACCAATCAAGTCCGTTTGAAGCGGGGCATCGAGTTAGGAGTTGCCAACTCGATCCTCGTCAAAGTCAATCAAATCGGCTCGCTGACCGAAACCCTTGAGACTATGAAGTTCGCCAAAGAAGCGGGCTATACGACCGTCATATCGCACCGTTCCGGGGAAACCGAGGATGTGACCATTGCCGATCTTGCGGTGGCGACCAACGCCGGACAGATTAAGACGGGTGCGCCTTGCCGGGGCGAGCGCACGGCAAAGTACAACCAGCTGCTGCGCATCGAGGGAGAGTTGGGCAAACGCGCAGTGTATGCCGGAAAGAGCGCCTTTCGTGCCGGACACGGCAAGTAAGCGGAGTCCGATTGAGCCAGAACGCAACGCTCGGCGCAAGCGGGAAACGCTCCAACAGAAAAGCGCGCGCGCCAGCGCGATCGCGGCGCATCTGACACAGTTATATCCAGGCGTAGAATGTCCGCTCGAACACAAGAATACCTTCGAGCTTCTGATCGCGGTAATTCTTTCTGCCCAATGCACCGATGCAGCGGTCAACAAGGTGACGCCGGAGCTTTTCCGCCGCTTTCCTACTCCCGAGGCGTTGAGTCGCGCTGCGCTTGCCGAAATTGAGGCGATTATTCGGGCGCTCGGCTTATTTCGCGGAAAGGCGAAATCGCTCCAACGTTGCGCTCGGCAGTTAGCTGACGAATACAATGGCGAAGTGCCGGCGACCATGCAACACCTGACCGGTCTCGCAGGGGTCGGCCGGAAAACGGCGAACGTGATTCTCGGGCACGCTTTTGCCAAGCCCGGAATCGCTGTCGACACGCATTGCAAACGCCTCTCGCGCCGTCTCGGGCTTACTCGGCAACACGATCCGTCGAAGATCGAGCACGATTTAGGCCGAATTCTGCCGTCGGAAGAATGGACCGGCTTCTCTCATCGTTTAATTCTGCACGGTCGCTCAGTTTGTCATGCACGTAAGCCGGCGTGTGAAAGATGTGTTTTAAGCGAACTTTGCCCGTCGAAGACGATAGCCATCAATTCATCTGGTCAGCAAGCCAAAGAAATTCGCGATAACGCGATAAGCCATCTCTGAGTTCGATCCAGAAATCTGGCCGTTTAAATCGGACTGTGATTTTTAGCGAATCAGGCGGCTCGCCGTTATTGCGGCTAAAATTGTCCGGTGATCTCCAAAACGGTTTGCGAATTCTTTTCTCAAATTCTAGCGCACGCCGAATTTGTTACGTTTTTCTAAACAAAGCCATGGCACATAATTGGCTTCCTTAGTGCTGTTACGCGGGCTAAGGAAGAGGTTGTTCGACGATTGCCAAATTTGACGTGGTTGGAGATTGCGTTGTCGCCGACCGCTGAAATTCCATCCAGCTGACAAAGCGCTGAACCGGCCGGTGCATGGTGGTTGCTCTGGGCTTCGGTTTGCGCGCATCGCAGGGTTCTGACTTCGAGAAGAGGCTCTCCGCGCCACAGTCGATCACATAAGCGGGACAAAGATAATGAAGGCAAAACGGGTAGCAACAGGGATCTGCGAGCTCGATATTTTAATCGAAGGCGGGTTGCGTAGGGGCAAAACGTATCTTGTGGTCGGCGAGCCGGGAACCGGCAAGTCGGTCCTGGGTTTGCAGTTTCTGGTAAATGGCCTGAGAGAGGGAGAAAAAGGACT
>Ga0075287_1000008_pt1 | contig 16013 bp, 11 predicted proteins | sample SF_Rice_20C_0N_3_FD_69762 | JGI IMG/M metagenome (GOLD analysis project Ga0075287, IMG submission 69762) | Rice paddy soil microbial communities from Twitchell Island, California, USA - SF_Rice_20C_0N_301 | ecosystem: Environmental > Terrestrial > Soil > Paddy field/soil | place: USA: Twitchell... | reverse complement strand
GTCATGAGTAAGGAACTGACGATCGGATTGGTCAAAAAGCGTACGCACGCCTCCGCCCAGTTGGGCGCGAGACGTCTGGTCTCGGCTCCCTGAAGTTCGAGCTGCTTTAGCACGCTGTCGATGGAGTTGGCGCGAAAATCCGCGATCTTGTGCGTGAGCGCTTCGTCGGTCGTGAGAGTCAGCAGCTTGCCCTTTTCAACGAGACCCTCGATGACGACGTCGGAATCAACCATCGCCTCGGCAATCAACGGCGGACGCTTACGTGCTTCCGCCGTGGCACGGAATTCTTTGCGCACATAAGAAACCGTTTTTTCGGATACGGACTGCGGCGCTTCGCCCTGTCCCATCTGCACCGGGGTCGCCGCACCTATCGTTCCGCCATCGGCCATAACGATGCGTTCGGCCGCGAGGCTGATCAGCGCCCCCGCGGAAATGGCTCGCTTGTTGACGAATGCGACAGTTTTGACCCGGGCATTGAGCAAGGCGTCGCGGATCAACACCGCGGCATCCACCCGTCCTCCGAAGGTATTGATTTCAAGAATCACCGCCGCTGCGCCGGCAGCGGCGGCTTCGTCCAAGACGCGCTGCACGAACGGCGCCAGGCCGAGATCGATCATGCCCTCGATCGGTGCGACGTAGACCACGGAGCGCGCCACTTCGCCGGAAAAAATTCGACCCGGAAGAATGATCGCAAGGCAGCCGAGAATCACAAAGCAGACCCTGCCGAAGAATTTTTCCCGGTACAGGGAGAAGAGGCTAGACGGAGCTTTGGAACAGAGATGGGCTTCGATTTTGCTCCGCACCTTCCGGACCGAGGCAAAGACTTTGTTCATACTCGATTCAGCTAACGCAGGGATATTGCAATACCCCCTCCGCGCGTAGTCCCTCTTACAATATTCCATGACCAAGCGATAGATCTCGTTGTCGGCTCGCCGATTTGCGTTTCCGCAAAAATTCATTCTGAGATTCTTAATCGTGCGACAAGCGATTGAGGAATCCTTCAAAAAACCGCGATATTTCTGATCCCTCTCCTGGCATATCCGTTGCGACATTGGTCTTACAAGGAGGAAAAAATGAAAAAGACCATTGTCGGCGCGGCTGCTGCGCTATTGCTTGGCGGTACGCTTGTCTATGCACAAGGGCCCGGTTACTGGGGTGGAGGCGGGCCCCCGCCGGGATGGGGCCCGGGGATGGGTCCAGGAATGATGGGACCTGGTTGGGGACAGGGATGGGGAGGCCAGGGGATGGGTCCAGGTATGATGCGCGGCTACGGTCCGTACGGTAATCCCGAATACGGTCCGGGGGAATCTATTTCACTGGATCAAGCCAAAGAAATTGCCAAGCAATATACCGAGAAATATTTGGAAGGTTTTACTGTGGAGCGAGTGCTACCGTTTACCGGTATGCGTCACACGATGTACTCGGTCGAATTGAAAGGGCCCAAAGGCGAAGTGCGCTTTCTCCACGTCAATCCGTGGGGCGGAGTGATGCCGTTTGGCGCCGCACCCTATGCGGCCCGGTAGAAGAGTTCGTGAACCGGTGCAATGGCGCGTAGCATCTTCCCGGGGTTGCGTCCCGGGAATTTGCTGATCTTGGCGTCGATCGGGTTGGCCGCAACGCTCGCCGCCGGCTGCGAGTACTCATCGCCGCGCCGTGCTATTTCAGCTTCAGCATGAGCGCCGGGAACGATATCGTACCGCCTCGCTGGGCTCAGCGAGTTTACGAATCGAATTGCGCGGTATCCGGTGCGCTGAAGAATGAAGCATTGATAGATGGAACGTTGGAGTGCACGGAAATTCCCATTAGTTTGCGTTCCATCACTGCAAGTTGGGCTTAGCAGTAGATAACCTATTTAACATGTCGCTCTCCTTTTCTAAGCTATAGTTTCCAGCGGCAACAAACGCCGCACTCGCCTTGAACGACTTTTCCTCGGCTCATCCGAAATCCGGCCAGGGCGTAAAAAGTCGAAGCAATTTACTCCCGACCCGCTCTGTTATAAACACAGTGGGTCGAAAACCGGTATCTCACATCAGCAGTCGATCATGCTTTACAGGTTGTTAGTCAAGCAGGCCAAAACATACGGCAAAAAAATCGCGGTGGCGGGCGAGGAGCGCAGTCTCACTTTTAAACAATTATTGGAAGAAGTAACCGCGACTGCCGCTTATTTTCAGGCTTGTGGCGCTAGAATCGGCGATCCGATCATTCTTGGACTGCCGCCATCGCCGGAGTTTTATGTTGCTTTTTACGCCGCCGCCGCTGTGGGGATGATCGTTCTACCCGTGTTGCCTTCGGGCCGAGTGCCTCAATTGGTGGTCGACACGATGCCCAGGTTCGCCGTGGGCAGCTCACAGTTTCTGGAACAGAGTCGCCGCCTTTGCCACGCTCTGCAACATGTTCTCGAGTGGAGGCGCAAAGACGGTTTGCTCGTTTCACGCGCAGGGCTGTCTTACGCCAGAACCAAAATACTACACGATGAATGCGTCATTGGCGTGTCGAGCTCTGGGACCACGGGAACACCTTCAATTTATTATCGTTCGCAGGAGCTGCTGGTGCGCCGGGCGCAGTTTAGGGCAACCTCACTGCAGATAACGGCGCAGGATGTGCTGCTTGCGGCGAGGCCATTTAACAGCGGGTCGAGCATCAACAGCCACGTCATCATGCCCCTGGTTAGCGGCTGCAAAGTCGTCGTGCAAGAACGTATCAGGCGCTTTCAGGCGGCGGATGCGATTACAAGGGAGCGGGTCAGCGTTCTCTACGCGGTGCCGTTTGTCTTCGAGCTTCTCGCTTCGATCCCACCGGAGTATCCGGCCGACTTTTCCTCGCTTCGTCTGTGTATCTCGGGCAGCGCGCCCTTGGCTGAATCCGTTTCACAGTCGTTCACGCGCCGCTTCGGCGTGGAAATCAGGCAGCGCTATGGCGGCAGCCACATCCATCCCGCCTTCACTTTCAATTTGGCCGGCGTTCCGGGCGCAGTCGGTCAAACCTTCGGGGCCTTTCCAATCGCAGTTCTGGATGAGCAGGGCCATGCACAGAAGTCGGGAGAAATCGGCGAAATCGCGTTCGACTACACAAACATGGCTCGGCCTTGGAAGAAATATCTGAGAGCAAATCCCAACCGCCGGGGCCGCTATATCTTTACCGGCGATCTGGGCAAGACGGACGATCAAGGGAACGTCTACATTATCGGCCGAAAAAGCCGCTTTATCAAAGTTCGTGGAAATCGGGTGGAGCCCGCCGAGGTGGAAGCGATGCTTCGATCGCACCCGGCGGTGGAAGATGCGTTTGTTTATTCAACAAATCCAGGAAAACCGGATGAAAGCGTCGGAGCATTGGTCCTTGGAAAATCCGTCGGAGCCCTGGAATTGATTCGGTATTGCGCACAACGTTTGGACGGCTATAAATGTCCCAGAAAAATTAGTATCCATGCTGCTCTGCCGCGTACGCCGCACGGTAAGTTGGCGCGAAAGGTTATCGAGGACGCGATCGCAAAGGGTAAGCTATAGCGACATGGATCAAGGCTCATGAAGCTTACATTGATGTCGTTGTTATACACGACGCCTGCTTTTCGCCCTATCGCCCGGCAAATCACGCCTTTTTTGTTTTTCAGGATGACGCTTTGCAGTGTAACGATAGCCAGTTATTTTTGGCCGCATGCAAAAAAATTACTTCGCCCTTTTCGTGGAGTTGTCGGTGAGAATTTGGCCGCAAAGGAGCTGAGAGTCCGCTCGCGGCGCTATCTCTTGTTTTTGCGGCTCTTTAAAGAATTGGAGCTTACATGGAGCAGTTGGGAGAAGCGCACGCATTGGCCATTGATTGAAGGGGAGACTTATCTCAAGAACGCGATGGCAGATCACAAAGGTGTCGTTCTACTGTCATGTCATAATTTTGGATTCAGCAAGCTAGTGGCGCCATCTCTCTCGCGCCGCGGCTATCAAGTGCTCCGCGGCGGTAGCGGGAAGAAGGATGGGCGGAGAGTAAAACGCTGGGGAAAGGATTGTGAGATTGCTTGGAAGTACCTCGATCAGCGCGGCGATTATTGGCACCGGCTTCGCACGCTCAAGATCATCAAATCCGCGCTTGGGCAAAATCATATCGTGCATATCTCGCCGCGCGCTTACGACCGTGGCGAAGAGGAGATGGCGGTGGTGTTTTTCAAGCGCAAATACTATCTAGACTCTCGCTGGTTCCGGTTATTTCAGCTGTGTGGCGCTCCGGTCCTGCCGTGCTTTGCAATCGGCAACAGCGACGGGGAAATCAAAATCGTCATTCAGGCGCCGTTGCTCGGCGACGCAAAAGCAATGGCGAAGCAATTTGCAGAAATTCAGGGTGATTACCTGATTAAGTATCCCGAACTCGGGCGTTTATGGAAATCGGTCTATCTCAATAGGAGCCAGTGGTAGAATGGACGACGCACAGATCAAGAACCGTGTCATTCGTCTGGTACGGAATATCGTGCCGGAGAGCGCAAATTCCGCTCAAGTTTTTGTTCAGTTGGGCGAAGAAGGAGGATTCGATTCCGTGCTCGCACTGGAACTCCTTTTGGCCTTGGAGACGGAATTCGGAATCGTCATGAATGACGACGACGTGCAGCCGCAAAACTTAGCCAGTGTCGATAGGATCGTCAGCTTCGTGAAGGCCGCGTTGGCGCGGCCCGGCTAATCGGACGGCTTAGACGGCACTCTGCGCAGACTCTAGCTCGCTTGATGAGTCAGATTCCACATAATTCCCCGTAGCTTGGATTTCTACTTCGATTTTGTCTCATCATAGTGTAAGGATAGTGTCGAGTGGGACGTTTTCTTTGCTCGTGAGCGTGTTCGTGATTCGTTTCGTCAGCTTCCGTAATACGAGTCACGCGTCACGATCACGACCATGAGGTCACAATGCCATTGTTTCTAAACAACGACGACATCGCCGAACTAATTACCATGAGAGACACTATGGAGGCGCTGGAAGTTCTCTACCGAGAATTGGGTGACGGAGCAGCGGTAACCGCGCCGCGGTCGGACGTGCACAGTCCCACCGCGGCGGCACAGAACGCCGAAGGACCGATGGCGCATTACGTAAAAAGCATGAGCGGGGCCAGTCCGCACTTCGGCACCGCGGCATTGCGCTTTTCTTCGGACATTGTCGCTTGGCGCGATACAGGCGGAGGCATGCGGCGCGAGAAGCTGCCCATGCTTCCGGGACAGCGCTGGATGGGCATCGTCTTGTTATTTAGTTCCGCCAATGGCGAGCTGCTGGCGATCATGAACGACGGCGTCCTGCAACGTTTCCGGGTCGGCGGTGCCAATGGAGTGTCGACGAAATACCTGGCCCGGCAGAATGCCGAAAGCGTTGGATTGATCGGCTCGGGCTGGCAAGCGGGAACTCAGGTAATGGCGGTGTGCGAGGCGCGCAAGATCAGAAAAATCAAAGTGTTCAGCCCGACCAAAGGCAACCGAGAAACCTTCGCCAGGGAAACCAGCGCTCAAGTCGGTGTCGATATTGTCCCGGTGAGTTCGTACCAAGAAGCGGTCGAAGGGGTGGACATCATCATCACCTCCACCAATTCTCGCAAGCCATTTCTGGGCAAGTGGGCGCTTGCCGATGGCATCCATATCAGCGCGATGCAGCGGGATGAGTTCGATGACGAAGCCTTGTTGTCGTGCGATCCGCTGGTTATCCATACACATTCCACCGAGAATAATGTCACCTCGTCCATGCTCAGCCATTTCGAGCGCGAAGATTTCAAACTGCGCGACCATCCCACGGATCGCGGCATCGACTGGCGGACGCTGCCGACGCTCGCGGATCTCGTTTGCGGTCGAAGCACGGCGCGGGTGAGCGATAGGCAGATTACCGGCTTTGTGAATAACATCGGCATGGGCGCGCAGTTTGCCGCCGTCGGTAAGAAAGTGTATGACGCCGCCAAAGCAAAGGGCTACGGGCGCGAGGTGCCATCGGACTGGTTCACACAGGATGTGCATCCGTAGCGTGATTTGGGGCCCGGTGGCTTCGAGTCACGAGTTCGAACCCACTCGTTTGCTAGCAGCGAACCTGCCGCGTTGTCACACAGGCATTGAAACGAGCTTCCCCGAGCTGAGGACAGGGCCGGCTAATAACGCGCTGCAGCGGCCGTTATTCCCAACTTTCTTCCGCAGCTGCATTCTGTCCGGCTATCTTTCCGGCCACGAAGCATTCCGTGATGTTGCCGGCTTCCAAATAAAGGTGGCCGTAGATCGAGCTGATCTCGCCTGCGACGTAGAGGCGCGGGATCGGCTTTTTCATCGGGTCCAACACACGCTGCTTCACGTCGTGCTCGGGGCCGCCCTGAGTGTTATTCACGATCGGCCAGGCCTCGACGACGTAGAATGGACCGGTCTTAATCGGCATCATGGTTTTGGGCGGCCGCTTGTGGTCCTGGTCTTGGCCGTCGTTGCAGAGCGCATTCCACCGTTCGACAGTGGCGCGCAAAACTTTCGGATTGACGTCGATCTGCGCGGCGATGTCGTCGAGTGAGTTACCTTTTTTGATCCAGCCTTTTTCGATCTCGGCGAGATTGTCTTCGCTCCAACTGGCATCGTAGCGCTCGTCGTTGACGATGGGAATGCCGATGGGTCCGAGCTTGCGGCCTTCTTCATCGAAGATAAGGTAGCAGGGAATACGCGGATAGTCCTGGATGTCCGCGTCGTAATATTCGAGCGGCCGCGTGCCGGTATCCTGGGGAGCGGGCGGGTACTCGTCCATGAAGCGCTTGCCGAATTTGTCGACACCAATCCAGATCATCTTGCGATTTTCGTTTCGCGGCCCAGCCCAGACATGGCGGATGGCAAAGGGCAGTTCCGGAAACTTGAACCCGTAACCGCCATGAAAGTGCCACATGTGCCACAGGCCAGCGCCGGCCTTTTGCGCCATTTTCACACCGTCGCCGGTGTTGCCAAGATAAACCGGATAGATCGGCTGCGCTTCGAAGTATTGCAGCTTCATAGCGTCGTCATTCTCATAGCCGCCACACGCGAGGATCACGCCCTTGCGTGCCTTTATTCGCATCGGCTTGCCGTCATGCTCGGCGCGTAAGCCGATCACTTCACCGCCAGGGCGGGTGATGAGTTCCTTTGCCGGTGTCGAAAGCATAACGTCGATCTTACGCGCGTTCACGTTGTCGTAAACGACTTTGAACAGTCGAGCGCCGCCGCGCAGTCCCTTGGCCCAGGGAAAATCGGTGTAAGCTTGAAAATCTTTGAGCTTGATTGAATCAATATCATTGGTTCCCGGAAACGGGTACGTGCCATGGCCACGGGTCTCAGTCTTGGTCGGTTCCGTTCCGCTCACCTTGGCGAGTTCCGTCACCCAATCAATCATGCCGACCATCTCTTCGGCCATTTTGCGAAGGATATCGTCCGGAGTCGTGCCGTTGCAGGTTCGTTTGAGATATTGAAATGCGCCTTCGGCATTGTGCGCAAAAGCCACGCCGCCGCCGGAAAGAATCGAGATGCCGCCCGGATGCGGCATCTTTTCGATGAGCAGTACCTTCGCACCGCCCTCGTGAGCCGTGATCGCAGAGATTCCTCCCGCCGCACCGAAGCCGACGACCACGACATCGACTTCTTTGTCCCAGTGTTGGTCTTTACCTGTTGCGTTCACACTATTCCTCCTTGAAATAGATACCCGTTTAAAATCGTTCAAGTCGTTCAACCGCTGCGCTCCGTTCGAGCCCCCCTCCTTGAGTCCTCGCCCACGACGCGCGGGAGGAAACAGGTGGGGGCTTGAACGTTTTGAACTTTTATTTCAAAGCCTCTCCTCCAGCCAATCGAGCATGTAGGGCAAATTATGCGCCCAATAGTCGTGGCTGCAATGAATTCTGCCGCCGCCGTCTTGCTCGCCGTAAATCTTCAGAGTTTTGTCTTTTGCGCCGATCTCGCGAAACAACCGCTTCGCGCCGTCAACCGACATCAGCGTATCTTTGTCGCCGTGAGTGATCAATGTCGGGCAGGTGATGTTTTGGGCTATCCCGGCCATCGTAAATTCTTTCAACAATCGCCGGGCTTCATCATGGCCGACTCCGCCGAGCAGTCTTTGGCAGACGGGCTGCAAGTGCACGCAATAATTGTAAAGATCTTCCAGGATGCTATAGCAACCGCTCCAGGCAACCAATGCTCTGATACGTCGATCGAATGCCGCCAGGCGCGGCGCGTAGTAACCTGCCATGCTGATGCCGAGCAAAGCGACACGGTCGGCATCGATTTCGGCGCGTGACACGAGATAATCGATACAAGCCTTGCCCGGTACTTCGTAATCCGGCCTGGTCTTGATCCCTTTGAGATAGATCGATGATCCGCGTCCCGGCGCGTCGACCAGCAGCATTGCCCAGCCGCGATCGAGCATCTGTTTGCCGCTGAAATAGATTTCCTCCGCATAGGCATCGGCGCCGCCGAGAAAAAGCACCGCCGGCCACTTGCCCGGCCGCGGATTCACCGGATGGCAGAAGTAGCCGTCGTACTCTTCCTTGCCGCAGCGAACCGAAATTATCTCGATCTTCGGGTCGTGCAGTCTAATCGCTGCCCGGAAATTGTCTCGCGACTTGCGGAAACGTTCGGTACGCCTGGTTTCTTCAGCAATGGTGAGCAGCACATCGGACATTCTGTAATAGTTGCTGGCATGAAAAAAATATTGCTTGGCGGTCCGTTCATGGCCGGCGGCCAGAGCTTCCTGGGCTCTCGTTTCCGTTTTTTGCGCCAGCGCCAACCAGGCACGCTCCCAGCCCTCTTTATCGCCCGCCTCGACGTTTTTCATGGCGCGGGCGATGTCAAAAATATCGCCGCCGCCTTGCTGCGCTTGGGCGACTAATCTCAGCGTGTGGCCGCCGAACGGATGACTGGGAAAGAGGAAATCAAACATAATGCCTCCCGAAACCTCTGTCGCGCTGCTCCTCCGCGTCACCGCAGGTTATTGGTTACTAAAATCTCGCCCGTAATCCAAACAAAATAGAAGAACTGTCTTTTAGCATGCAACGCGACACATTCGCCTGATCGTCCTCAAAAAGCAACTTGACAGGTTATGAGGAGGTTGGTAGCGTCGGCGTAGACAACAAGAGTTCCTCATCGTGAGACGGCATGAAGCTTCGAGCGAAGAGCACTGCGTGGTCGTCACAAGGGTAACCATCCCCATCAAGCCGGTTGGTTGTGCGTATGACGCATGGACTGACTGGCTTTTTTATTTTGCGGGCCGAAAAGGAGTTTCAATGTGGCAACCTATATCGCGCTCGTGAACTTTACCGATCAAGGTGTTCGTCATATTCGTCAGAGTACCGACCGGGGCAAGGCGCTCATCAAGGCAGCTTCGAATCTGGGCATCCGCATCAAAGATCTCTACTGGACCCTGGGCGCTTTCGACGCTGTTTTTACAGCCGAGTCGCCGGACGACGAAACCATTACGGCCTTCACCTTAAGCATGGCTTCGCTCGGCAACATTCGCACGCAAACCTTGAGGGCTTTCTCGGCAGCCGAAATGAACAGGATCTTAGACAAAATACCCGCAGGTGATTTTTCAGGAACGAAATGAGCTAGGGACGATAGCAAAGGGGGTTCGCATGGCAAAGGTCGATCTTTCGATCGCGATCGGCGGCGCGGCAGGGCAGGGCATTGCGACGCCGGGCGATATCCTGGCGCGAATCTTCGTGCGCCGCGGGTTGCACCTGAACGCCTATAATGCGTACCAGTCGATCATTCGCGGCGGCCACATTTTCCTCACGCTTCGCACCAGCGATGCCCCGGTTCTCACGTTCGGTGACAAGCTCGACATTTTGATTCCCCTCAATCAGGACACGATGAATCGCCATCTTCGCTTAATGAAATCTGGTTCTCTTGTCCTTTACAACAGCGATAAAATCAAACCGGGCGAAGTTGAAGCCGGCGTCCAGCTTTGTCCCTTTTCGGTAAAGGAGTTGGCGCCGAACATTAGAGGAGATCTGGTTCAAAACACCATTGCTTTGGCGTCGGTGTTGCGCCTGATCGGCGTCGAGTTCAAGATCCTCGAAGACATCCTCACTCTACAGTTCAAAAGAAAAGGGGAGACCGTCATTGCCGAAAACGTCGGAGTGGCCCGCGCCGGTTACGACTACGCTGGTGCGCATTTCAAGCCGTTGGCATTCTCGCTGCCCGACACCGGAAAAAAACTGGCGTTCTTCGAAGGCAACCAGGCGATGGCGATGGGAGGAGCGGCGGCGGGCGTGCGTTTTTACTGTGCCTATCCTATGAGCCCTGCATCCGGTGTGCTTCACTGGATGGCCCGACATGGGCGCCAGTTGGGCATCATGGTGCGCCAGATTGAAGACGAGATCGGAGTTATCAACGTAGCCATCGGCGCCGCCCATGCGGGATGCCGGGCGATGTGCGCCACTTCGGGGGGCGGCTTTGCGCTGATGAGTGAGGCTCTGGGATCGGCGGCCATGATGGAGATACCCGTCGTGTGCATCAACGTTCAGCGCGCAGGTCCTGCCACTGGCGTGCCGACCAAAACCGAGCAAGGTGATCTCTGGCAAGTGATGGGAGCGGGCCAGGGAGATTATCCGCGTATCATTGTGACGCCGACGAATATCCCGGACTGCTTCAAAACGGTGCCGCAGCTTTTTAACCTGGTGGATAAATTCCAATGTCCGGGCGTCATCATTTCAGATCTCTTGCTTTCCGAGGGTCGTTCCAGTGTGGACCCGGCGGAATTAGACTTCAACGTTCCCATCGACAGAGGTGAAGTCATCGGCCTCAACGGTAGCGTCCCGCCCGTCAACGGCGGCTATAATCGTTATCAGCTCACGGACACCGGTATTTCTCCTAGGGCGCTGCCGGGGACGGCGGGATACACGCATGTGGTGGCGACCGATGAACATGACGAGGATGGCGTGCTGATCAGCGATGAATTCACCAACCCGCACAAGCGCCAGGCCATGCATGAGAAACGCATGCGCAAAATGGAAGCGATCCTGCCTCTTCTGGAAGCGCCAAAGTTGTTTGGGTCGGAAGATGCTCAGGTAACATTGTTGGGGTGGGGTTCGACTGAAGGGGTCATTCGCGAAGCCATGCAGAAGTTATCAAACGAAGAAGGCATTGCCGCCAATAACCTCCAGATTAAGTGGATGGTTCCTCTCCATTGCGAAAGAATCACGGCGATAATTTCAAACAGCAGAAAAATCATCATTGTCGAAAATAACTACAGCGGCCAGTTCGCGCGTTATTTGCGCTCCGAAACCGGCATCGTCGCCCACGGCCATATTCGGAAATATGATGGCGAGCCGTTCATGCCGCATCATATTGTGGACGGCGTGAAAGCCATTTTAGCTGGCACGACTGAAAAATATGTCCCGGTCCATGAAATCATGGTTTAACCAGGCCGCTGAAAAGAGCCCATTTGATTTGTTGCGCTCGATCGCCTCGCGACAACGTACCGCCGGAGTACGCCTCCGCTCGTCGATGTGTCGCGCGCCTCGCAACTGGACCCTTTTATATCGGCCTGAACAAACGCGATTAAGGAGTAATTTATGAGCGTGGATCCAGTCGATATAGAGGCGAGAATCTCGAAGATGGGCCAACAGCCGGCTGGGGGCCCGCGGGTAACCGTTAAGGATTTTAAAGGCAAGGCAGATCCTGACTGGTGCCCGGGCTGCGGCGACTTCGGTGTGCTCACAGCATTGAAACAGGCGCTAGTGGAATTGAATCTGCACCCTCATCAGGTGATGACCATCAGTGGCATCGGCTGTTCTTCCAACCTGCCTGGGTATGTTAGTACCTACGGTATGCACACGCTGCATGGACGCGCTTTGGCAGTGGCGACCGGCGCCCAACTTGCCAATCACGATCTCAAGATCATCGTTACCGGGGGTGACGGTGACGGCTACGGAATCGGCGGCAACCATTTCGTGCACTCGATGCGGCGTAACGTCGATCTAACCTACATTGTGATGAACAATCAGATTTATGGACTTACAACCGGACAGATCTCTCCGACCAGCACTAAAGGGATGAAAACCAAGAGCACGCCTACCGGCAGCGTCGAGAATCCTATCTTTCCCGTTTCGCTCGCCATTGCTGCGGGGGCGACTTATGTGGCGCGGGGATATACCGGACAGGTAAAACATCTCGTCGATCTCATCAAAGGCGGCATTCAACACAAGGGGTTTGCGCTCATCGATGCCTTCAGTCCATGCGTGACGTTCAATCTCGACAACACTCACGAGTTTTTCAAACACCGGACAAAAAAGTTAGAAGACATGGGGCATGATCCGACGGACTTTGCCGCGGCTATACAGAAGAGTTACGAGTGGGGGGATGAGATTCCCATCGGGCTTTTCTGGAAGCGAGAAGATCTTCCCTCGCTGGATCAACTAGAGCCGATTCTTGACGAAGGCGGCCCCCTCGCTCGCCGCCCGCTGGGAATCTTGCCGGATGTCGCCAAATCGTTAGTGCGCGAGCTAATGTAGCAGCGAGCAGAACAACCACGCTCGGTTCGTTGTCTTTCGAATAAGCATCTAATGTCCTACTCGGGGATTGTGGAAACCGCTCGCCTTCGGGCAAGTGAGAGTTCGTCATGCGGTCCTTCGACGTCCTCAGGATAAACTCCCGCGGGCATCCAGGTTGGTTTTCGATTCAAGTTAGAAACCCGCCTGGATTCCGCCGGAATGACAGGCACGAGAGTCGACTTTCAGTCGACAAATTCAAAACGTCTTGGCTTGGAGCCAGGGTTGGCTAGTTCCGCCGCAATCGCGCCGCGTTATTCGTACTCACAGGTTCCGCGCGTTGGCATCATCACATCCGTCGGTTGACAGAATTCGCCGTTGTGGCGATACTCCAGCCGAAAAGTAACCTTCACCGCTTTAGCAAAAGAAAAACGATAGAACGGAGGCGATCTTTTGAAATCAGGTTTCAAGATCCTGGATTCCGATATGCATTTACGCGAGCCCGCAGATCTGTGGGATAAATACATGGAGCCCGAATGGCGCGATCGCGCGCCGAGAATCCTAAGCTCTACGGCGCGCAGCTCAGCGATGGTGATGATCGAGGGAAAAATTCTGCAGGGGTACAAGCCGACTTATCGCGGCGGGATTTTCAATGCGACGCGTATCGATGCGGAGATTAAAGATTACAGAGAACGAGGATTCGACGCCAAGACGCAGCTCGAAGCAATGGATCGCGAGGGGCTCGATGTCGCGGCCCTTTACCCTTCGATCGGTCTGGGGATCATGATGCGAGAAAACATGGATTCCAAGCTCGCCGCCGCGATCGCGCGCGCTTATAACAATTGGCTCTACGATTTTTGCCAAACCGATCCGAAAAGATTGAAAGGCGTGGCGATGCTCCCGCTCCATGATCCCAATGAGGCGGTCAAAGAAGCACAGCGCGCTGTCGGGAAGCTGGGATTTATCGGCGCGTTCGCCCGGCCCGAGCCACTGCGCAACCTGCCCTGGCATTCGCGTTATTTCGATACGCTGTGGTCGGCGCTGGAGGAGCTTGGCGTGCCGCTCGGTTTTCACTCCGCGACCGCTGCCGGCGAAGTGCCGCAGATTGGCGATCGTTTCGGCGACAATTTACTGTTGCGCCATGTGGTCTCGCATCCGATGGAAAATATGATGGCCCTGGCCGACACCATCGGTGGCGGCGTGTGCGAGCGCCATCCAAAATTGAAACTGGCTTTTCTCGAATGCTACTGCGGCTGGGTCTCGTTTCTCTTGCACCGCATGGACAATGCCATGGCGAAAGGGCGTTTTCCCACCGCCGGCAAGCTGAAACCAAGCGAGTATTTCAATCGGCAATGCTGGATCTCCACGGAGCATGAAAAAGAACTGCCGATGATCATCGAGCTGATCGGCGATGACAACATCGTGTTCTCCACCGATTATCCGCACGGCGACTCCGACTTCCCGCACGCGGTAGAAGAATTTCTCGAAATGGACGGCGTGGCGAACGAAAGCCGAAAGAAAATTCTCTGGGACAACTGCGCGCGGCTGTACAACATTAGAACATAATCGGAGCAATGGAGTGTTGGAGTGATGGAGTATCGCTTTGGAACCCCATCACTCCAGTACTTTCAATACTCCACTACCGCATTCTTCTTTCTTGGAGGTGAATCTTGGCATATCGCACCGTAGGAAAAGCGCTGCCCCGAATTGAAGGGTATGGCAAAGTTACCGGACAAACCAAATACGCGGCGGATTTGGAATTTGACGGACTGCTCTGGGCTAAGGTGTTGCGCAGCTCCGTGCCCCATGCACGCATCGTAGGTATAGACGCTTCGAAAGCAAAGGCGCTAAAAGGCGTGCGCGCCGTGCTCACCGGCGCAGATGTCAAAGATGTTTACGTCGGCACACGCGTGAAGGACCAACCGGTCTTGGCTTACGACAAAGTCAGGACGGGCGGCGATGCGGTGGTGGCAGTGGCGGCCGATAGTGAGGAGATCGCGGAAGAGGCGATTGGACTGATTGATGTTCAATATGCAGAGCTCCCTTACGTCGAAGATCCGGTCGAAGCGTTGAAGCCGACTGCGCCTTTGATTCACGAGGACCGCAATAAGTATCGCAACGCGGCTAAATTGCCTGAAGGCATGCCGAGTCACAACCTGCAGTCCTACGTGTTGTGGAAAAATGGCGACCTCGAAGCGGGTTTCCAGAAGGCGGCGCGAATCTTCGAGCACACATTTCGCACGCCGCTCTCGCACCATGGCTACATCGAACCCTGCGCCTGCACCGTGCAAGTTCACTCAGACGGACGGGTCGAAGTCTGGCCGTCGAATAAAGGGCCGTGGGGCTTGCGCGACCAAATGGCTGAAGACTTCGGTGTGCCCAAGGAAAAGATCAAGGTTCACATCGTTCACGTCGGCGGCGATTTTGGCGCCAAGGCGTCGTTGATCGACGTGCCGATCGCTTATTACTTGTCGAAAGCCACGGGCCGGCCCGTGAAATTAGTTTTTGACTACACGGACGAGCTTCTCGCCGGCGGCCATCGCCATCCCGCAGTGCTTGCGCTAAAGACGGGCGTAGATCACGACGGACATTTTACCGCCATCAAAGCGACCATCCACTTTAGCGGCGGCGCTTACGGTTCGCAGAAGGCCAACCCACAAGTGACGGTTCTCGGCGGGCGGCGGTTGGCGAGCATGTATAGAGTGCCGGCGATCAGTTGCGAGACTTACTGCGCGTATACCAATCAGGTTCCTTGCACCCAAACGCGCACGCCGGGCAGTCCGCAGGTCGTGTTCGCGTTTGAGTCGCAGGTTGATATCATCGCCAAAGAGATGGGCATCGACGCTCTCGAATTGCGCCGACGAAATATTCTGCACGACGGCGACGCCAATCCCATGGGAGAGAAGTGGACCGATATTCTCATGGGCGAAGTGCTGGAACGCGTCGTCAAAACTTCCGGCTGGAAGAAGGGCGGAGCGAAGAAAAACCGCGGCTGGGGCATGGCGCTGTATGATCGCGGCACGCCGGAAGGGAAAGCAAGTTCGGCATTAACGTTGGAGGCCGATGGCAGGGTCAACATCCTCACCGGCGTACCCGATGTCGGTCCCGGATATTATACCGTGAGCCAGCAAATGGTCTGTGAAACGCTCGGGCTGCCACCCGAGACAGTCGGCGTGGTTTTTAAAGACACCGATAGCTTGCCTTTCGATCCCGGCACGGGCGGCAGCAAACAGACGAATACCTCCGGTCACGCGGTCAACAAATCGGCCCATGAGGTGCGCGAGAAATTAGTCGCGTTGGCGGCACGAGAGTTGGGTTGCCAGCCGGAGGAGATTCAGCAACAGGCCGGCAAGCTCACGGCGCCAAACAAAAAGTCGACGACGACGCAAAAGATGATCGAGCTGGCTGTCAAAGAAAACGGCGGCGCGGTCTTTCACCTGACCAATTTTGTCCCCAAGGACATGCCGAAGGTGACCGGCTTCGCGGCGCAAGTGGCTGAGGTGGAAGTCGATCCGACGACCGGCGGCGTGCGGGTTTTGAATTTGACCACGGCGCACGATACCGGCACGGTGCTCAATCATCTCAC
>Ga0075287_1000007_pt1 | contig 16178 bp, 16 predicted proteins | sample SF_Rice_20C_0N_3_FD_69762 | JGI IMG/M metagenome (GOLD analysis project Ga0075287, IMG submission 69762) | Rice paddy soil microbial communities from Twitchell Island, California, USA - SF_Rice_20C_0N_301 | ecosystem: Environmental > Terrestrial > Soil > Paddy field/soil | place: USA: Twitchell... | reverse complement strand
AAGGCCGCCATATCGTGTTTGCCACCAAAAACGGTTTGGTGAAAAAAACCGAGCTCATGGCCTACGCTAACCCGCGGGCAAGCGGTATCCGTGCCATCGGACTCGAAGACGGCGATGAGGTTATTGGCGTCCGCCTGACCGACGGTCAGCAGGAACTCATTCTGTCGACCGCGGACGGCCAATCGATCCGTTTCAAAGAAGAGCAGGTTCGCCCGACCGGGCGCGGTACCTTCGGCGTCGTTGGTATGAAGCTCGACCAAGATGACAAAGTCGTCAGTATGGAAATACTCACTCTCGGATTTGACATTCTCACGGTCTCCGAAGGCGGCTACGGCAAGCGCACCGAAATGGCCGAGTACCGGCTGCAATCGCGCGGCGGCAAAGGCATCATCACCATGAAGACCACTGACAAGACCGGCCGAGTCATCGGCGTGCAGCAGGTCACAGAAGAGGATCAGCTCATGCTGATCTCCAACAAGGGCAAGATCATTCGCCTGCGCATCAAAGACATCCGCATTATCGGGCGCAACACCCAGGGGGTCCGTTTGATCGAGCTCGAAGAAGGCGAGCGGGTGGTCTCGCTGGCGCGCTTGGCAGAAAAAGAAGAAGACGAGGAGCCGGAACAAGAGAACGAAGAGTAGTTGCGTCCTGCCTTCAACGAAAAATCTCGCGTCGCGAACTCTGCAATCTTCGATGTTTCTTCCGGGCTAATGGTCATGTCAAGCGGAATCGGAGTCATTGGCGCCGGCGGTTGGGGAACCGCCCTGGCAAAGGTGCTCGCCGACAAAGGCGAACAGGTTCACCTATGGTGCCATGGTGAGGAGAGCTACCGGGAAATCACCGAGAAAAGGGAGAACCGACCTTATCTTAGCGGCGTTTCACTTCCGATAAGTATCCAGCCGACGAGGTCGTTGGACGAGGCGATTGAGCAAAAGGATTTGGTGATTTGCGCGTTACCGTCGCACGTCGTGCGGCAGGTTTTCTTGCAAGCCATCGCCAGGTTTGGAGCGGCCACCATCCTCCTCTGCGGCACCAAGGGGCTAGAGGAAGAGACCGCGAAAACCATGGGGGAGCTCTTCATCGATCTTTTCGGTGCCGAGCGAAAGAAACGCCATGCTTTTCTCTCCGGCCCGACGTTCGCGATTGAAGTCGCTAGGCAGCTGCCGGCGGCGATCACCGTGGCGGCCTACGACGATGGAGTGGCGCGCTCAGTTCAGCAAATTCTCAGCACGCGCAATCTGCGCGTGTATACTTCATCCGACGTTGTCGGCGTGCAGATCGGGGGTGTGGTCAAAAACGTCATCGCCATTGCCGCCGGTATCAGCGACGGTTTGAAACTCGGGCAAAATGCTCGTGCCGCGCTGATGACCCGCGGTCTAGCTGAGATGACCCGCTTGGCGGTACGCATGGGAGCCGATCCGCGGACGCTTGCGGGCTTGCCTGGATTAGGTGATCTGATCCTGACCTGCGCCGGTGATCTGAGCCGCAATCGAGCCGTCGGACTGCGAATTGCGGAGGGCAAAAGCCTGCAAGAAATTACCGGTTCAACCCGGATGATTGCCGAAGGTGTGCGCAATACCCGTTCACTGCGCTTGCTGGCGGAACGGTTGGCCGTGGAAATGCCGATCGTGGAGCAGATGTACGAGGTCCTGTATGCCGGTAAAATGCCGGCTAAAGCTGTCCAAGATTTAATGGATCGGTCTTTGAAGGCCGAGGCCGGGTAAAATTGACAACATCCTATCCGTGTGATTGATATAAACACTTGGCCGTTTAAGCGGCCCAAGGAGTAAGATTTTTATGAAACGAACCTATCAACCGAGCAACGTGCGAAGAAAACGCACCCATGGTTTTCTCACCCGCATGGAAACACCAGGCGGGCGCAAGGTGCTCAAACGGCGCCGCGCCAAAGGACGGAAGCGATTGACGGTCAGCGTGCCGCCCAAGCGCGCGCGGAGCTAGCTCAAGCAAAGGAATGACGCTAAAAGGCACGCAGCGGTTGCCGAAAACGGCGCGCCTGCTGAAAAGGGCGGAATTCTTAAAACTGTCGCGCACCGGCGCAAAGCTTCAGTCGGCGAGTTTCATCATTATCAGCAGCGCAAACGACCGATCTAAGTCTCGGTTGGGAATCACTGTCAGCAGCAAAGTGGGCAATTCAGTGATTCGCAATCGGATCAAGCGACAAGTCCGAGAGTTTTTTCGCCGTCGCCGCGCCGCGCTGCGATCCGGGATGGATATTCTCGTCATCGCCCGAAAGAGCGCCGCCGGCTTGGCCGGCGCAAGCATGGCAAACGAACTCGGACGAGCATTTAGTCATCAATCGCTGCGCCGCGATTCGTGATCGCCATGATGCGCGCGATCTTGCTTTTGTTGCTATCCGCTTACCGTAGTGCAGTGTCGCCCTTCTTGCCGCGCGCGTGTCGTTTCTACCCAAGTTGTTCGCTGTATACGGAACAGGCTATTCGAAAATACGGAATCCTTAAGGGAGTCGCCTTTGGTGTCGGCCGAATCGGCCGCTGTCATCCCTGGCACCCCGGCGGATATGACCCAATAAAGTAAATTTTCATTCCATGGATAAACGCGCAATTTTAGGGATCGCGCTGTCGATTCTCGTGCTCGTGATTTACCAGGAACTGGTTTCACGATTTTACCCGGCACCCGTGACGAGTCCGCCAGCCCCCGTTGAAAAAAACAACGAAGCGCAATCGCCTGAGGCTAGCGCCGCAAAAGAACCGCCCTCCCCGGTCGCAGTCGCTCAAGCTGGGCCCTCGGAAGTTCTCCCGGGCCAGCCACCGCGAGACATCAAAGTCGAGACCGAAAACTACAGTGCGGTTTTCACAACGCAAGGCGCCCGGCTGAAGAGTTTCAAGTTCAAAAAATATCGCACGTCCGCGGACGAAAACAGTCCGCCCTTTGAAATCGTCCAGACTGCTCCGGGAGTGCCGTTGCCTTTGGGAATTCGCTGGCAGACGCCGGAGGCGTTCGAGGATGGCGGATTGGTCTATTCAGCGCAGGGCAGTGATCTGAACCTGAGAGGGGAAGCCAAGGCGACCTTGACTTTCCAAGGCGAGAACGCGCAGGGCGTGCTGATTACCAAATCGTTCACGTTCGCAGGCGCGACATATGCCATCCAATTCGATGTTGCCGTGAAGGCGCCTAGCGGTGCCGGGCCGGCGCCGGAGATATTGCTAACAGATAGAGCCGATCATTCCGCGCCCAATCATGACGCTCCTTTCGAGGGCTTGATTGCTATGGTCGACAACAAAATCAAACGTGAACACCCGGCGGAAGCGGCGAAAGGGCATGAATTTACCGGGGACGTGTCTTGGGCGGGATTTGGTCACACTTATTTTTTATTTGCCTTGCTGCCCGAAAACGGCGCGCAGCATAAACTGTCTGTGCGTCAGGAGGGTGCCGCGCTGATCGGCGCGATCGGCGGTCAAGCCGCAAGCGAGCGCTACACGCTTTTTGTCGGACCGAAAGAGATCGATACCTTAAAGTCGGTCGGTAAAGGTATCGAGCGCTCCATCGATTTCGGCATTTTCTGGTTTATCTCGATCCCTTTGCTGTACATCCTGCATTTCTTCCATCGCTTCACCGCGAGCTACGGCTTCGACATCATCATCCTGACGGTGCTCATCAAACTGCTGATGGCGCCGTTGACCCACAAGAGTTATGTCTCGATGAAACGAATGCAGAAGCTGCAGCCTCAGATGGAACGTCTGAAGGAGCGCTACAGTGAAGACAAGGAAAAGCTCAACAAGGAAATCATGGAGCTCTACCGGCGCAACGGCGTCAATCCACTCGGCGGCTGCTTGCCGATGGTGCTGCAGCTTCCGGTGTTCTACGGTCTATACAATTGTCTGGGCACGCCCATTGAGCTTCGCCATGCGCCGTTTATGTGGATAAAAGACCTTTCGCGGCCCGATTGGCAGTCGCTGCCTTTTTCAGTCCCGAGTTGGTGGCCGTCCGCTTTGCCAGCGGGGATCCCAGTGCTGACGATTCTCATGGGGGCAAGCATGTTTTTGCAGCAATGGATGACGCCGACGGCCGGGGATCCGAATCAAAGAAAAATGATGATGTTGATGCCCTTGATGTTTACCTTCATGTTCGTGTCGTTTCCCGCGGGATTGACCGTTTACTGGCTGGTTAACAATCTCCTGACCATCGCGCAGCAGTACTGGATCAACCGGCACGAACATTAGCCTCGTTGGGGAAAGGCTTGATTTATGGATTTCGTGGAAACCGAAGGCGATACCATAGATGCAGCGATCGAAAGTGCCCTGAAGTTGCTCGGCGTCGCGCGCGAAAAAATTAATATCGAGATTGTGTCCGAGGGCCGAAAAGGCATTTTGGGATTCGGCTCGCAAAAAGCCAAGATTCGCGCCGAGCTGAGAAAGTCGGCTATTGCTCCAATCATCGCGGAGACACAACCGTTAACCGCGGAAGCCGAGGAGTTCTCTTTAACACTTGAAGACTCAGAGATTATTGACAAAGCTAAGGCGACCCTGGAAAAAATTTTGGACTTGATGGGCTTCGAAGCGACGGTCCAGCAGAAATCTTCGGCGAAAGGGGACGAAATTATCCTCGATGTACATGCTAGTAACAGCGGCGTGTTAATCGGTCGGAAGGGTCAGACTCTCGAAGCATTGCAATACCTCGTAACCCGCATTGCCGGCGAGCGTCACGGTGGTGAAGGGCCGCACATCGTCGTTGACATCGAAAATTATCGCGAGCGCCGGCGGAGATCGCTAGAGGACATGGCTTTGCGACTGGGGGAAAAAGCCAAGCGTCAAAGAAAGACGGTTACTGTGGACGCGCTCAGCGCCGCCGATCGACGCATCGTTCACGCGGCGCTGCAAGACGATCCGTGGCTTTCGACCAAAAGCCTCGGCCAGGGCTCGTATCGGCGGCTTCTGATCATTCCCGAAGGTGACCGCAGGAAAAAAGAGGAGACGCCGCCAGAGAAACAGCAGGGCTCAAGAGCGCCTGCCAAGGGGGGCAAGAGTGGCACCACCTCAGCGCCCGCCGAAGTCGATGACGAGGTCTAGCCGGCCTGCGAGTCACTGCTCTTCATTGACCAGCTTTCGCCCGTTCTCTATAGTGAACCCGTGATTAAGCGCCGCCAAACCCGACAAATTCAGCTGGGCAAGGTCAAGATCGGCGGAGATGCGCCAATTACCGTCCAGTCGATGACCAAAACCGACACGCGCGACGCGCGCGCAACCGTGCAGCAAATCTGGGATCTCGAAGCCGCCGGTTGCGAAATCGTCCGCTGTGCCGTGCCGGTGCGCGAAGCGGCGGAGCAACTGGCCGCAATTAAAAAGAAAATCCGCATCCCGCTGGTAGCAGATATCCACTTCAACTATAAACTTGCCCTGATCGCGATCGAGCAGGGAGTCGACGGTCTGCGCCTCAATCCAGGCAACATCGGCGCGCGAAAATATGTCGAAGAAGTGGTGAAGGCGGCATCAGAACGGAAAATTCCCATTCGTATCGGCGTCAATGCCGGTTCATTGGAAAAGGACCTGCTGCAAAAATATGATGGGCCGAGCGCTGACGGCATGGTTGAAAGCGGCCTCCGTCATATTCGCATCCTCGAAGATCTCGGATACCAAGAAATTAAAATTTCGCTCAAGGCGTCCGACCCGCTGATGATGATCGAAGCGTATCGAATGCTCGCGAGCCAGGTGGATTATCCATTTCACCTTGGCGTGACCGAAGCAGGCACGCCCGGCATCGGCACGATCAAGTCGGCCGTTGGCCTGGGAACGCTACTCGCCGAAGGTATAGGCGATACCATCCGGGTCTCACTTGCCGCCGATCCGGTGGAAGAAGTGCGGGTCGGTATTGAGATCCTCAAGGCATTGAAGATCAGAAAAGAAGGGCTTACATTCGTCGCCTGCCCTTCGTGCGGGCGCGCGGACGTCGATCTTGTAGGCCTCGCGAAGCAAGTCGAAGAAAGGATGCGGCCTTACAGCAACTTGAACATTCATGTGGCGGTGATGGGTTGCGAAGTCAATGGCCCAGGCGAAGCGCGGGCGGCGGATCTCGGTGTCGCCGGTGGCAAAGGCATCGGTCTTATCTTCAAGCGCGGCGAAGTCATCCGCAAGGTTCCGGAAGCCGAGATCGTCAACGCGCTTATGGAAGAAGTGCAAAAATTGGCCGACGAAAAAGAAGCGGGCAAAGCGGCCGCCGTGGACGGCTGATTACTTCTCTCGTTCACTCGTTTAAGTTCGCTTTGCCGGAACCGGCGAAGCGCACCCAAAAAAATTAGAAAAGGTTCTGCCGCTGCTGGACCGAGGTGGCACCAACGCCAGAATTTGCGCGGCCGCGAGAACTATCAGCATATGGATACGAACTAAGAATCAGATTATGCGGTGGAGTAAGAGCTTAATACCGACCCTCAAAGAAGATCCGGCGGACGCCGAAGTGGTCAGTCACAAGCTGTTGGTGCGTGCCGGGTTCATTCGTCAAATCAGCCGCGGCATTTACGATTATTTTCCTCTGGCGCTCAGAGTAATTCGCAAAGTTGAACAGATCGTACGCGAGGAGATGGATCGCGCGGGCGCCCAGGAACTCTTGATGCCAATCTGCTCTCCCGCGGAACTTTGGCAAGAGAGCGGGCGCTGGGAGATGTACGGCAAGGAACTGGTTCGTTTCAAAGACCGGCACGAGCGCGACTTTTGTCTCGGTCCGACACATGAAGAGATCGTCACCGATCTCGTGCGCCGTTCCGTGCGTTCTTACCGGGAACTGCCGTTCAATCTCTACCAGATCCAGACGAAGTTTCGCGATGAGGTGCGCCCGCGCTTCGGCCTGATGCGCGGCCGTGAGTTCATTATGAAGGATGCTTACAGTTTTCATGCCGATATGACGGACTGCCGGCGCGAGTATGACAATATGTATCAAACCTACAAACGGATCTTCGCCCGCTGTCATCTGCGTTTTCGCCCGGTTGAAGCCGATACCGGGGCCATCGGAGGCAGCCAATCGCACGAGTTCCAAGTTCTGGCGGACTCCGGTGAAGACGCCATTGTCAGCTGTAACAACTGCGACTACGCGGCGAATGTCGAGAAAGGCGAGGTAAGACCGCTCCGGCCGGCCGGGCGCGACATCGCTGAAGAATCGCCGGCGCTTGAAAAAGTTTCCACCCCCGGCAAGAAGAGCATCGCCGAGGTCGCCGAGTTTTTGAAGATTCCAGCAAGAAAATTCATCAAAACGCTGGTCTACAACACCGACGGCGGTGAATTGGTCGCCGCGCTGGTGCGCGGCGACCATGAGATCAACGAAGTCAAGCTGAAAGCGGTTCTGAAGTGTCAGGAGCTTACGTTAGCCGATGAGGCGGCGGTGGCGTCGGCCGCCCGTGTCATTCCAGGTTTTTTGGGGCCGATCGGATTGAACATTCGAATGGTAGCCGATCTCGGCGTTCACGGGATGCGCGACGCTGTAACCGGCGCAAACGAGGCCGATGCTCACTTCGTCAAAGTCGACCAAGAGCGCGATTTTACTCCCGCGGCCTTTGCAGATCTCCGTTTCGCGGTTGCCGGAGATCCCTGTCCGCGTTGTGAGCAAGGGATACTCGAGGCGCACCGGGGCATCGAAGTGGGCCAGGTGTTTTATCTCGGCACCAAATACAGCGAGGCTATGGGCGCTACCTATCTCGACGCGGAAGGACGCGAGCGGCCGATCGAAATGGGTTGTTACGGCATCGGTATTAGTCGCATGGTTGCGGCAGCAGTGGAGCAAAACCATGACGGCAACGGCATCATCTGGCCTTTTTCCATTGCCCCGTTTCACGTTCTGCTTTTGCCGATAAATTATCAAGACAAGTCGATTGCCGAAGCCACTGATAGACTGTACCAGCAACTGCAATCCCGCGGCGTCGAAGTGTTGCTCGACGATCGCGATGAGCGCCCCGGCGTGAAGTTCAAAGACGCCGATCTTGTCGGTATTCCCCTGCGCGTAACGATCGGCGCCAAGGGACTGGCCAAAAACTGTTTTGAGTTGCGCTGGCGCTCGGACGGCCGAGTTGATGAAATTGCCGTCGCTGCCGCTGCCGAAAAGATTCAAGTAATCGTCAGTGACGCGCTTCAGGCGTAAAATGGCGTCCAATCTTGAGCTGGTGCGTAAACGAGGTTCGATGCGCGACCGGCTTATCGTCGCTATCGACGTGGACTCCTTAAAGCAAGCCAAACAGATTGTCCAGCTTCTCGCCGCTGATGTCGGCATGTTCAAAATCGGCAAGCAGCTGTTCACTCATGCCGGGCCAAACGCGGTACAGCTTGTCCAGGAGCTTGGGGGAGAGATTTTTCTCGATCTTAAATTTCACGATATTCCCAATACCGTCGCCAAGGCCGCTGTCGAAGCCACGCGTTTAGGGGTCAAGATGTTCAATGTACATGCGTCCGGTAGCCTGGAGATGATGCGCACCACGGTGAAAGAAGTAGAGCGAGTTTGCCGGCAGGAAAAACTGCGCCGGCCGATCATGCTGGCCGTCACAGTGTTGACGAGCTTGAATCAAGACGATCTGCAGCGGGTCGGCGTTGAGCACGAAGTCGCCGACCAGGTCGTGCGGCTGGCGCTTTTGACCAAGGAAGCCGGCATGGACGGCGTCGTTGCCTCTCCCCACGAAGTCGCCGACATTCGCGCTGCCTGTGGCCGGCGCTTCGTCATTGTCACCCCCGGAATACGTCCCGGACAAAGTCATCGGCATGACCAGCAGCGGGTGATGACGCCGGCTGAGGCGGTCCGCGCGGGTGTCGATTATATCGTCGTCGGCAGGCCGATTGTCGAAGCCGGCGATCCGGTCAAGGCCGCGCGCGCGATCGTGGCCGATATGGAACAGGGCGGGAAATAATCTTTGGCTCGGCGGTTCTCATTAGCTAATTCTTCCACAAACGATAAAAATGATGCACCGGGCTGTGTCCTTTGCCGACAGTGAAACCGGCGCGGATCGCGGCCGTGATGTACTTTTTTGCGCAACTTACGGCGTTCTCGATGCTTTCTCCGCGCGCTAAGTAAGCCGCGATCGCCGCAGAGAAAGTGCAGCCCGTGCCGTGAGTATTGTTGGTGCGAATGCGCGGGGCGCTGAGCGCGCGCATTTTTTTGCCGTCGAAAAACAGGTCGACCGCCGGGCCTTTGAGGTGGCCGCCTTTGATGACCACCGCTCTTGCCCCCATGGCGGCGATTTGGCGTGCTGCTTCCTCGATGTCTGGGGCGTTGCGGAGCGGCATGCCTGAAAGCTCTTCGGCTTCCGGAATATTCGGCGTGACCACTGTCGCCAGCGGTATCAGCCGGGTGCGGAGTGCCGCCACAGCATTCCTCTTAATGAGAAGATCGCCGGAAGTCGCGACCATCACCGGATCGACGACGAGATTCTTCAGCCGGAGGTGTCCAATCCTTTGTGCGACAATATCAATGATCGCCGCATTGGCGAGCATGCCGGTCTTCACCGCATCGGCGCCGATGTCGTCGATGATCGCGTCGATCTGTGCAGCGACCAGCGTTGGACTCAATTCAAAGACTTGTGTGACGCCAACGGTATTCTGCGCCGTGATCGCCGTGACAGCGGACGTTCCGTAGACGTCGAGTGCGGCGAAGGTCTTAAGATCGGCTTGTATCCCCGCGCCCGCGCCGGAATCGGAACCAGCGATCGTCAGCGCTTTTCGGACGCGCTTCATTGCGCACAATAGTACCAGAGCTGCTTGCTGGTTTCGACAATCGCCGCCGGGTGCTTCTGATTGGGCAAGATCATTCTATGTGCATGCTCCACCATTGTTTGTAAACGTAGGATGCGAAGACCTCTCTTTGCCTTTGTTGTTGTGCGTCCGGCTGACTCAGATTGACTCTGGCAGTTTGACGGTGTTAAGGGTGCACCCAGATGAAGCGTCCATCGGCGTTTAATTGGCCAAAGCTATTTTCGGTATTTGATCAGCGAGTTATAAGGAGGATTGTATGGACTATAAGGTAATTGATGCTGACGGTCACGTACGCGAATCTATCTCGGGCATGCGAGAATTCTTGGAACCGCGCTGGCAGCGGCGCAACTTGTTTCCGAACGACGCTTGGGATCGCGATCTGCGCGGCAAGCTTGGCGCAAAACCGGAAGGTCCGCACGATCAGATCGCCGCAATGGACAAGGACGGCATCGACGTGATGGTGCTCTATCCGACGGCGGGATTGCACATCGCCGCCCTGCACGAGCTCGATTTTGCCGCCGCTGTTACCAGAGCGTACAACGATTGGATGTTTCACTTCTGCAAAACGGATCCTCGGCGGTTAAAGTTTGTAGCGCTGTTGGCGGCGCAGGACCCGAAGGCGGCGGCCGACGAGCTGACGCGCGCGGTCACCGAACGCGGAGCGCTGGCGGGAGTCTTGCCGACCTTTATCCCGCAGCGTCCTGACTTCGGCGATGCCTTGTACGATCCGATTTATGCGGCGGCTGAACGCCTCGGAGTTGGTATTGGATTTCACACGGGTACTTCCGCGGACTCACTAGGCGGCCAGCGCTTTCGGAAATTTCTGTCGGCCCACACTATCGACCATCCCGCCGAACAGATGATGGCGATGATCGCAACCATCATCGGCGGAGTATTCGAGCGTTTTCCTAAACTCAGCATTGCCTATCTCGAGTCGGGTGTGGGTTGGGTGCCGTACATGATGGACCGCCTTGACGAGGAGGTTGAGAAACGCGCCGCTGAGGAAGCGCCGTATCTTACCAAGCTGCCCAGCGAATACGTTGCCAGCGGGCGCATCTTCTTCGGTATCGAATGTGGTGAGAAAACCATTCCCGACGGAGTTCGATGGGGTCTGGATCACACGCTGCTTTACTCGTCGGACTATCCGCACTGGGACGGCGACTGGCCGCATACGGTCAACAAAGTTCGTGAGCGGAAGGACTTATCTGACGACATCAAACGAAAGATCCTGCACGACAATGGAGCGAGATTTTATCGACTGGCCGATGCGTGAGCAGCGAAGCGCGTGCTAAGATCCGGATCTCTCAGAACAGCCGATCGATTTTTCAAGGGTGGTCCGCAGACGATCAATACTCGAATTTTGGCTTTCGTGCAGTGAATGTCCGCAGCTTTATCGGGTCTCCCCATAAAGCTGATCGATCGTGCCGCTCCGCTCAAGTTCGCCGACGAAACGCATATCGATGAACCCCTGCGGATCCGCGGTTTTGGCGCGCGGGTCGCGCGCGGCGGCGAGATCAAAAATAGTCTGAACCGCGGCCGGAGTTGCGTAAGGAACGCGCGGAAACTGCTTGAGAACGAAAGATTCATAGGCGTCCTCCAGGGCTTCCCGATCTTGGACCCGGAGGTATTTCTGCATTACCTTGAGCGCCGCCTCGCGATTGGCCTTGGCATAATGAATTGCTTCGACAATGACGCGGACGAGCCGCCGGACGGTGTCCTCATGAGCTTGGACGTAAGCGCGCCGCGTCACCAGTCCGCCCTGCAGGAACGGTATACCCAATTCCACGCCGTCGGCCAGAGCGCGGAAACCTAAACGCCTTGCCTGTACGGTCTGTGGAGAATCGAGCACTGTAGCATCGAGCTTTTTAGCCTCCATAGCGGCGAGCCGGGTCGATGGACCACCGCCCCCGGCCTGAATGATCTGAACATCCTTGTTCTCATTGATCCCTAATTTACGAAGAATCAACCTGAGACCCCAATCCGCTGCTGCCCCGAAGCGGCCGATCCCGATGACCTTGCCGCGTAAATCCTCAACGCGACGTATCTCCGGGCGAGTGATGAGCTGGTATGAATTTAAGTTACACCAGCCGGCAAGCATGACTATGTCCAGGCCGTTCAGGTAGGGCCCGACAGCCAATCCGCCGGACATCGTCGCTACGGGTGCCGCTCCCGCCGTTAGTGCTTGCACCGCTGGAGCAGAATCGACGTAAACCAGATCGGCGGTCAAACCGTGGCGCTCGAAAAGTCCGGCCTCGCGGGCGAACCAGGTTGCCGAGTTTGTCATTGTGAACTGGCTGTAGATGACTTTTAGGCGCTCTTGGCAAATCGCCCTGGCGGGAACGGATGCCGCAACCAACAGGGTTATGCAGGCGACAACCAGGACCCGGATGCAACGCTTGGCAATCTTTCGACATAAGTCCTGATCGATTGAACTTGCTCTCATGAACGCGCTCCTTTACTAATCGACCCAAGCTATTCGACTTGAGACGCATCGGTCAAGAAAACAACGATGCCGATGCTAGCCCTCATATAGGTCAAAAGCGCGTGGAAACGACCATTCACGTTAAAAGAGTTTCTTCGAAGAAGGAAATGGCTCAAGCCTACGACATTCGCATGCGTGTGTTCGTGCAAGAGCAAGGCGTGCCGGCGGAGATTGAGCTGGATCGTGATGACAATCGCGCGATTCATTTTCTGGCGCTGGTCTCGGGAAAACCAGCAGGAACGGCTCGCCTGGTCAAAAATCGCGGCGCCGTGAAAATCGGCCGCATGGCTGTTCTTAAACCCTTCCGGCGAAAGGGCGTGGGGAAGACATTGCTGAGGCAAGCAATCGCGACAGCCAAGAAACTCCACGCCAACAAAATTTACCTCCACGCGCAGGTCGCGGTGACCGGATTTTACGAGAAACAAAATTTCCGTTGCGCTGGTCCGATTTTCGACGAAGCGGGAATTCCCCACAGGAAAATGGTCTTAAAAAATAAGAAGGCCGACAGCAAAAGCGAAAAGTCGGCAAGGAAAAAGTAATGGGGAAGGAATGCGCGATTCTTCGGTGTTGGCTGCGCTCGCTTGCGTCGGGCAGCCATTCGGCTTTACGATACGGTGTACTCAGATTCTGAAGATTTAAGGAGACCGTTATGGAGAGAATCCCCAGCGCCGTTCTCAGGGCGGCCAATGAAAAAAGCAAAAAGCTCAGAGAGCTGGTCCGCGCGCCGGAGATTTTGATTATGCCGGGAGCTTACGATGTTCTAAGCGCGCTAGTGTTCGAGCAGATGGGCTTTAAGGCGATTCAAGGGACGAGCGGCGGTATTGCCTCAGTGCTGGGCTACTCTGACGGCGAGACGATGAGCCGGGATTTGTTCATCGAGCTGAGCGGTAACTTCGCTGGCGCGGTGAGCGTTCCTTTCAATGCCGACGGTGAAAGAGGTTACGGCGATGAAGCCGGCGTGAGAGACACCGTACGAGCACTGGTGGCGCGCGGCGTGGCGGGCATGAATCTCGAAGACGGCGCGGAGAAAGGCAAGGGCGGGCTGGTCGAATTATCGCAGCAGTTGCGCAAGATCAAAGCGGTCATGGAAACCAAGCGCGAGATCGGCAGCGAGTTTTTTCTCAACGCTCGCGTCGATGCGTTCCATGTTATTACCGACAATCCGAAGAAAGCGCTGGACCAAGCGATCGAGCGCGGGAATGCCTATGCCGAGGCGGGAGGCGACTGTATTTTTTACTTGTTCCTTCATTCGGCTGAAATAATCGGCCGCATCGCAAAAGAGGTGAAGGCGCCGATCAGTATTCTTGCCGGGCCGCAATCGCCAAGCGTAAGGGAGTTGCAGGACCTGGGCGTGGCGCGCGTGAGCTACGGATCGGGCTTTACGAAGGCGGCGATCACCGGCGCAAAGCGCTTGGCGCAGGAAATTTTAGAAAAGGGCACATGCAATTTGCTCAAAGGCGGAATGCAAACGCCGGAAATTACCGCGCTGGTGACGCGCAAGAAACCTTGACCCAAATCCTGAAATGGTTCCCTATCGCGATAAGCTCGACAAGATTCGGTTAGCTTTTCCCCAGCCGGTCTCGGATCGCGTGCACGATTCTTATTTTGTGCACAGCATCATGCGCGCGTTGGATTTAGTCGATAGCCTAAAGAGCGAAGTGCCCGTGCTCGGCCCGCGTCAGCCGCTTGATTACGGCGCCGCCGAGAGGGCGCGCTTGCCGGACCGGATGTCGAGCGTTGAAGAAGTCACCTCCTACCTCGTCAGCTATTTCGAAGGGCTGACGATCTGGGGCCATCCGCGCACGCAGATCAATGTCGTGCCGCCGCCGTCGATTTCCTCTCTGATCGCCACACTTTTGACCGGGCTTTACAATCCTAACTTGGCTTGGGATGAATACAGCCATAAACTCGCGCTTGCCGAGGCAGAGGCGGTCGCGATATCCGCAGCGCTCATGGGCTACGACCCGGCTCATGCTTCCACCTGCGTTTTAAACCGCGACAACTTCGGCACCGTGACTTTGTTCCGCGCCTACCCAGACGGAGTCGATACTTTTTCGATCAAAGATCAGGAGATGACCAACGAAGCGTTTCGCGACGCGCTGCTGCGTCACAATGCCTATAACCGGAAAATCTACGACTACGTCCATGCCGAAGCGATGGCCGGACGCGGCGTGGTGATTTCGCTGACCGATTCTTATCGCGAGTCGAGTTACGGTGAGCCCGTGACGGCGCTCAAATCATTTATCTTGTCGCCGTTTACCGACGAGGCGAACGTAGAAGCAGTGGTCGAGAAAGTCTTGGAAGCGCGCGCGAAAATCTCATCTTGACGCGCACGGAAGAATCGAAGCGCATGTCGGAAGGCAGAATTATGTCTATTCACGTCGCGCCCACCGGCGGCGCGCCTATGGAAACGATCGGGAGCGCGCGTGCGGTTGCCGGCAGGGGACTAGAAGGCGATCGCTATTACAAGAAACTCGGCACCTACTCCAGCCTCCCGGGTTCGGGACGAGCAGTTACCTTGATCGAAAGCGAGGCGCTTGAGGCGCTACAGAGAGATTACGGGATCAACATCGAAGCCGCGCAAGCGCGGCGCAATATCGTTACGCACGCTGTCGCTTTGAATCATTTAGTGGGCAGGGAATTTACCGTCGGAGCAATCCGCTTGCGCGGCATGCGGCTGTGCGAGCCCTGTGCTCACGTGGAAAAACTGGCCGCCTCCGGCATTCTGCGCGGTTTGATTCACCGCGGCGGATTGCGCGCCGAAGTGCTTTCCAGCGGAATGATTCAGGTGGGCGATCGCATTGCCGCCTCTGCAGCGATGCTTTAATAGCATAACCTAGAACGACTTCTCACCATGACCGGTTGGGCGCTCACGCTTGTTCTGGCGGCTGCCGTAATCCACGCAAGCTGGAATTTTTTGAACAAGCGGGCGAGCGGACATCCCACTTTTACCTGGCTAGTGGCGGTGTTATCGGCGCTGCTCTACGCGCCCGCGGCAATCACGGTCATCGAAGTTTGGGAAATCAAGGTTGACTTCCTAGTCATCGGCTTAATGGCTGGTTCGGCGGCTCTGCACACCGCTTACTTCGTGCTGTTGAATCAAGGTTATCGCATCGGCGACTTATCATTGGTCTATCCGTTAGCGCGCGGCACAGGTCCGCTGCTATCGAGCATTGCCGCCATTCTATTTCTTGGCGAACGGCCATCAGTAATTGCGCTCGCCGGAGCGCTATGCATTATTGCCGGCGCAAGCGTGCTGACTACAAATCTGTCACAGTTACGTCAAACCGGTGCTCAGCACGCAATGCTCTATGCTTTGGTTACCGGCTTGTTTATCGCCTCGTATACTTTGTGGGACAAGCGGGCGGTCAGTCACTTCGCGGTTGCGCCGCTGGTCTTGGATTGGGGTGCCAACGTCGGCCGAGCGCTGCTGCTGACGCCGCTGGCGGTAAAATACCCGGACGAAACGGTGGCCGAATGGAGCGAGCACAAGTACGAAGCGATCGCCTGCGCGGTGTTGATACCTCTCGCCTATATTCTGGTGCTCACCGCGATGCAATTTACACCGGTGAGTTACGTCGCGCCGGCGCGGGAGATCAGCATCCTCATTGGCACCGTGATGGGCACGCGTTTGCTCGGCGAAAGAGATGCGCCGCGCCGCCTCGTGGGTGCTTGCGCGATGGTTCTAGGCGTGACGGGATTGGCGATCGGATAATTCGGTTGGTTCAAGGTTCGAGGTTCAAAAGTTCAACGTGGTTGGAGCAGAGTTGAGCGATGCGCAGGACAGACGAATCGTTTAAAGACTTCGTGCTGGATCAGTTGCAACAGTTGCAAGATGTGGATGCCCGGTGGATGTTTGGCGGCTATGGGCTCTATCGGGATGAAACGTTCTTCGGGATCCTTCACAAAGGCCGGCTATATTTCAAGACGGATCGAGCTACTCTCGGAGAGTACCGCAAGCGAAAGATGAAACCGTTCCGCCCCAATGCCAAGCAAAC
>Ga0075287_1000006_pt1 | contig 16411 bp, 15 predicted proteins | sample SF_Rice_20C_0N_3_FD_69762 | JGI IMG/M metagenome (GOLD analysis project Ga0075287, IMG submission 69762) | Rice paddy soil microbial communities from Twitchell Island, California, USA - SF_Rice_20C_0N_301 | ecosystem: Environmental > Terrestrial > Soil > Paddy field/soil | place: USA: Twitchell... | reverse complement strand
GCCAATTGATCCGGGCCACTCCTCTCAGGAACGCCTGAAAGTCGTTGCCGTAGATCAGGGTGACCCCGAAGCCGGCCAGAGAGGCCAGGACCGAGATCTCGAATCCGCGAAGGAGAAACTTCGGCGTGAGCAAACGGGACATGAAGGACGAAAGGTAGGACGGTGAGGGTAGGAGACGGAAGGATGCGCCGAGCCCGAAACTTTCCCGAATCCGCCCGCTCCCTTATCCTTCCGCCGAGAATGGCCGACGCCGTCATCCGCATCGTCAACGCCCGGCAGCACAACCTCAAGGGCATCACCGTCGAGCTGCCGCACCGCGCGCTCATCGTGGTCACCGGCCCCTCCGGATCGGGGAAGAGCACGCTCGCCTTCGACACGATCTACGCCGAGGGACAACGGCGCTACATCGAGTCGCTGTCCACCTACGCCAAGCAGTTTCTCGATCGCATGCCCAAGCCGCTGGTGGACCGGCTGGAGGGCTTGGCGCCGTCGGTCGCCATCGAGCAGCGGAACCCCACCGTGTCGAGCCGGTCCACGGTCGGCACCGCCACCGAGGTGTACGACTATCTGCGCCTGCTCTGGGCTCGGGCGGGGCGGAGCTTCTGCCGCGTCTGCGGGGCAATCGTGCGGAGGGACACGCCGCAGTCCGCCACCGACGACATCCTCGCGCGCGGGCCGGGCCGGCTCCAGATCTGTTTTCCCCTGCCTCCGGTCGCCCGGCTCACGCACGAGGCGGTGGTCGAGAACCTGCGGGCGCTCGGCTTCGTCCGCGTCGTGGCCGACGGCACCCCGCATCGGCTCGACGAGCTGCCGCGCGGCCTCGACCTCACGAACACCGGAGAGCTGCTGGTGGTAGTGGATCGCCTGGAAGCCGGCATGGCCTCGGCCGGCCGGATCGCCGAGGCGGCGGGCACCGCCTTCCAGGAAGGCGAGGGCGTCGCCGTGGCGCTCCGTGACGACGGCCGGATGCGCTTTACCCGTCACCCCGCCTGCAGCGCCTGCGATACGCCCGCGGCCACCGTCACCCCCGCCCTCTTCTCCTTCAACAATCCTCGCGGCGCCTGCTCCACCTGCAACGGGTTCGGCGCCACCCTGGAATACGACGAGTCGCTGATCGTTCCCGATCCCCAGCGCAGCCTCGCCGACGGAGCCATCGACCCGTGGACCAAGCCGCGGTACGAGTCGCGCCGCCGCCTCCTGCTGGAGTTCGCGAAGCAGATCGGAGCGGATTCCTCGAAGCCCTGGGCCAGACTGAAGGCCGCCCACCGCCGCGATCTGCTCCACGGGAACCGGGGGCGATATCTCGGCATTTTCCCCTTTCTCAGGGGCCTGGAGGAAAAGCGCTACAAGCAGTACATCCGCGTCTTCCTCCGCCAATATCAGCTCGCTCACACCTGCCCGGCCTGCGGCGGCTCGCGCCTCAACCCCGATGCGCTGGCGGTCCGGGTCGGGGGCGAGACCATCGGCGCCGTGGCCTCCCGCTCGGTGGACGCGATCCGCGACTGGCTCCAGGCTCTCGATCTCCCACCCTTCGAACGGGGGGTGTCGCACCTCATCCTGGACCAGCTCGACAGCCGGCTCGGCTTCATGAGAGACGTGGGGTTGGGATATCTCACGCTCGAGCGTCAGACCCGGACGCTCTCGGGCGGCGAGGCCCAGCGCATCGCGCTGGCCAACGCGCTGGGATCTCGTCTGGTCGATACCCTCTACGTACTCGACGAGCCGTCGGTGGGCCTCCATCCCCGCGATACCGACCGGCTCCTCTCGCTGCTGCGGCGCCTGCGGGACGCCGGCAACACGGTGCTCGTGGTCGAGCACGACCTGAGCGCCATCCGGCAAGCCGACTTCATGCTGGAGCTGGGTCCGGGCTCGGGGGAGGCGGGCGGCAACGTGGTGCATGCGGGTGCCGTGGCGGACGCGAACGGCTCGCTGACCGGGGAATATCTCTCGGGACGAAAGCGCATCGCCGTCCCCAGCGCGCGCCGGCCCGCCGGCCCGCAGTGGCTTCGCGTGCGCGGCGCCGCCCTGCACAATCTCCGGAACGTGGACGTAGACATCCCCCTGGGCGCGCTCACCGCCGTGACCGGCGTGTCGGGGTCGGGCAAGAGCACCCTGCTCTACGACGTCATCTACCGGCATCTCGAGAGCAAGCTCCACGGCGCGCACTCGGCCAAGAGCCATCTCGGCCAGCCGGTGGGACAGGTAGCGGGCCTCACGGGCTGGGAGTTCCTGCGCGACGTGCTCCTGGTCGACCAGTCGCCGATCGGCCGGTCGCCGCGGTCCAATCCCATCACCTACATCAAGGCCTTCGACGAGATCCGGGAGCTGTTCGCGGCCCAGCCGCTCTCCCGGAAGCGGCGCTACTCCCCGACCACCTTCTCGTTCAACGTGCCCGGCGGCCGTTGCGAGGCATGCGATGGGGCGGGACACGTCCAGGTCGAAATGGTCTTCATGGCCGATGTCTTCGTGCCGTGCGAGGTATGCGGCGGAAGCCGTTTCCGTCCCGACGTGCTCGATGTCCGGATCCAGGGGCATTCCATCCACGACGTGCTGCAGTGGACGGTGGACGAGGCCGTCACCCGGTTCCGCCATCAGCCGAAGCTCGGGGCGGCCCTCTGGCACCTGCAGCAGGTTGGACTCGGCTATCTCCGGCTGGGCCAGCCGGCCACCACGCTGTCGGGCGGGGAGGCCCAGCGGCTCAAGATCGCCCGCGAGCTGGCGCAGGCCGGCAAGCGCGAGGGACGCAAGCTCTACATCCTCGACGAGCCGACCACGGGGCTCCATCTCGACGACGTGCGGATCCTCATCCAGGTGCTCGACCGATTGGTGGACGCCGGGCACACGGTGGTCGTGATCGAGCATCATCTCGACGTCGTGAAGCGCGCCGACTGGATCGTGGATCTGGGGCCGGAGGCGGGCGACGCGGGCGGGCGCGTCGTGGCACAGGGCCGGCCGGAGGACGTGGCCGAGGTGGCCGAGTCGCATACGGGCCGCTATCTCAGGCCACTGCTCGCTCCGGAGCTCGCGTCGGCCGCGCTCGCCGGCTGACGCACCATCGGCCGGCGGGCTCTACACTTCAGCCGCGGCGCGCTGAATCTCCCGCCACACCGCCTCGACGTGCTCCCGGGCGGTGGTGCGTTGTCCAACGACGATCCGGATGGCGTACTTGCCGTCGAGGCGCGTGTGCGTCATGTGGAACCGTCGTCCAGCGTTCACCCGCTCGAGCAGGCGGCGGTTGATCTCGTCGAGCGCCTCGTCGGGCACGCCATGGGGACGATACCGGAAGCACACGAGGCCGAAGGGCACCGGTGCCATCACCTCGAAATCCTTCCGCGCGGCGATCCACCCCTCCAGCTCCCGGGCCAGCGCGACATGCCCGCGAATCATCTCCCGTAACCCCTCCACCCCATAGCTCCGGATCACGAACCAGAGCTTGAGGGCGCGGAACCGCCGGCCGAGCTGAATGCCCCAGTCCCGGAAATTCACGACCTCGGGATCGTGCGCGGTGCGGAGATATTCCGGCGTCGCCCGGAAGGTCGCGAGCAAGGCGTCGGTGTCCCGGACGAAGTACGCGGTGCAGTCGAAGTTGGTCAGCATCCATTTGTGCGGGTTGAAGACGAAGCTGTCGGCCTCTTCGACGCCCGTGAAAGGCTCCCTCAGCTCCGGCACCAGCGCCGCGGTGCCCGCGTAAGCGGCGTCCACATGGAGCCACACCCCGTGGCGCCGGCAGATGGCTCCGATTTCCCGAAGCGGGTCCACCGCCGTGGACGAGGTGGTACCGATAGTCGCGACCACGCACGCGGGAAAGTGTCCGGCCTCGCGGTCGGCCGTGATGGCCCGCTCCAGGTCATCCGCCCGTAGCGCAAAGGCGGCGTCGGTCCGAACGCGGCGCAGGTGGTCGAGCCCGTACCCCGCGAGCTTCACAGCCTTGTCCACCGAGGAGTGGGCCTCACGGGAGGCGTACACCGTGAGCGACCGGCCGCCGGCCGAGAGTCCCGCCGTCCCGGCGGCGTACCCGGTGGCGCGCTCGCGCGCCGTGAGCAAGGCAACGAGCGTCGCCGTGGAGGCCGTGTCCTGGATGACTCCGGTGAAATGATCCGGCAGGCCGATCATGCGCCGGAGCCAGTCCATCACCGTCTGCTCCAGCTCCGTCGCCGCCGGCGAGGTGGCCCAGGACATGCCCTGCGCCCCCATCGCGGCGGTGAGCATTTCGCCGAGAATGGATGGAGGACTGTTGTTGCAGGGGAAGTAGGCCAGCCAGCCGGGATGATTCCAGTGGACCATGCCCGGAACGATGATCCGCCGGAAATCGTCGAACAGCACGTCGAATGACTCGCCCAGCCTCGGTGGGTCAGCGGGGAGCTGCCGGCGGACGTCGCCAGGCGACAGATCGGGCGTAACCGGAAGGCTTCCGACATCGCGGAGATAGTCGGCCATCCAGTCCACCATCGCGTGCGCATGGCGACGGAACTCATCGGGCTGCATGGGCCCGAACGGAATGCGCCTCGCTCGTCGGCGTCAAGCCGATGCGGGGCTCCGCGGAGACCCCAGGGTTATCTTGCCCCATATGGCCACACGCGCGCTGAGGCCGCGAGGTCTCGAATACGACCCCGAACAGGCCTGTCTCCACCTCCGTGCCGTCGAGCCGCGTCTGGATGCCCTGATTGCGCGCGCGGGTGCCTTCACGATGCGTCCGGTCCACACGCAGAGTCTCTTCGCGGCGCTGGCCGAATCCATCGTATACCAGCAGCTGTCGGGAAAGGCCGCCGAGACCATCCTCGGCCGCGTCGTCGCGCTTTGTCATCCGAAGCGCTTTCCCGGGCCCAGCGACATTGTGGACATGCCGCCCGAGCGCCTTCGAGGCGCCGGCCTTTCGACCAACAAGACCGCCGCGCTTCGCGACCTCGCCGCCAAGACCATCGACGGCACGGTGCCTTCGATCGCTTTGGCCCGCCGCATGGACGACGAGGAGCTGGTCGAGCGCCTGACGCTGGTCAGAGGCATCGGCCGCTGGACCGTCGAGATGCTCCTGATCTTCCGGCTCGGCCGGCCCGACGTGCTTCCGGTGAGCGATCTCGGCGTGCGCAAGGGCTACGCGCGGACGTTCCGGACGCGAGGGCTTCCCACGCCGGAGGCAATGACTCGGCGGGCGGCGCGCTGGCGGCCGTATCGCAGCATCGCGAGCTGGTACCTCTGGCGGGCGGTCGAGCAGTAGGAGGTGAAGCGGACGTGAACCGGAAGGAGGGTAATCCGATGGGTCAGGTCACTGCACCGGGGACTTCCCACGAGCCGGCGCTGGCAACCGTCGAGATGCTGTGCGAGCGGCTGGGTGAGCTGGGATTGCCGGTAGGACCGGATACCGCGAGAGAGCTGGTGCGCGCTATCCTGGCGCTCGAGGCGCCGCGAGTGGAGGCCCACGTCCGCGATGCGCTCGAGACCTCCCTCGACACGATCCGCATCGCGACGCAGTCGGCGCTGGGCGTTCTCGCTGCCACCGAGCGGTTACCCACGCCGGCCGCTCGCCCGAATCCTCCCAAGCCCGTGCTCGATCAGCCGGTTGCGCGGAGGACTCCGGCCCACGGTTCCAGACCTCCGATGAGCCGCACCCCGCTGCCTCCCAAACGGAAGTCTGGAGAACACCCGGGAGATCGACCCGGGCCCGGGCCCGCCGCGCAGGATCCGCGGCATGGGCGGGACGACACCGAAGGGGGCGAGCGCCGACCGGTGTTCAAGCGCCCCCGCCGCTAAAACTCGCGCTTCTTCATTTCCTTGAAGAGGCGGCGCGTCTCGCCGTCCTCCTCGTCGGGCCGTTGGCGGAGGGTCGGATCGTACTGCACGGCGCGGTCGGCCTTGGGCACGATCACCTTGGCGGCGTTCTTCCTGGCGAGCGCCGCGAGGCGCTGGTCTTCCCGCTTCGACATTCGGTCTCCTGGAGGGTCCGGGCTGTGCGGGAAAAGTAATGGGTCGGCAGCAGCAGGCGCCGGTGAGACACAGAAGGGGTGCCTCGTGAGGCACCCCTCGTCTCGACATCGTCGTATGATGATGCTGAATCTCGCGAGCTCCCGAGGAGGGACTCGAACCCCCGACCCGGTGATTAACAGTCACCTGCTCTACCAGCTGAGCTACTCGGGAAGGATCACTATGGTTGCCACCACTGGGCGCGGAAAACTACCGCCTGGGCCTGTGGGAGGCAACGGGATTTCACGCGGGATTCGCGGTGGCTGGGTTTCTTGCGGCTGCGTCAACAGATGCTTGGTGACTCGACCGATGGGTGAAGGAACTTGCATAAGCTGTGAGCGTTCACTTTGACAGTGTGCGTGATCCCTCCCTGCACTTTATGGGGCAAAGCCATGCCACATTCTCACCTAAGTCTTTCCTGAAAAAGATGTTACACACTACCCGCTTCCGCTGGCCGTTCCGGTCCCTAGCTTGCTTCCCATGCCGCTGCCACCACTGACGGGGCACGCAGGGGCCCGGCGGCGCCTGGCGGACGGGCGCAGGGCGGGCAATCTGCCACAGGTCCTGCTGGTCTCCGGCCCACAGGGGGTCGGAAAACAGCGGCTGGCACTCTGGCTCGGTCAGCTGGTGCTCTGCGAGCGCCCGGGCGACGAGCCCTGTGGCCGATGCCGGATGTGCCGCATGGTCGAGGAGCTGGCGCACCCCGACCTCCACTGGTTCTTCCCCATCGCCCGGCCCAAGGCCGGCGAGCCGGGCAAGCAGGTCGAGGAAGCCGCTGACGCGCTGGCCGACGAGATCGCGGCCCGGCGCAAGCAACCGATGTACGCGCTACCCGACGGGATGGCCATCCACCCCATCGCGAGCGTGCGCCTGCTCCAGCAGCAGGCCGGCCTCACCGCAGTGGAAGCAGGGTGGCGGGTATTCATCATCGGCGACGCCGACCGCCTGGTCCCTCAGGAGGCGAGTCAGGAGGCGGCCAACGCCATGCTCAAGCTGCTCGAGGAGCCTCCCCCGCGGAGTCTCTTCGTGCTGACGACGGTGGATCCCCGTCGGCTCTTGCCGACGATGCGCTCGCGCACGGCCCCGGTGAGACTCAACCGGCTGTCCGACGCGGACGTTCGGGGGTTCCTCGCGGCGCACCTGCCGCGGAAGCTCGATGCGACCGAGCTCGACGCGCGGGTGAGCACGGCGGCCGGCTCGATCGGCCAGGCGATCGCGGCGGGCGACGAGTCGGCCAAAGCCTACACCGCGGCCGCGCAGCTCCTGGAGGCGGTGGCGGCGGGCAAGGGTGCGGCGCTCGAGCGGGCGCTCAGACAGACGCCGTACGCCGCCCGCGGAGAATTCACCGCGATGCTCGACGCGCTGGCAGACACGCTGGGCGAGGCCGCCCGTGCGTCTCTTGGAGGCTCCACGCGACGGGCCGTGCCGCAGTCGCTCAGGCACCGGGACCCGGCGCCGCTCCTCCGGGCCATGGATCTGGTAGCGGAGGCGAGAGAAGCGGCGTGGGGCAACGTGAACCCGCAGCTCCTGCTTGCGGTGCTGGGCAGCGAGTTGGCGGAGGCGTTGTGAAGCTGAGCCACGTGGATGAGGGCGGCCGGGCTCGTATGGTGGACGTGGGGGGCAAGCCCGAGACGGAGCGAACCGCGGTCGCCGAGGGTCTGGTGACGATGTCGCGCGAGGCTTACGAGCTCGTGGCCGGTCACGCCGTGACCAAGGGCGACGTGCTGACGGTGGCGGAGGTGGCGGGAGTGATGGGGGCCAAGCGCGCCGGCGACCTGATCCCCCTCTGTCATCCCCTGGGGCTGGATCTCGTGACCGTACAAGCAGTTCTGGCGCCCGAGGCGCCCGGCGTGCGGGTAACGGCCACGGCCAAGGTGACGGGGCGCACGGGAGTAGAGATGGAGGCGCTCACCGCGGTGGCGGTGGCATGTCTCACAGTTTACGACATGGTCAAGGCCGTCGACCGGTCCATGACCATCCGTGAGGTGAAACTGCTCAGCAAGACCGGGGGTACGGGAGGAGATTGGCGCCGCGCCGAGTCGTAGGCGGCAGACGGGCTTCTCATAGATGAAGGAGGGTTGGCCAATGAAGCGACCGACCGACAAGTACAACGAGGCTCCGGGTGAGGGCACCCGCCGCCTGCTCGTGCGGGGCGGCCTGGTGTTCGCTACTGTCGCGCTCGTCGGGACGCTTGCCGGCTGGACGCGGCGGGTGAGCGCGGGGGATACGGTCCGTCTTCCCGATATGGGACTCATCGTGAGCAGACTCGGCAGCCTGGGCCAGCAGCTCGACGCGGCCAGGGGCGAGATTGCCGTCACCAAGCTTCAACTGGATCGGGCCAACGCCATCATGGCCAACTCGGCAAAGTACCAGATCCCGGCCGATCTGGCGGCGGCCATCTACGACATCGCGCTGAGCGAGGGCATCGACCCCGCGCTCGGGTATCAGCTCGTCAAGATCGAGAGCAGCTTCAAGGGCGATGCCCGGAGCAGCATGGGCGCGCTGGGCTACACGCAGGTCCAGCTGGCGACCGCCAGGTATTACGAGCCCGACCTGACGGAAAAGGCGCTTCTCGAGCGCGACACCAATCTGCGCATCGGATTTCGCTTCCTGAGTAACCTGCTGGAGCGGTTCGACCGCGACACGCACCTGGCCCTGCTGGCCTACAATCGTGGTCCGACCCGGGTCACGGAGATCCTGGCGCGCGGCGGCAATCCGGCCAACGGCTATTCCGACGCGGTGCTGAACGGATATACGCCCCCGCGTAATGCCGAGCCCGGCTGGCGCTAGCCGGGAATCTTGAGGGCGGCGCCTGCTTTGATGGGGGTGTCTTCCGCCAATCCATTCGCTTCTCTCAGGGCCTGGACCGAGACGCGGTAATGTCTCGCCAGGCCCCCGAGTGTCTCCCCCCGCCGCACCACGTGCACGCGCTCCGTCGAAGCCGCCGCCTTGGCCGGTGAGGCGGCTAGCGAGGTCGTGTGAACGACCCTGATCCGAGGCCGCAGCGGCGGGGCTACTCTGAGGCGCTGGCCCGCGCGAATCCCTTCCGAACGGCCCAGCGCATTCCAGGCGCGGAGCTGGCTCACGGTGACGTCGTATTCGGCGGCCAGTCCCGAGAGCGTCTCTCCCCGGCGAACCCGGTGGAAGCCGGACGGGCTGCTGCTGGGTGGAACGACAGGGTCGGCCACGCGACGAGCGACCGACGTGGACAGCGCGCCGCCGGTGGGAACGATGAGCTGCTGTCCGGGGCGAAGCAGGCGCCCACGCACCCGCGGATTGGCATCGGTAAGCAGTCTCAGGCTCACGTGATACCGATGCGCGATACCGCTCATCGTCTCGCCCCTGGCGACGATGTGCTCGACGAACGTCACGCGCTTGGAGACCGGCAGCTCCGCATACGCCGCGACGGTGGCGGGCCCGCGGCCCGGCGGAATTCTCACGAGCGCCGGCACTCCGGGGGGCGTGGCCAGCCGCAGGTACTGGGGATTCATGGCGCGGATGGAGGCGACGGTGGTATCGGCCAGACGGGCGATCACGTCGAGGCCCGTCATGCCCGGCACGACGATCGAATCGTACGCGGCCGCCTCCGCCGGAGGGACGTCGAACCCGTACCGTCGCGGCTCCTTGGCGATGAGGGCAGCCGCGATCAGCTTCGGCACGTAGTCCTTGGTCTCCCGCCGCAGCAGCCTGGTGTCGTAGAGGCGGAAGAAGGTGGCGTCGGTGTTGACCGAATCGCTCTCGTCGTCGGGAAGGCGCACCAAGCCCCGCGAGACCTTTCCGGCGCCGGCATTGTACGCCGCGGCGGCAAGGTAGACGGAGCCGAAGCGTGCGGTCAGGTCGCGCAGGTGCCGGGCGGCCGCGTCCGTGGCTTTGTAGGGGTCACGACGCTCGTCGACCCACGAGTCCACGCGCAGGCCGTAGAGCTTCGCGGTGCCCTTCATGAATTGCCACATGCCCACGGCCTTGGCGCGACTGGTGGCGGTGTTGGAGAACCCGCTCTCGATCAGCGCGAGATAGACCAGATCGCCGGGGAGCCCCTCCTCCTGCAGGCGCTCCCTGATCATGGCTTCGTAGCGAGGCATGCGGCTGAGCCAGATGCCGAACCGCTCGTGCGCCCGGCGGCGGTAGAAGTCGAGGTAGTACTGGACCCGATTGTGGCTGTTGAACGAGGCGACGTCGATGTCCCACGATGCGGCAGGATCGGCTTCCTTCGCGGCGTCGTCGGGATCTTCGGAAGATGGGCCGGCCTCGGCGAGAGCTTCCAGTACCGCTTCGTCGGCCGCGGAATCGGAGGCAATCGCGAGCTCCGCGACGAGCTCCTCGGCGGGGATGGTGCTGTCCATGTCGGGCGCCGCCGGAAGCTCCGACAACATCGAGGGCGCGGCGGCCGAACCGGCCGCCGTCTGGCCGTGACGGCTCGACGGGCTGGGCGCGGGAACGCTGGTAGGCGCCGGCTTGCCACCGCAGGCCAGCGAGACCGAGGCGGCGAGCACGACAAGCATGGGGAGAGCGCGGCTCAAGGCATCATCTTTCGGCTATTATTCGGTTCTTGGAGCCGCGCGGACGGCTCGATGGCTGAATCCGGCAGGCAAACCGCGGGAGCAGACGCGAACTGAGGCAGGATGACCCGCCGCGTCAGCGCATGAAGAGCCGGTTGCCCAGAATGCGATTAGTGGCATTGAGTACCGCCAGCGCGGCACCGCGCGCGGCATCGTTTTCGGTCAAGTAAGAGCCGACGACCCGGTGTCCGCCCTCATCGCCCTGGGTGGCCAGCGACACGATGACGACAGTGGCGTCGAATGCCCGCACTGCCTTGACCCCGAGCAGCTCGAACCCGATCTCCCCGTTCACCGCCTCATGCAGGGCGTGAACACACGCCTCGGCGGCACAGCGCAATTCCCCGGCCTGTGACGCCAATCCCTCACTCTCCCCCGCGAACTGCTCCGAATCCTTCCAGGTCAGGCCGACCCGGGCCCTGCAGCGACCGTTCGGCAGCCGGTCAAGGACGAATTCGGCGAAGCGCAGCCGCTCGTTCAGCGGATTGGGCGAGGCCATGACTGTCCTTTGGAAGGCTGAATGCAAGGGGATGCGACGCCCGGTGGAGCGGGCAAGCACCATGCCACCGGGGGGTGCTACGCGGTCTCGAAACGAACCTCCAATTGATTGGCCGGTTCGGCCGGCGGACGCACGACGTCGACCTCGAGGCGGGGGTGCCCGCCCTCATCGATGTCCACGCCGACGACCAGCATGATGTTGTCGGCCATTTCTATGCGAAGCTGCCGCCGGTCGGAGCGCATGACGGCGCCCGTGACCGGACGACCACGGAGCGCGGCCAGGCTATCGGCGATGCGGCGAAGATCGTGGAGCGAGACCGGCCGAAGCGGCGGGCGTGTCACTCGAGGCTCTGGGCGTCAGCTGCGGACGAGAGTCTGGAACCGGCCGCGGAGATCACGCGTGACGGGACCCGACCCGCCCGCACCGATCAGCCGGCCGTCGACCTGACGGATAGCGACGACTTCCGCCGCGGTTCCGGTAAAGAATGCTTCGTCGGCGGTATAGACGTCGTACCGGTTGAGCATCTCTTCCCGCACGTCGTAGCCCGCCCCCTGCGCCAGCTCGATCACCACGTCTCGCGTGACGCCCTTGAGAATGCCGGCGTACGGAGGCGGCGTGCGGATCCGGCCGTCCTTGACCACGAAGATGTTCTGCCCCGAGCCCTCGGCGACGCTGCCGTTGCTGTCGAGCATGAGGACTTCGTCGGCGCCGGCGTGCACGCCCTCGATCTTCGCGAGGATGTGTGCGAGATAGTTCAGTGACTTGACCCGAGGCGAGAGCGATTCGCGCTGCGGAATGGGGGTGCCCGCCGTGATCACCGTGAGCCCCGTCTCGTACACCTCCTCCGGCCACAGCTTGATGCCGTCGACGATGATGATCACCGACGGGCGCGGGCACTTGCGGGGGTCGAGGCCGAGATCGCCGACGCCTCGCGTGACGATGTGCCTGATGTAGCCCTCGGCAATGCGCGAGCGCCTGACGGCTTCCTCGGTGATGGAGGCCATTTCGTCGAGCGGCATCGGGATGGTGAGCCAGATGGCCTTGGCGGAGTCGTAAAGCCGCTCGAGGTGCTGGTGAAGACGGAAGATCTTGCCGCCGTAAATCCGTATGCCCTCGAAAACGCCGTCACCGTATAAGAGGCCGTGATCGTACACCGACACCGTGGCCGAATCGCGATCGTACCACTTGCCGTCGAGCCAGATGGTGGGCACGCCAGCTCCGGGCGTGGGGGACTGCTTGGAGGGCTGCATTGTGGTTGCCATTCGGGCAATGTACTGCCCCGGCTGGCATCGGGCTATACCTCTCGGAATCGGTTTTCGTCAGCGACGCTCTCGCCCGATCGGGCATCCAGATGAGCGGTGGAGGACGGGATGGGCGGGGATTCCAGCGTTCCAACGTTCCAATCGAGAGGATGCTCCAATGCGCCGACACTCGCTCGCCGCGTGTCTCGTTCTGTCGCTCGGCGTCGCGTCCGCCGCGGTCGCGCAGTACCCCGACGGGGGCGCCGGCGGCGGCTATGGTGGAGGGGGATACGGGGGGATGCGCCGGGGCCACGGCATGATGGGCATGGGCCGGCACGGCGGCGGGATGAAGCCGCTCGACCCCGTGATCGCCGACGGCCCACCGGCACCGGCTGCGTTCGCCAGTATCACCGGTCTCTCCGACACCACCGCCTACGCCAGGCTCTACGGGAACTTCATGGACTCGACCAAGCCCCAGCGTGACAGTCTGGCGGCGGCACGGGGAGCGATGCGCGACGCGTTCGGCAGCCGCGACCGCGATGCGATGCGCGGCCAGATGCCCCTGCTCACGTCGCTCGGCGACGAGCTCTCGGGCCGCCAGAAGACCTTCGACGACGCGGTCAAGGACATGGTAGACACGGACCAGTGGAAGAAGTACCAGGACTGGCGCGATGACCAGCGCAAAGAGGCGGAGAGCCGCCGGCCCGGCGGTCCTTCGTGACGCGCCGCAGGGTATCCGGGTCAGCCCCCTGTCACGATTCGCTGAGGTGAGGTCGTGGCACGCATTCGGAATGCAGGACGTAGCGATGCCGGAGAAAGACGATCGAGCGCGCCCACGAGGACAAGCGCGAAGGCAAGGCGAGTGCGTCGGGGAAGACCCGCTGCGGCGCGGAGCGGGCCTACCGCAAGGGACAGAAGAGCTGGCAGGAAGAAGAAACCCTCGGCGAAGCGCTCCCGCGCCTCGACAGGTGGTTGAAGCGGGAGGGGCGGCGCGCCGCCTCGCGCGGATCGCTCTCGCGCCAGGCCCGGTCGGCGGCCAGGAAGCGAAGCGCGAGCAGCCGTTCCGCGGCCGAAAAGAAGGGGGCTCGAACCAAGGGACGCGCGGGCCGGTCGGCGGCGGCGAAGAAGGCCGCGAGGGCCAGGGCCCGGCGCGAGTGAGCCGGCGTCGCCGCTGCTCCGGATGATGAGGGCGGTGGGACTCGAACCCACGACCTAGGGATTAAAAGTCCCTTGCTCTACCAGCTGAGCTACGCCCCCTGGACGTCGCGAAATATCCCACCCACGACTCCCAGCGGCAACCTCGCGGCCTCTGGCGGATGCGGACTCGCTGCCCCATAGTCCTGTGACGCCACCTCGATCCGGGAGGGGCGTTGGACACGGAGCAATCGCGGCGGATTCCATTCCCTTGACGAGGACGGAAGTCATGAGTGCGATCGAGACGAAGAAGCGGCAGGAGCTGACCACTAGGCGCGACGCCCCCGTGCGCACGCCGACCGATCTGGGCCCGGCCGCGACCAGAGACATCACGGCGGCGATGAACGCCATCCTGGCGGATGTCTTCGCCCTGTACCTCAAGACCAAGAATTTCCATTGGCACATGAGCGGGCCGCACTTCCGGGACTACCACCTGCTGCTCGACGAGCAGGCCGAGCAGATCTTCGCCATGACCGACCCGATCGCCGAGCGCGTGCGCAAGCTGGGCGGCCTGACCATCCGATCGATCGGCGACATTGCCCGTACCCAGCGCCTGGCCGACAACGATGCCGAGTATGTCGAGCCGTCGGACATGCTGTCGGAGCTTCGGGAGGACAATCGGACGCTCGTGGCGAGCCTGCGCGAGGCCCACAACGTCTGCGAGCAGCACCGGGACATCGCCACGACCAGCCTGATCGAAGTGTGGGTGGACGAGACGGAGCGGCGGGCCTGGTTCCTGTTCGAGGCGAGCCGCCCGGGCGATTCGTCCGGCCACTGATCGCATGATCCGAGCATCAATCGGCGTGCTGCTGCTCTCGCTGGCACTGGCGGGACGGCTGGCCGCACAAACCGATCGCTGGCAGGTGACGCTGGATGGCGACAAGTACGTGTGGGACATCCAGCTCGTGCGGCTCGACGGCGACTCGCTCGTCGTGAAGCAGTCCGACTCGCTGGTCCGGGTGCCGGTCGAACACATCAACGAAATCCGGCTCATCAGGAAGGTCGAGGTCGATCTCGGTGCCGGCGCCGCGGGGACGATGAACGCCCTCACCGGCGGCGGCGATGAGATCTACGACCTGTCCGCCCTCGACCTTCCCGAGCGGCTTCGCAAGGTGGAGAAAATCCTCGAGGTCCACCCGGTCGGCCCGTAGCGCCCTACCCTTTCGCGCGCTCCAGCCGGCTGATCGCGCTTTCCACCGCGGCCCGGGCCTCGTCGTGCCCCACCGCAGGAAGCGCGGCGCGCAGGATGCCCACCGCGTCGTCCGGCTCGAGCTGCCCTTCCACCGCCTCGAGCGCCTGGCGCCGGACCCACTCCCGATCATCGTCGAGCACCCGCGCCAGCCCGGCCAACGCCATCGAGTCTCCGCGCGAGGCGAGGACCGCAAGCGCGACGGACGGCACCTGCGCGCCGGCCTGGCGTGATAGTGCCTCGATCAACGTGGAATCCGGATGATGAAGGGCGGCGACCGCGGCAGCGGTCTGGATCACGTCGCGGTAGGAGGTGGTCGAAAGGCCCTGGAGGATCTCGCTCCGGGCGCCGGCGCTGTCGAGTCGGCTGAGCGCCGTGAGCGCCGCGGCACGCACCTCGTAACTTCGGTCGTCCGCCCAGGCGCGCCGGGCCAGTGACAGGGCCCGCTCGCCGCCCACGGACGCGAGCGAGACGACGGCCGCCTTCCGCACCTGCGACGAGGTATCGCGCGTGGCCGCCTCGAGCGCCGGCAGCGCAGCCGCGGCCGGAAAGCCGCCAAGCGCGGCGCAGGCGCGTGCCCGGACGGCATAGTAGTCGGCTCCGCGAGCCGCACGCGCCAGGGCGTCGGCGGCCGCGGGGTCGCCTCGGCGATCGGCGAGCTGCTCGATTGCCCAGGCGCGGTTCCAGAGCCCGCCTTCCCGCTCGAGCATCGCAACCAGCCAGGCGGTGGGCTGCATGAACTCGAGGGTCTTGACCACGGCATTGTCCTGGTCGAACACCACCATCGTCGGCGCCGACCGCACCCCGCCGATCGTCACCTGCTGCTCCCGCCGATCGATCACCGTTTTGACGACGACGTCGCCCGAGGCGGTGCCCACGCGGATCACCACCGGGGCACGAAAGACGAGCGGCGTCTCGAAGCGAAAGCCGGCGCTGTCCGCCCTGGCGGTATCCACCTGCGTCTGCCGGACCGACAGCGTGAGCGTGGCGGCCGCCGAGTCGTACGCCGAGGTCACGCTGAAGGCCGGATATCCCGCCCGATAGATCCACTGCGACCAGAACCAGTCGAGGCTCTCGCCCGTCGCGTCGAGCACCGCCTGGCGAAGGTCGTCGCTGGTGGCCGTGCCGAACGCGTGATCGGCGAGATACCGCTTCATCGCGGCCCAGAACCGCTCCGCGCCGAGCTGCTTCTTCAGCATCTCGAGAACCAGAGCACCCTTGGGATACACGTTGTTCGAGTTCCAGGTGGCGAGCGGCATGCGCCGGCGCTTGTCCGCCGCCATGAACTCCTGGTACTCGCCGAGGTAGTAGTCCTCCTCGACACGCCGGCCCAGCCGATCGCCCCAGTACTGTCCGGGCATGAACTCGGCCATGCCCTCGTTGAGCCAGTAGTTGGCCCAGTTCTCCGCCGTCACCAGGTCGCCGAACCACTGATGCGCGAGCTCGTGGGGGATCAGCGCCCACTGAAACCAGGGGCGGTCGTGGTAGGCGGCGGAGTCGGGCAGCCAGTCGACGAGCGTGGTGGCGCTCACGTTCTCCATGCCGCCGACGAAATCCGCGACGGTCGTCTGGGCGTACTTGTTCCACGGGAAGCGCACGCCGGTGAGGCGGGAGAAGGTCTCCATCATGTCGGGCGTCACCCCGAAGAGCGCACGGGCTTTCGGCCGGTCTTCCGCGTAGACGTAGTAGTCCACCGGAATGCCCCGCCACCGGTCGGAGATCTTCGCGAGCGGGGCCACGACGAGGGAGATGAGGTAGGTCGAGGCGGGCTTCT
>Ga0075287_1000005_pt1 | contig 17343 bp, 15 predicted proteins | sample SF_Rice_20C_0N_3_FD_69762 | JGI IMG/M metagenome (GOLD analysis project Ga0075287, IMG submission 69762) | Rice paddy soil microbial communities from Twitchell Island, California, USA - SF_Rice_20C_0N_301 | ecosystem: Environmental > Terrestrial > Soil > Paddy field/soil | place: USA: Twitchell... | reverse complement strand
ATTTTTAGAGAGACAGGACTCCAACACATCACAGTGCAAGCCATCGACGTGCCTACGGACTTTCGCGACTTTGAGGATTACTGGTCACCATTCCTGGGCGGGCAATTTCCGGCCCCCGATTATGCGATGTCATTGAACGAAAACGACCGTGCAGCGTTGCGCGAGCGCATTCGAGCAAGCCTGCCATTTGCTGGGGACGGCACAATCCGACTGATCGCCCGTGCCTGGGCAGTGCGAGGAAAACGAGGTGAACTATGACTGCACTGCCCAACCGTAAACGTAACCGTTTGCGGTTGGAAAGATAAAAGGGTTCTGAATTGCTACCCGCGTTATACCTGCTTGACCGCCGCCGCGCGGGGCCAGCAGCGAAGTTTCCGACAGGCCTCAATGAAGGCCGAGCAGTCGTTCGGTTTTTTGATCACGACGAATCCATCATCGCGACTCTCATTGACACCGGCTTTTGCTAATAGAGGCATCGCGGCCTCGACGTGGCCAATGAACTTCATGTGGGCGAACGCGTCGGCAACAAAATCGCGAGCCGTTGACTCGTTCGCCAGCATTTTCGCGCCGGCCTCTGACGGCAACAGCGCCACAGCGTCGTAGAGCACGGACGGGCCGCCATCGATTTTCTGCTTGGCTTCGATCCAGGAACCGTCGCTGGCCTCGACCCCGCCGACCTTTGGCGCAACGATCTCCAGCAGCGCGCCTTCCGCTTTCAGCGCGGCTTCGAGAGATTTTAAAATGTCGATATTCGCCCCATCGGTCACGAGCGCGCCTACCTTGCGCCCTTTGAAACTGTCGGGGCCGTTAAGGAGGATGCTGAGGACCGGCGATTTTTTCAGATTGTCTCGCGTCGGCTTCGCCGCCTCTGCCGGCTTGGGCATCTCTTTGAGGCGCAGACCTTCGGCCACTTGCTTCGCTAGATCCCCGTGGATGTTCAGGAGATGCGCGACCATGCGGGTGCGAATTTCAACCCTTTCACACTTGCTGAGCTCGAAGATGAGCGCGTCAGCGATATGATTCTGCTCGACCTCCGTCTGACTGATGTAAAACTGCCGTGCCTGGCTGTAATGGTCGGCAAAGGTCTCTGACCGGATGCGAAGTTTGGAACCCTCCTCCTCGGCCGGGTACGATTGAAAACCCTTATCGGGCGATTCGCGCGGGCCGCTTGCCTGACCGCTCCACGAATTAGGCTCATAGTTGACCCGGCCTTTTGGATTCATCATGGCCATGTGGCCGTCTTGCTGAAAATGTTGGAACGGACACTTCGGCGCATTGATCGGAATGTGCGTAAAGTTTGGGCTACCGAGTCGCTTGAGCTGTGTATCGAGGTACGAGAAGTTGCGGCCCTGAAGGAGCGGATCATTGCTAAAATCGATTCCCGGCACGATGTTCTGCGTGCAGAAAGCCACCTGCTCGGTCTCGGCAAAGAAATTATCGACACAACGATCGAGCACGAGCCGGCCGACGCGCCGAACCGGAACCTCTTCCTCCGGGATGATCTTGGTGGCATCGAGCACATCGAAGTCGAATCGCTCGGCAAACTCCTCGTCGAAGAGCTGCAAGCCCAGTTCCCACTCGGGGTAGTCGCCCATCTGGATCGCGTTCCATAGATCGCGGCGATGGAAGTCAGGATCGGCGCCGTTGATCTTCACCGCTTCGTTCCAGACCACCGATTGCAGCCCCAGCTTCGGTTTCCAATGAAATTTGACGAACGTGGACTTCCCATCCGCATTGACCAGGCGAAAGGTGTGGACGCCGAAACCTTCCATAAAGCGGAAAGATCGTGGAATCGCCCGATCCGACATGATCCACATCACCATGTGCATACTTTCCGGTGTCAGGGAGATGAAGTCCCAGAAGTTGTCGTGCGCCGTCTGCGCCTGCGGAAAGTCTCGATCGGGTTCCGGTTTGGCCGCATGGATAATGTCGGGAAACTTGATGGCGTCCTGAATAAAGAACACCGGGATGTTGTTCCCGACAATGTCCCAGTTACCTTCTTTCGTGTAGAGCTTCACCGCGAACCCGCGAACATCTCGCGCCAGGTCAGCCGAGCCTTTATTGCCGGCCACGGTGGAGAACCGCACGAAGGCGGGTGTCTTCTCGCCTGCGCGCTGGAAGATATCGGCCTTCGTGATGTCGGAAAGAGGTTGGTAGTTTTCGAAATAGCCATGTGCTCCGAAGCCGCGAGCGTGAACGACCCGCTCGGGAATGCGCTCATGGTCGAAATGGAAGATCTTTTCGCGGAAGTGAAAGTCTTCAAGCGCCGTCGGGCCGCGTACCCCAATCCTGAGCGAGTTTTGATCGTCGGATACGGCAGTACCCTGTTGGGTGGTCAACACGGGCGTGTCGCCGCTGGCCGTCTGGTGCGTTTCTCCGCCTGTACCGGTCGTCACATTCTGATCGGCGTACTGCGCGGTTGTACGGTCGTTGGCAACACGTTGCGTCTTGTCGCGGGTCCGGTGTTTCTTCGGCACTGTCGCATCCTCCAATAAGTTTTATTGCTCCACTGGAGCTGATCGCTCAGTGCGAGACGTTCCGATCCGGATCAGCAGACAGCATTCAGCTAAACGAGCTTTACAGCCTGTGAATAGATCAAGATCAAAAAAAGCAGCAGCAACATCTATGCCATTGACACCCGCGTGCAGTGCTGCCGCTTTCGCGTGAGCGCTCGCTCATGCAAGCTGTTCTGTGACGGAGTGAATAGCGGCTTTGATCCGTTAGGCGTCAACTATGACACCGCGAACTGCCGTCAGATCTGTCCGGAGGTTGAGAAATTTTGAGTTGATGTTCGACCTATTTTCATGACTCCAATTGTAAACGCCAGGAGAACCCGCGAGTTCGGACGGCCCAAAAGCGATTCAGCGGATGGTGGCATCCAAATACAATCATCATTCATTGAATTGGGCATTATGCCCAGAGCATTCGGCTAATTGCCGAACAGATCGCAGAATAATCAGGTGACGAGGTAGCCGCGCGACGCGCTCACCGCTCGGGACCGATCGCGGCGCACAGCCCATTAGACGAGAACAAGCTCGGTATAACCCGGTTTATCACTTGAGACCGTTCAAATGCTGCCGCATCGAAACATACACAAGGCAGGCAGAAACAGGAAATGACCCAGGCGAGGTCGGGTTGTGTGGAGATTTCAGCAGGCTTCCTCGCGATAGAGATCGAGCGCTTTGAGCATCGGCGCATCGCTCATCGAAAAAAGAATCGCGTCGTCCGATGGCGAGCAATTCAAATGCCGATGATCATACCAGAGCGGCACGACGAACGAGTCGCCTTGCTCCCAGTCCAAGCGGCGCTCGCCGATCCAGCTCGCGCCGTGTCCTCTAAACACATGATAAATGACCGTGCTCGTGTGCCGGTGTTTTTCAGTTTCATCCCCAGCGCGCAATAGCTGAACAGCGCACTGAATTGTCGTCACCGTCGGCCCGCCGGTGAGCGGATTACGATATTCGAGCAGATAACCGTCGAAGCGATCTCTTGCAGCCGGAGATTGTAACAACGTGCGTAACGCCTTTTCAGTGTCGCGCCATCTATAATGGAAGAAGTCCGTGAGCGGCACGCCGTGGCGCATCGAGGCGCCGAGCTGATCCGTTACCTCTTCGCTGCTCTTTTCGATCGGCTGACGGCGCTCGGAATAGCGCTCTTGCATGACTTGGTGGAGTGCCTGAACCAGCGGGAAATCCAAACCGTCGAGCCATAATATCGGCTCTTTCGAATCGTTCGAGTGATCGTGCCAGGTGAGCTTGGGCGTAAGAATCAGATCACCCGGTTCCATGACGCATTGCTGGCCGTTGACCGTCGTGTATGCGCCGTTGCCTTGAAGAACGAAACGCAATGCCGCCGGCGTGTGACGGTGCGCCCGCGCGTTTTCGCCGGGCTTGACATACTGAAACGAGATTTGAATCGTGTGGGTCGCGAAGGCTTGCTGCTGGTTGAGTCCAGGGTTGACCAGGCGGACGACGCGGCGCTCGCTGTTCTCTAAGCTAATCACTTCGCCGGCGCGCAGCAGACTCTCGTACACATCCGCCCATTTCCAGATACAAGGCTCGACGGAAGTCATCGGCGTCGGCGGCAATCCTTCCATGCCGAGGCGCCAATAACCTGACAGATTTTTCGCCGCCATGTCGCGGTCGAGCAGCGCCACAGTATCGGCATGGGTAACCTGATTCATTACCACTTTCCTCCGGGCATGATTGCTGTCGTGTGATAACGCTTCCGCGCGAGGACTGTCAACCGCCGGCCATCGAGAAAGATTCCTCGCGGAGTTTATCCTGAGTCCCACCGAAGACTCGGAATGACAACTACAGGCCGTTTGTCATCTCGAACGAATTGAAAGATCTTTCCCAAACTGAACCTTGTTAAGACTGATGATGAATTGAAAATGAACCACTAGCCAACCACGGTTTCGCTGCGTCAGCCTGCCAGAAAAGGGTGAGATTTCTAATGGAGAAATACCTGCCTCTAGCAAAGTCAATTGACATACGCGAATTGATATTTATGATGATCATGATCACGCAGTAAAACCGGCAAGTTGTTAAATCCAAGTTTCGATTGGCGAACTCAACTGCGGCGGAACGGCCTAAATTAAAACTCAGCTACCGTGCACCCCTGGATCAAATATGTACTATTTCAAATTCCCGGATGGTTCATTGCGGCAATGGTCTTGCTCTTCATTGCTCGTTGGCAATGGCTGCCAAACTGGCTGGCCGTTGTCTGCTTCTGTGCATGGGTGCTGAAAGATCTGCTGCTGTATCGTTTCCTTCGTCGCGCCTACGAGCCCAGTGTGACCGGTCCGGCGAGCTTGATTGGGGCCCGAGGTATAGCCCAAGGCGATCTCGCGCCGAGCGGCTACATACGTGTGCGCGGCGAGCTCTGGCGCGCCGTCGTCAATCCTGCCGATAATGTGGTTAGATCCGGTACCGAGGTGGAGATTGTCAGCGCGCAACGGATGGAAGTCTTTGTCCGGACAATTGATTAAAGAGCGCGAAAGCTGCCCTCACGCGTCCCGCAGCATTATCTTGGTTAATTGTGACTTCTGCGCATTGCGAAACGGCAGTGCGCCGCGCGGCGACTAAAAGACGCCGGTGTCGAGCAACGAATAAACGATCTCTTTCAACGACGGATCGATAGTGTCGAGGCGAGTCACCGGCGGACCCCCCGCAAGTGATTCGACGATTTCCGGCAGGTCCTGGGACTTGACTCCCGCGTACCATACCTTTTGCGGATGCACGACGATGTTCGGACCGAAGTCGCATCCACCGAAACATATATAAGGTTTTACCTCGGCATCGACGGCCCGAGCCGCGACTTGTTTGGTGAGCTCATCCATGAGTTGTGCGGAGCCGCGGCTCAGGCAGTCGACGTTTTGACATACGAAGCAAGTCTGTTTCATTGCAATAACCCCATTGTTTAATCTTGATTAACTTAAACCCACGCGTGAATGCAACAACCAGGAGTTCCACCGCATCGCTCGCGCTACTGTTCTCCTTCGGTCCTGCCAGTCAAATGTTGCCCTAATAGGTTCAAACTACGTACGGCGCCCGTCCGCGTCAAATATGCCAAAAATATCTGGCCGATCAGGCACGCCCGAGGCATAAAAGAGCGTGTCCGTCTTTGAAACGGACGTTTTGAACGGCTTGAACGGTTTGAACTTTTGAACGAAAAGTATCCGTTTCACACGAACGGTTCATTGAGTTCAAATCGTTCGGCCGGTTACCGAGGTTTGATCTTATTTTTTGATGAACCGCTGCACCGGCATATTGCCTTGCTCAAAGCGCGGGTCGTAAGCCATCCCTTCGCGAATCCGAGTCAAATAATTATCGCGGTTAACGCCGAAAAGCTCATAGCGATAAAGATGGTTCAGCAAAAAAGTATGTACGCCCATCTGGTAGAGCTTTCCCACCGCCCCTGAAGTCAAAGCGTCGCGCTCTTCTCCGGTTAAGTTGAATTCCTTGATGACCTCTCCCGGGTTTTCCAGCATGCGCTTCCGGAATGCCAGATCGTTGTCCGTGAGGTAAAGCAGTTTATTGACTTGATAGACGCTCATTTCAGTTTTGTCTCCGGCGATTACAGTCGTATGTCGAAGATTATTCTCGCATCTTATAGAAAAATTCGATCTCACCACGAAGACGCGAAGAGCACGAAGTTTAAGGACACGAAGATTATTTTTTAGCAACGGGTTTCAAACCCGCCCTAAATCATAGCCTTCGTGAGCTTCGTGTCCTTCGTGGTTAACCCGTCTTTTCATTTGGTTGCGGCTTCGCCGCGCTGGGTTCTTCGAGGTGAAATATTCTTTCCTGTAGTCGTACCCTACTCGAATTTCCACACGGCGTAACCGTTGCCTTCGTCGCCTTCCAAGAACAGCGGCTTGGTCTTGCCGACTGCGCCGGCGACCGTAATCCAATTCAGCAGCTCGCCGCTATTGTTGCCGGCGGCGGTGATGCGCTCTTCGGTGGCGCGGCGCGCCAGCGTCTGATATCGGCCGCGCACCAGCAGCTTTGAAATCGTCTCGGCCCATTCGGTGTCGATCCAGCCGCGCAACGGACCACCGACGTCCATGGCGAAACAGCCGCTGGCAATCAGCGCAATGCGCTCCTTGCCCTCCCAGGCATCGATAAAGCGGCGCACCATGCGGCCCAGCGCCACGCAACGTGTCGCCAGCGGCAAAGGCGAAGCAAAGCCATTGGTGTAGATGGGAACCACCGGTAGCCGCATTGCGGGGTTGAGAAAATGCAGCGGCACTGTCAGTGAGTGATCGAGGCGCAGCTCGTGCGCCGCCGCGAGATCGAACTTGTTATGCACGCCATGGTGAAAGAGGGCTTTGGCAAACGGCACATGACCGCGAACAGTGTAGCGCGGCATGGGGCACCAGTCTTCCTGCGGCCCCTGCGCTTCCTCGGCCATGCCGATACAGAACGACGGAAGATTATTGTAAAAAAAATTTACGAAATGATCGCTGTCGACCTCGATGATCAGATCGGGCTCGGCCTTTTCCACTTGTTCCCGCACTTGTTTCATCAGCGCTTCGCCGCGCACCTTCCCCGGCGACTGCTGCATCTCGAAAACCAGACGAGGCGGATGCGGCACGCCGGCAGCTAAGACGAGTTTGGCCATATCGTTCTCCTCTTTGTGCACTCGTGAATGAAAGTGCACGCCGATTTTCTTAACACCGCACGAATTTTGCGTCAATCAATAGCGTCTTTCCGAGGCGAGACGCGAACAAACCAACTGTCATTTCGACCGCACGGAAAAATCTTTCTCTATTTTTTAGCCTGGATGCAGTCCAGCGAAGTCTGGGTGATGCAGGAAATGAAAGTTGGCTGGGCGAAAACAAACCTCATGCTCTTCGTCACCTTCGCTGTTATATGATAGCCTCTTGCTTCAGGAGGAAGAAGGCATGCGCTTCGGCACTTTTAGTTACAATCAAGCTCGGCCCGGGGTTCCGGAAAAACAAGCGTTCGAGGAATTACTCGAGCAAATTTTACTCACCGAGCGGCTGGGTTTTGACGAGGCATGGTTCGCCGAGCATCATCATTCGGATTATGGCATGCTGGCTTCGCCCAATTTGATCGTCGCCGCACTGGCGCCGCGCACCCAACGATTGCGTATGGGCAATCTCGTCAACGTCTTGCCGCTTTACGATCCCATGCGCCTCGCCGAGGAGTGCGGCATGTTGGACATTCTCACGAGTGGACGGCTGAACGTCGGCCTGGGCCGCGGCGTGCCGCGCGATGATCTGAAGCATGGTCTCGATCGCGACACTGCGCAGGCGCGCTTTGAAGAGGGCATCGAAATTCTCATGCGTTCCTGGACTGAAGACACTTTCAGCTACAGCGGCAAAGCCTGGAGTTACGTCGACATCACTTGCCGCCCCCGGCCGCTGCAAAAACCGCATCCGCCGATTTATTACGGCGCCACATCTCCGCACAGCCCGGCGATGGTGGCGCGCCGCGGCTGGAACCTGGCGCTTTCGCGCCAGCCCTTGGCCAACTGCGCCAAAGCGATTGCTTCTTATCGTGAGGAGCGCTCCAAGCACGATCTGCCGGGAAACGGCGATGCGATCATGGTGCGTGACATTTACATTGCCGAAACCGACGAGCAGGCGTGGAAAGAAGCGCCTCCGCAAATCATTCGATTTTGGCAGCTGGCGACCGACAACTTCTGGCGCGGCGACACTCTTTCCAGCGATGACCTTCCGAAGTTGACCGCGCGCTTTCCCTATTTTCCGGGAGGTCTCACGGTCAAGCGTTTAGACGAATGGGGCACCTCGCTGATCGGTAGTGCGGAAACGGTGATCAAGAAAGCTCATGAGATGGTCGCCACGGCTCGGCCCGATTGTCTCGTCGGTATGTTCAGCTTCGGCGGTTTGAAACATGAGCAAGTGATGCGCTCCATCGAACTCTTCGCGACCAAGGTAATCCCCGCCCTCGGCTCCTAATGCGATCCCTCCTCCCGCCCGATTGATCGCTCCGCATCGAACCACCGTCACGGTCGGGTTTGAATCTTCCATGCGATTTCAGCCCGGGAATTTTCGGGATGCCGAAAGTTACTTGCCTCTTCGAACGCCAGTCATAAAGCGATTCAATGGGCGGATTGAAGGGGTCAAAAGTTTTGAGCCCCTCCCGCCGCACCAATGAAGCGCAGCGGTGCGCCTTCGCAATCTTGCAAGAGTTTGGGTACCCACTTCTCACATTTAGGGAAGCCGCCCCTATTCGGCCGTAAAAAGCAAAACAAATCGGCATCTTCGGTGGCACAGCCGTTGCGTCGGTACATGTTGGCTAATTCAGTCATCGCTATTCACCGCGCGGAGTTTTAACTGGGAGGTGACTCCGATGGCGAAGAAACAGAGTGACCTGATTTCTTTTCCCATCCACGTATCCAATGAGATCGAGCGACTTTTCGATGAGATGATTCATCGACCCTGGGGTTTTTGCCGGGAAATTCGCGGTTGGAATCCCTCCGTAGATCTCTTCGAAAACACCGACGTTTTCGTGCTTGAAGCCGATCTTCCGGGCGTCAAACTTGACGACGTAAAGGTGGAGATAGAAGACGGCGATCTGGTCTTACGCGGCTGGCGCGTTTTGGAGCAAAGCCACAGTGAGGGCCACTTTCATGCGATGGAGCGCTCCTCGGGACATTTCATGCGGCGCATGAGGCTGCCGGAGGCTGTCGACAGGACCGCGATCAAAGCCGAGTTCAACGATGGTGTGTTGCGGGTCATCATCCCCAAAGCGGAGAAACGGAAAGGAGAGGCGAAATGAACGGCAACATCGAATCCACAACTCTCAGTGAAGCTACGCAGCCGCCGGCGGGCCGCGCACGCGAGCTGAGCGCCAAAGATCTACGTTTCTCGACCGATATCGCCGGAACCTTCATCTCGACGCGCGAGCTGAGCGGCGCGCAAGAATTCCTCGGCCAGGAGCGCGCCCTCGCGGCGTTGGAGTTGGCTTTGGGCGTCAGCGGCAGCGGCTACAATATTTTCGTTTCGGGTCTGACCGGCGCCGACAAATTGGAAACCCTGCGGCGCTGGATAGCGGAACGCGTGGCCTCGAGCACTACACCTGGCGACTGGGTCTATGTTCACAATTTCAAGCAGCCGGACGCGCCGCGCGCGATTTACTCGAAACCGGGAGAAGGTCAACGGCTCAAAGAGATGATGCAGGACCTGGTCAAAACGCTCCGCGAAGAGCTGCCAAAAGCGTTCCGGCAGGAGGCGTTCGACAAGGAAAAATCCTCGCTCACGGACAAGTACAACAATCGCGCGCAGGAGCTCAACGCGCAGTTTGCGACCCTGGCCAAGGAACGCGGCTTTCAGGTTCAAGTGAGCAGTCGCGGCCACATCTTTTTTGTTCCGGTCGTCGACGGCAAGCCCCTGCAGCGACCCCAAGATTTCTCCGCCCTGTCCGACGAGGACCGCCTCGACATCGAAAAGCGACAGCAAGAACTATCCGCCGAAATGGAGCGCGTCTCGCGCAAGCAACAAGAGCTCATGCGTGAAATGGAGGCGGACATTCGCGCCATCGAGCGCCGATTCTGCGAGCGCCTGCTCAGGCCGCTGCTGCAGCGCATCGAGCATGAGCTCGCCAACGAAGAAGTCCATGTCTATCTCGAGGAAGTCAGGAATCATGCGTTGAACAACCTCGACGATTTCAAAGAACTGCCGCCGGTCTCCTTTGCCATGCCGTTCATGCCGGCGCCGCGCGAGCGCGACCCTTATCTGGAATACGATATCAACATCGTTGTCGACAACGCGCAAACCAACGGCGCTCCCATCCTTGTCGAAAGCGCGCCGACCTATCTCAACCTGTTCGGCACAATCGAGAGAGTGGTCGATCGTTTCGGCCGGGTGGTGACGAATTTCACGCGCATCAAGTCAGGGTCCTTCCTGCGGGCGCATGGCGGCTATTTGATTTTCAGCTTGGATGACGCCATCACCGAGCCCGCGGTGTGGAAGGTTTTGAAACGAACACTGCGCAGCGGCCGGATCGAAATGGAAACGTACGAGCCGTTCGCGCTGTTCTCCGCCTCGGGATTGAAGCCGGAGCCGGTGAAGGTGAATACCAAAGTCATCGTCGTGGGCAGCGCGTTCCTATATCATCTACTCTACGCTTGGGACGAAGACTTTCATGAGATGTTCAAGGTTCGCGCGGACTTCAATCCAGTAATGCGCCGCGATCAGGAGCACCAGCTCGCCTATGGCCAATGGGTCGGCAATCTTTGCAACGAGGAAGGGCTGCCACACTTCGACCCAAGCGGCATTGAACGATTGATCGAGTTCGGCGCGCGCCAAGCCGGCGATCGCGAAAAGGTGCTCGCCTCCTATGCGTCGATTGCCGATCTGGTGCGCGAAGCGGCGTTCTGGGCACGCAAAGAAGACCGCCAGCTGGTGTCGGCGCGCCATGTCGAAAAAGCACTCGAAAGCCGGGTCTTCCGCTCCAACCGGATCGAAGAGGACATTCGCGAGCTGATCGCCAACGGAACCATCCTAGTCGACATCACCGGCAAGAAGGTCGGGCAAGTCAACGGCTTGTCGGTGATGGATATCGGTGGCTATGCCTTCGGCCGGCCGACAAGGGTAACCGCCAGCGTCGGCATGGGCCAGGCCGGCATCATCAACATTGAACGAGAGTCGCGTTTGAGCGGCAGCATTCATGACAAAGGAATGCTGATACTAGCAGGCTACCTGCGCAACCGCTTCGGCCGGAATCACCCGTTGGCGATCTCCGCCAGCCTGTGCTTTGAGCAATCTTATTCCGGCGTCGAAGGAGACAGCGCATCTTCGACAGAGCTCTATGCCTTGCTCTCGCGGCTGACCGATATTCCTCTGCGCCAGGACATCGCCGTCACCGGTTCGGTGAATCAATGGGGGGAAGTGCAAGCGATCGGCGGCGTGAACGAAAAGATCGAGGGCTTCTACGATGTCTGTCGCGTAATCGGGCTAACCGGCGCGCAGGGCGTGATTATTCCCGAAGCCAACGTGCGCCATCTTATTCTGCGCCGTGATGTAATCGATGCTGTGGCTGAAGGCCGGTTTCACATTTATCCGGTGCGCACGGTCGATGCAGGCCTGGAGATCTTGACAGGCATTCCTACCGAGGGCGGCCCGGGAATGGAATCTATCAACGACGCCGCTGCACGCCGGCTGAAAGAGATGGCAGTCGGTCTCAAAGAGTTTGCCGCGCCGGGACATAACGGCGCGACGGAATCGAAAAGCTAACGGACAAGGGACGAGGACGAAAATTTTCTGACCCGCAAATGACGGCGATCCGCTTCGAGCTGTAGGGGCGATTCATGAATCTCCCCTACAGTCCCAGCCGATCCCGTTGGGCGTCAAAGCCCGGGAGGCAAAGATGATCGCCATCAAAACCACAACCTATCATGACAGGCTAAGGAACCGGCGCAATGAGATCATGATGACCCTCGAGCACGTGCAGAAAGAACAACGCGCGGTGGATGAAAACAAGGACTGGATCGATCGCGCAGCGTACGACAGCCGAATTCATTTGCTCGATAATTTGGCGGAATGGTACACGAATGAAACGGCGCGCATCGATGAGGCGCTGATTCGGATCGCCGAAGGAAGATACGGCCTCTGCATTGGCTGCCACAACCCGATCGAACCGCCCCGTCTCGAAACTACGCCAGAAGCCGCTTTCTGCGCCGAATGTCAAAAGGCGAGAGAAGCGCTGAACGCGGCGTAAACGAAAACACTCGCGCATCGCAACCACCGCCTCCGGTTACTCGGATAACTTGAGATTCTCCAGATCCTGTAATGCTTCGGTTGCGGTCAGGGGCTCCAATCGGAATTCGCCTTCGGGGTCGATGAAGAAAAATGCAGTTCCGGCGGCGCCGAACAACGGATAGAGCATACGTTGCGAGCGGTGAGACGCTCTGATGTAGTAGCTTTCTCCGGCTTTCAGATCCATTCCGATCACGTATTTACCCACCGGCGTATAGCGTACCCAGGCGGAAATCCTGCGATCGCCCGGCGCCGTATCGGCGACAACGAAGCCTCTGTGCGCCAGCGCCCCTATGATCGAGTCGTCGATGCCGAGCGTCACCGACCGGAAGTTTGCGTCAAACTCCCGGTAAAAGACCAGCCGCGCCTTGTCCTGCGGCACCGGTTGCACTGCAAATGGCGTATCCTGAAATTTCGGCCCGCTCGCGCTGCAAGCGCAGAGCGACAACAACAGTGCAAAAAAAATACTTCTCATCGGAGCACCTGACAGCGATTCAATGTGCGGCGATCACCAATTACCGCAGACAATCCAAAATCTCTTTTCGCAGTCTCAACAGCAAAGCTTCGACTTCCTTTGCCTTCCAATCTTTATCACGTTTCTCGACCTGGGCAACATATCTGTCGAGGATGGGCTCGATCAATAAGACGCTCATGATTGGATTCCCTCCGTTTGCTCGCGAAATTTTTTTCGCCGGGATCTCCCGGATCTCCGGCGGCATCGCCCGATCATCACATTTTTGACTGCGCCTGACCATCCTTTACTTGAAACTGATCGCGCATGACTCGCAATGGTGTCGACATTACGCCTCGAAATTAACATTTCGTTAAAAAATTTTTTTTGCGCCAAATGCGCTTGATACTCCGTCGATCAATGTTACCCTGCAAACATCGCGGTGTTTTTGTGTCACACATGAAAGAAAATATTCTTGTCCAAATATATTTTTGATTTGAAACGGCAGGAGCGAAGTTACATCCGTTTTAAGACCGCGTCTCAATGTTACAAATCACCACGAGTCATGCTGACACAAACTCTTGGCCAGGGGATCGGGATTTGTTTGCCGTACATCTGCGAAAATCCCCTGACCTTTCTTTGTCAAAGATGGGGAAAGCGATTGCGATCAACCCAAGGAACTGGTTCGACACTCTGTTTGTTTTGGACAGCAGTGGCGCTCACCATCTTTTTAAGCGAAAGAAATTGTGAAAGTGTCGCGCTTCATATTCGTTCCGGGTTTCACAATCATCCTGGCTCCCAAAGTTTCGCGTGACGTTACTATGTCAGTTCTCAATATCTGATTTCGTCCGCATCCCGAGCATCGGAGCACTCAATCGTCGGCTGCAACTGCAGCAGTGTTGCATCATTGTTTCTTGAGCCACTAAGGAGGTAGCTTTTCATGAATGAAGTTCGCAAGATTCTTGTTCCCATCAATTTCTCGGAGGATTCTGCCAACGGCCTCAAATATGCGGTTTCATTGGCCGAGGAAACGCGAGCCGAGGTCGTCGTGCTGCACGTAACACAAAAAAGGGAGGCGGAGCACTTCTTAGACTTACTGGCCGTCATGGAAGGAGCCCCTGCGCTTCATCGTCCGGCTGGTATTCCGGTCGATCGATTGCTGCGCGAGAAAGCGTTGGATCTTTACCGTTTTATCGAGAAGGTCGTGAGAACCTCCTCGCGCCTGACAATCAGTAGAAAGGTGGCGCTCGGCAACAAGGAAGACAAGATTTTAGAAACCGTCAATGCCGAGAATATCGATCTGGTGGTGCTCGCCATTCGGAAAAAATTCTTTTTCCCTCATAGGTTGACGGCGGGAAAGTTACTGAAAATGGTCTCGAGACTCCCCTGCCCCGTGCTGCTGAAGCTACCTTTTTTTGAGCCATGGCCCCATCGATATAATACAAGCTTCGGCTTTCGCTCGAGAGTCTAAAAGCGGTCGCTCACCATCAGCGGTCAAACTCCGAAAAGCGCGATCAGTGTCGAGCCCCAGCACGTTGCCAAGATCCGGCAATCAGGACGACCGTTGGTTGAGGCCACCGTGTCAGATTTGCTCGACTACCTGCGCATCTCCGGAAAACATGCATCGATGGGCGCCACGCGCGGTGGCGCTTCTGCATCAATCAACCGATCGGCAAACTGCCGATTAGAAATCAGCCCTGACACCGGCCCTATCTTTTAGGAATACCGCCGGGATAAATCTGGTTAGCAATCCTGCGGCGATGATGTGCTGGTAAAGCGATCGTCATTGAACTCCGCGACAAACTGGTCGGCCGGCCGGTCCGAAACTGCCAGATTTTCCAAAAACACTGGATTTAATTGATTGAGTATTTTCCATCGAGCATTCAGGGCTTTCATCAGGCTCGACGACGATTCCGCTCGTGAGAACGGTCTTCTCATCACGATCGTTCTTTTCAATTATCCCGTTCTTAAGAAACCCATACTCGTTTCCTTGATGTCCGATCTAGCCAACAACTGATCGTAAATTTCTATTGGGATCGCGAGCCGGACGTGCATTGTCTTGCCCTCCCGGAAACAAACAACGCAAGGGCAATGCCGGGGCAGACCGGTGATTTTTCCTAATCACTCCTTGTCTTCGATCGTCTTGTTTCTCGGCGCTGCAAAAGACTCCTTGAAAATTGCTGAAACTGTGAATGCGATCCCAGCGCCGGGCAGGTTACTATTTTGGGGAATGGTGGGTCGCAGTAGGAGTCGCACCTACGACGTGTGAGGCATGCCGACAGTGATCTTCGCGCTACTTTGTAGCCACGAGCAAGTCCTTTGCTTTCTGCTATTCCATCGGTCGCACTTTGCCGAACAACGCCGAGGCTCGTTTCGGTAAAACCGATCAGCGTTGAATACCAATCCGACGTGGGCGCGCCATTCTCAACGGTTTTTTGGCGATGACTTTTGCGCCAGCCCACGGGGTTGGAATCCATAAAACATCTATCGGTGAGGCTGCTTGAAGTTGAGTGAATTTCGCAATTTGGGTTGCGCTTTCGAATGAGGCGGTTCCTTCTTTTCCGTTTCTCTTTTTGCGACCGTGTCCCAAAAGCACGCCCAATGATAGCGGTTCGCGCTTACCACCGAGGAAAATTGTTTATGCCACAAGCGAATCTTCCGGCCGCAAAATAGACAATTCATGCGCTTCTCATCGTCCGCCGAAAATACTTTTGACGGCCCCTGTCCCACAGGCGGTACCGGTCTTGAGTCGATCGCCTTTACCGCACGTCATGGGTGAAAAAGCCACCTGACAATCTGCACTACCGTCCCCTCGGAAGCCGTCCAGAGATAAATCACCACCAGCAGGACAAACAGCATGATAAACAGTTCTAGGGAATATCTTGTGTTTATCGCTGCGCCTCTTAAGCCGACAGGCCTTTGCGGCAGACGCGCGCTCTCTCTTTCGTCTTCGCGAGTTCGGATTCTCGGCGGCTTCGTTTCAAAGCCTTGTAGAGATCGACGACCTACGGGCGGTACCAGCGGCGGGACGGTGATGGTGCCCTTGATTTTCCCTTCAAGCATGGGTGCTCGCCTTCCCTCTCCTCGTCCCTAACGGCGAGGTCAGCTTCCAATCGACATAAGGGCAAAAAGAATGCCTGTAGCAGAACGCAAACGAATGCGAGGAATAACAACAACTTTGAAGAGTGTAAGGAGTAATTTCTTAGCAACTCTCGGAAAACAGCTCCAGGAGTTTGTCAACATTTCAAAAATCCACGACCTCACCCATCGTGTAACGGCTGGGTCAGAACGGCGCGCCCCGCAAAGGATCTCTCAGTCAATGCTTGTCGACGCCCTTTTTCAGCCACGATGCATTAGCGAATTTTTCTCGAATAATTCTTTATCGTTATTGGGTGTGCTGCCACTCTTTTCGTCGGATACCTATATGTTGCTACTGTTTTACTGAGGAGACTCCGACGCTGGATCACGCCTAAGCGTGCTCATTGATCCACGCCCGGCAAGCCTCTAAACCGTATTTATACGCTTCGTTTCCACTTCCAAATTCTTTAATCCCGCTCCAACTATTCACAATCTGGGTCTCATCCTGAACCGACCATATTTGACCCACAACTTGAAAACGGTTTTTAGTATTGCCTTCAGGCTCGATTCGAGCGGAGATGTAAAATTGGTTGTACTGGACTTTGTCCATGACCTTACAGACCGGAGCGCGCTAGCAACCATGTCATGATGAAAACCGACCTATAATCTGCACTACAACCCGTAGGAACCCGCCAGGGATTCATCACCAGCAAAAATCCGAACAGCAGGATAACTAGTTGTCAATGAGGGTGGTAACCCCTCGTATCGGAGCCCGAGAATCTCTTGCGCTCCCGATTCACTGGTCTCGTGCAGGAAGTTGAGGCAACTGCAGGCGCCAACTGCGGCTTGGCACCTGATTTTCAACTGCTCCACGCTAACGGTGTGTCGGGAAGCGTTGCAGTGACGGCTGCCATTGGCCTCCGCGGCTGCTTGCAGTTTCTTCGTCGTGCGGAAATGATGACCGCACTCGTATCTGGCTTTCTTTTAAGTCTCTGATGGACCGGCCATGCGGTTCCTCAAAAACTCGCGGGTGCGTTTGCCGAAAAATCCAATATGCGCCGGAAACTATAAATGCAATAATGCCGAAAAAAATCCAGAATCCCCAAAACCAAATGGGATGCCAGGCCAACTGCGATTCTGCGCTGGCGATTTTATTCTCCAAATCACTGCTTTTTCTTTCAAGCTCTCCAATCCGCGCAGCTTTTTTGCCCAGTTCTTCTTCCAACGTCTTGCTCTCCACGTATGAGCGAAGCGGCAGTTTCAGTTTCTGGCCGATTTGGAGATTGCTCTCCAAAGCCCCGGGATTGTGTTTTTTAATTTCTTCTTTGGGAATTTCGAGAGTCGTCGCAATGATGTCAAGAGTGTCGCCGGGCCGTACCTTCCATGTTTGACCCTCACCAGCCGCTGGTATCGGTGACGCAACAAAAAGAGAATAGAGAATGAAAAAAAGAAAAAACATCCTCTTCATATAATCCCCTTTCTCGCAGTTAAAGACTGCGCGCGTGCGATTAACACATAACAAGGCTAACAGGCCGCTCTAGGGCTCCGCTATGGGGGTCCCGTT
>Ga0075287_1000004_pt1 | contig 17417 bp, 10 predicted proteins | sample SF_Rice_20C_0N_3_FD_69762 | JGI IMG/M metagenome (GOLD analysis project Ga0075287, IMG submission 69762) | Rice paddy soil microbial communities from Twitchell Island, California, USA - SF_Rice_20C_0N_301 | ecosystem: Environmental > Terrestrial > Soil > Paddy field/soil | place: USA: Twitchell... | reverse complement strand
GACCGCGGCGGAAACGAGATTTGCTACCGATGAATTGGACGGTACTTTGTTTCGCTAATTTTTCAACAGCGTCTTAGCTGTCCTTCCAGGGGTTCCAACCGTTTCAATCGTTCCAGCGCTGGGCTCATCCGAAACCTGAAACCCGTTCCAATTGTTCCAACGGTTCCATCGCTTCGCTACGTTCGAAACGTTTAAATCCCAAAGACTAAAGAGAGAGGGGGACTTGCACGTTTCGGGAATTTTCGAAACGTCGAAATGTGAAGTCAGGCTTGAGCCGAGAGGCAACAGTGGGGAAACGGGGCGTCCGTTCGAATCGTTGGAAATTCGTGAGTCCGAGGGACGAGACGCGTTAGCTCGGATGGCGCGTTCACTATAGAGCGGCGTCGAATTGTCGAACGCTGGAAGGACTTTTTGCTTGCTGCTACCGTCTTAGTGACGAGGAGGGGAGCATTAAGACTCCCCTCCTGTTTTGTCGAGGGGCGATTACTTCTTTTCTTTGGTCGTCGGTTCTTTGCTCATGGGTTCCGTCTTCTCTTTATTCACTTCCTTGCCCATGGCCGTAGTTTTGCGGATTCCGAGCTTCTCGGCTGTCTGGTTATCCAACTGTCCGGTCGCCTTCAAGCCGTTGGCCTCTTGAAATGCCTTCAGCGCCGCCCGGGTTTTGGGGCCCATTCTGCCGTCGATCGGTCCCGGATCGTTGCCCTTGGCCTTCAAAGCCTCTTGAACTTCCCTATTGTCTGTCCTGCCGGTCGTCATCTTTCCCATCTCCGGCTTCTTGTCTATCTCCCCCATCTTTTCCGCTTTGGCGGGCGGCGCTTGCTTTTCCTCGGCCGCTCTCGCGGATACACCCAAGGTCAACAAAAGCGCGCTAGCCAATATGGTTTTTCCAATTGCAGTAAACATAGATTCGTCCTCCTTCTACCTCCGATCCAACATAATCATGCCCGGCTGAGTTTGTTGTCGAATAGTGGACAATGTCGAAAAGAATTTAATACTGAGGCGCCGATCCGGCGCCTCAGCTCTGATTTGGCTTCCTGAAATCTCGCGTCTAACTAGGATTGACGGCGAGTTGCGAAATCTTCAGCGCGACGCCAAGCGGCAATGCATTGTCGCCGGTGCTTAGAGCCGTGCCCAATCTTTCTATCTCCCACGATGAGACCTTTTCATTGGCAGGGGCTTCTTTCGCGGCGACCTGCAATTTATCGGCTTGCGGCAGTTTGATCAGGTATTTGACGTTGTCACCGTCGCTTAGAGTCACCGACAAAACCATCTGTTTGCCTTCTTCGGTCGCCAAGGTTTGCAGCCCGGCAATGCGACTCGAAAGGCCCGTCTTGGTCACCGTGTCCGTGTACAGCCAGATGAAGGCGCCAATGAAAGAGGCCATCACCAACCAGCCATACTGGCCGATCCGTTTCTGGCGCTTCATCGAACGGGTTCTCTGAGAATCAAAGAATTTGCGGTAGGATTCCTTTTCCGCCGTCAGTCTCTTGACCCGATCTTGCTCCGTTGAACTCGGCGGTTGATTGAAACCGAGGTCCCAGCTGTTCAGTATCATGCCGAGGATTACCAGCCCCAAAGGGATGGCGATAATAAATACAGGATTCATAACTCTCCTTTTTCAGGCTCTTGCTAGCCTTGGGACATTGGAAGAGGGACGGGTCAGAACCCGGAGATGCTTTTCGCTTTCGAACCGAAACCGAAGTCGATACCACATCTAAAATCTGTGGTCCGGCCTGCTACCTCTTGCGCGCCATTACAGCTCTCGCCTTAACAGCTACATTAACCATCCGCGGCGGTAATTACTGTCCAATAGTGGACAACGTCGAAAAGAATTATCGTCGGTAAGGACGGGCTCAGGACGAATGGTCGAGGTGAACGTGGAGGGAAAATGCCGTGTTCGTGGCCTGATAAAGGATAAGGGCAAAAAGATAAAGGATAAGCGCCGTGTTCGTGATTCGTGAAACGGAAAACCGCCGCGATCTTGGCGGGAACAAGTACCGTGTTCGTGTACAGAGAGCTACCGTGACCGTGCTCGGAACACTACGTGCTCGTGAACCAAGACGTTGCGGAGCAACGCGGTTCAACGTTCAAAGTAAAACCGCGGCCCGTTCCAGACGTTCCACTCGCCTGACCTGAGTCGTATCGAAGGGTTCAACCGGTTCACTCCGTTCAAAACGTTTCAGAAAGAGTCAGAGGGGAACTTCCACGTTTTGAGAATTCTCGAAACGTCGAAGTGAGGATCTACTTCGCTAGACCAAGGCGGCGGCGTATTCGCTGGGCGAAATACAGCCCTCTTTTTTTACTCTGGCCTTAGATCGGTCAATGATCTTTCGGCAACTTGCGCTTGGTGCTCAGCGCCATAGTCTCGTCATCGGCGTTTTGAATCGGGATAACCGCGGCAAACGGTTTTCCCGCCTTGTAAACGACGACCGGAGCTTTTCTTGCTTTTGTGGTGTATTCCGAAAGCGGTCCTGACGGCTTTTTAAAACTCGATTTTTGTCATAACTTTATTATTTCCCCGCCGAGCCGTACGCGATCTCTCTCTTTGACTCCGATCACAGAACGGTAACTGTCGGGCTGGGGAGATAAGTGATAAATTGTGGCAATCGTGGGGTTTCAAAAACATCTGCCGTTTACGCAACACGCTTGCCCATCGGACGGACTGTCAGCTGCATCCCCATCGCCCTTAGCACAGCCCGCAAACTTTTAAGTTCCGGATTCCCCTTCGGTGAAAGCGTGCGGTAGAGAGTATTCGCGTTCAGATGCGCTTTTCCAGCAAGTTTTTGCAAGCCACCAAAGGCTTTGGACATGCGACGTAACGCGAGCATCAATTCCTCTTGATCGCCATCCTCGAGGATTGAGTTCAAATATTCGGCCGCAAACTCCGGGTTTTTGCGAAAACTCTCTACCGTCGCATCTTCGTGGCTACGCGATGGTACAGATTTTAACTTCCGAGTCATTTTTTCCTCCGCTGGTAGTCGCGCCAATGACGGACCGCTTGCTTGATATCAGCCGATTGCGAGCGTTTCGATCCACCACAAAGCACAAGTACAATCGTCGCCGCCTCCTGGGCATAATACACCCGGTATCCTGGGCCGAAGTCGATTCTCAATTCCCACACTCCATCCTGGCAGAACTTATGGTCGCCGAAATTTCCGTTGGCTAGGCGGTCAATCCGGCGCAGTATTACGACCCGTCCCTTCAAATCCCTCAGATCGTCCATCCACTGCTGATATGGATCGCTACCCGATGCCGTAAGATAGTGCCGAATCTCCACCAAAGCCCATTTTAGCTTATAAGCGAATAAACGCAAGCGCGAGTGAGCGCTCTTTTGACCGCCGCTAATCGCTTTTCTGAAACAAATCTGGGGGAAGAAAAGACGTGATCGTGATCGAACAACTAGCGTGAGCGTGTCCGTGAACGTGGATCGTGAACAGGAAATAAAACCGTAATCTTGGTTCGTTTCGCAAGGACTGCGACAGGCGAGATAGCATTTGGATGACGCGGTCGTATCCGAAACGCAATTCCTGGTAGTTTCGTTGGAAATATAATTCAAGTCTCTGGCGAGTAGGAATTGATAGCAGACTTCTCCGGCCGAGGCTCTCGCGATGCCGACGAACGCTGTGCTCGCCGGCTAAACCGGCTTTCGTTCCAGTCGTTCCAGTCGTTCCACCGCTGCGCTCAGTTCAAAACGTTCTCGGATTAAAACCAGGAGGAACATCTTGTTGGTAATTTTCAAAGCGTCAACGAGTCCGAAAGCCACCGCCTGTATGAATCTCAACTTAACCCTTCGCCGGCATGGTGAGTTGAAGAGTGAATCTTGAGTGCGAGTTGGTGCGCCAATTCAAAAACGTCGGGATCTTCCACACTGTTCATCCCTGCTCCTCCTAATCACGGTCACGAAACACGAACACGTTGATTGGGTATTTTCTTACCTTTTCAGCAAAAGGGTCTCGATGCGTTCTAACTCTTGTCCCAGCTTGATTCGTGTTTTGATTCGCAAATCGTAGTGTCCTGGCTCAGAAGTTCGCAACAAAACTTGAACGTCATTCCGGGCAAGCTGGCGATAGCCAGCGCGACCCGGAATCCAAGATTTCCACGCATTCTGGATGCCGGTTTTCACCGGCATGACGATGAATCACGAAAGACTTGTTAAACGAATTTCTGAGACACGCTACACGACGACTTCCGAAATCAGACTCATTCCAGCGAAAATTCCGGTGATCCTCACGCTTTGCCGTTCTTGGGGATGAACTTCAGCGCGACGCCATTGTTGCACCAGCGTTTTCCGGTTGGCTGCGGACCGTCATTGAAAACGTGGCCATGGTGGCCGCCGCAACGGGCGCAGTGATATTCGGTGCGCGGCAGGACAAGCTTGAAATCCCTGTTAGTGCCGAATACGCCCGGAATGGTCGTGAAAAAGCTCGGCCAACCGGTGCCGCTCTCGTATTTCATCGCGGAAGTGAACAGCGGCAAATCACAACCGGCGCACGCAAATACGCCGGGGCGCTTCTCGTCGTTTAGCGGGCTCGAGCCGGGGGGTTCGGTCCCCTCTTCGCGCAGGATGTTGAACTGCGCCGCGTCCAACCGCTTGCGCCATTCCTCTTTCGAAAGCTTCACGGGCTCGCCGGGCAGTGGCACTTTGACGCCGTCGGCAAGCAGCGCCTTCCAACTTTTCTGCATGTTTTCGATTTCTTTCATCGACGACGGCTGAGCGGCGAAGCCGATACTTCCAAAAACATTCCAAATGCCTGCGGCAAGCAGACCCTGCAATATTTCGCGGCGTGTCATAAGCGGGCGCCTTTCATGCAGTTCATAGACCGGATATTCCTTGTCCTGAGCTGGTTTCAGATTCGGCCGGCTTCCTTTTGCATGGCCATGGTATCGCCAAGAGATTTCCAGGTAAATAGATAGCAGCGAACATGGATTCAGCTCAACGCCTGAATAGAAAATATCGGCTGGAGCTTAATTGAAGCGGACAGCTTCGCGGTTTCCTGATCAGCAACGGGCCATCTGAACGGACGAAGATGAATTCTTTTCATTTTTTACCGAAATCGGCATACTTGATGATAAGGCTAGGTCCATGACTAACGGCAGATACATCGACACGCTGCGGCAACCTGGTTTTTTTGCGTTTTTCTGGACGCAATTTCTCGGCGCGTTCAACGACAACTTTCTAAAGATCGTGGTCTCCTTTGTCGCGCTCGACGTCGCGGTGCGCGGCGGCTCAGGCTATGTCGAGATGATCGCTTTTCTTTTTATTCTTCCCGCAGCGCTTTTTTCGGGCTACGCGGGCCATTTCGCCGACGTTTACAGCAAGCGCGCCATATTAGTCACAGTGAAAATGTTTGAGATCGCCATCATGGTCCTGGCCACCGCGGTCTTTTTCACCGGCAACCTCGAGTCCATGCTCGCGGTCGTTTTTCTCATGGGGCTCCACGCGACGTTTTTCAGTCCGGCCAAGTACGGCATCTTGCCGGAGATGCTTCCTGACAAGGATCTTTCGCGCGGCAACGGGCTGTTGGAAATGAGCACGTTCATGGCGATCATTCTCGGCACGTCGGTGGGCAGCGCCATCTTTGCGATATGGAAGCACAGCTTGCCGCTGATCGGTCTTTTAATGTTGGCGCTCGCGGTGCTCGGCGCCCTCGCGAGCTTAGGGATCGCGCGCGTTCCGCCATCCGGCGCGGCGAAACTTTTCCGTTTAAATCCGTTTGGGGAAATAGCCAGCGGGCTGCAGCGGCTGCGCGCCGATCGCCCGCTCTGGCTGACCGTCATCGGTATCTCCTATTTTTGGTTTCTCGGCGCGCTGGTGCAGATCAACATGCTTTTTTTCGGCAAGGAGTTGCTTGGGCTCGATGAATTTCACATCGGCCTGCTCGGCACTTTCTTGGCCATCGGCATTGGCGCGGGCAGCCTCGCCGCCGGCTGGCTTTCGGGCGATCATATTGAACTCGGTCTCGTTCCGCTGGGCTCCGTCGCCATGGGCATCTTTCTCGGCTATGTCGCGCTCTCCGCGCCGTCCTACGAGCACGCGGCGGCGGCCTTGGTCGGGCTCGGTTTCTCCGCCGGCCTGTTCGCGGTGCCGTTGAATGCCTATCTGCAACAAAACGCCGGGCGCGAAGAGAAGGGACAGTTGATCGCGACAAATAATTTCATGAATACGATCGGTATTCTGCTTGCTGCGACGATCCACTGGGTTCTCAAAACTGCGCTGCAGCTCACGCCCGAAATCATTATCTGGCTCACCGCTCTAGTTACTTTGACCGGCACCTTGACGATTCTTTACTTCCTGCCGGATTATTTCGTTCGCTTCATCCTCTGGCTGCTCACCCACACCGTGTATCGGATCAAAATCGTCGGCGCGGAGAACATGCCGCTCAAAGGACCCGCGCTGTTGGTATCGAATCATGTTTCGTTCGTCGATGCTTTTATGGTCGGCGGCGCCTTGCCGCGGCTGGTGCGTTTCATGCTCCACCGCGAATATTATGATCTCAAAGGCTTGAGTTGGTTTTTCCGCCTGATGCACGCCATCCCCGTGTCGGCGAGCAACCGGCGCGAGATCGTGCAATCGCTCAAACACGCGCGCAACGAACTGGATAAAGGCCACGTCGTGTGTATCTTCGCCGAAGGCTCGATTACCCGCGTCGGCCACTTGCTTCCGCTCAAGCGCGGTTTTGAAAAAATCGTGGAAGGGACGAGGGTCCCGATCATACCCGTTCATCTGGACCAGCTCTGGGGCAGCATCTTCAGTTTCAAAGACGGGCGCTTTTTTTGGAAGCGGCCGCAAAATATATTCCGTCCGGTCACCGTGTCATTCGGACCGCCCTTGCCCTCCGGCGCCACGGTTGCCGAAGTGCGCAGCGCGATCGCCGAGCTGGAAAGCAACGCCTTCGAGCATCGCCCCAGCGCGGCGGACTTGCTGCATACGAGATTTGTGCAAGCCGCCAAGCGCCATTGGTTTTCATTTTGTATGGCCGACACCACCGGCGCCGAGCTCAACTGCGGCAAGACGCTGGTCGGCAGCCTGGTGCTGGCGCGCTGGATAAAACGACATTGCCCGGCGCAGTCCAGGATCGGAGTACTTCTGCCGGCATCCGTCGGCGGCTCGCTGGCGAACATTGCCATTCTTCTGGCCGGGAAAGTTCCGGTAAATTTGAATTTCACCGCGGGTCGCGAGGCGATGGCCTCGGCCGTCGAGCAGTGCGGCATCAAAACGATCCTGACATCGAGAATCTTCCTGTCGAAGGCGAATTTGGCGAAAGCCGGCGGCATGCTATTTCTCGAGGACATCAGAAAAGACTTCACATCGTGGCAGAAAATCGCGACGGTCTTGAAGGCATTCCTGTTACCCGCCTCCTGGCTGACCCGCCGCTATTTTGCCAGTCAAAAACCCAACGATCTCGCCACGGTGATTTTCTCCAGCGGCAGCACGGGCATGCCCAAAGGCGTGATGCTCTCGCATCGCAACATCGTCTCGAATGTTGAAGGCATTCGCCAAGTCATCCAATTCAGCCCCGATGACCGCATCATGGGAGTTTTGCCGCTGTTTCACTCTTTTGGATTTACCGGCACCTTGTGGCTGCCGCTGCTCGCCGATTTTGGCGTGGTCTATCACCCCAATCCGACTGACGCCAAGACGATCGGCGAGACCGTTCAGAAACACAAGGCCACGCTGCTGATCAGCACCTCGACATTCTTCGCCGGTTATCTGCGACGTTGCAGCAAAGAAGAGTTTGCCTCGCTCCGTTACGTCATCGCCGGCGCTGAAAAGCTCCGGGAGCCGGTAGTTAGCGGATATCAGGAGAAATACGGCATAACGATCTTGGAAGGCTACGGCTGTACCGAACTGTCGCCGGTAGTCTCGGTGAACACGAACGACGTGTCCGACGCTAGCGAAAAACAAATCGGCCATAAACCGGGGAGCGTCGGCCATCCGCTTCCGGGAGTGCTCGTGAAAGTCATCGAGCGGGACACCGAGCGTCCCCTGCCTCCCGGCGAAGAGGGCCTCTTGCTTGTGAAAGGTCCAAATTTGATGCTCGGCTATCTCGGCCCGCCGCAGCTCACGGAAGAGGCGCTCCGGCACGGCTGGTATATCACCGGCGATATCGCCGCGTTGGACGAAGACGGCTTCATTCGTATCGTCGATCGTATTTCACGCTTCAGCAAGATCGGCGGCGAAATGGTGCCGCACATGAAAGTCGAAGAGACGATCAATGAAGTTTTGGGCAGCCACGCGGCTGCGGTCACCGCGCTTCCCGACGAGAGGCGCGGTGAAAAGCTCATCGCCTTCTACGCCCAAAATGGTTTTGACAGAGAAGAGCTTTGGGAAAAACTGAACCAGTCCGGCCTGCCGAAACTCTGGATACCCAAGCGAGAGGATCTTCATCCGGTTGAGTCCCTGCCGCTGCTGGGTTCCGGTAAAGTCGATTTGCAACAGATCAAGGCTATGGCACAAGAGCGAGCTCAAAAACCCGCCCGCTGAAACTATTGGCAGCGCCTGAAATGATTTCCGCAGAGCAAATCACCCAAGCTTTCGACGATTCGACGCGCGAATTTCGCGATTCGCCGGAATATCAAAGCCTCGTAACCGGTAACGCTTCGGCCGAAGCGGCACGCGAGTTTATCCGCAACGTTTTTCGCACGCATTATCTGTCTTCGCACATCGTCGCGCTGTGCTTTGCCTCCCTCCCCTCCGACGCCGCGCTTCTCTTGAAGGAAAATCTTTTGGAAGAGATGGGTCGCTCGGAGGAGGAAAAACCTCACGCCGCTCTGCTCCTGGAGTTAGCCAGGGGCATAGGGCTTCCGGAGGACGAGATTGATCAGTTGATCGCCGACGCCCGCCGGCGCATCGCTACGTTCTGCGCGGTGCGGCTGCCTGTGGCCACTCTGCGCGAGCTTTGCCTGTCGTTGCTGCTCGAAACCATGAGCTTCGAGTTTATGCTGTCGCGCTGTTCGAGCGAGATCGCCGGCGCGTTATCCAAGCGCTACGGGTATTCCAAGCCGGCGCTGCGCTGGTTCGAGCTTCACTCCGAGGTGGATATCCGCCACGCGGAGGAAGGCGTGATCGTTGTACAAGACTACCTGGCATTTCATCAGATCGCCGACGAATTGTTCGATCGGATCGCGCGTTTTACGCTCGGCGACAACCTTTTCGTGCGCCATTATTTTCCGCCCGCCTCGCGGCAACGCAGCCGCAGCAAAGCTTCGCCGGCAAAAGCGCGGCACGTGGATTCCATGACCATTTATCAGCTGCGCATCCCGTTTCATCAATCTTTTCGCCATGCGCTTCAGAGCCGCGAAGAGAGCGACGCCGTCATTGTAAAGATCACCGGCAGCGATGGGCGGACCGGCTTCGGCGAGAGCCTGCCGCGCTCCTACGTCACCGGCGAGACGACCGAATCGATGGTGACCCACATTCGCGAGCGCCTGGCGCCGAAAATCTTCAGTGATTCGTTCGCCGCGGGGTGGGAGACTCTTGAATACCTTCAAGCAGTGCTCTCCCAATGGACGCGCAGCGATAAAGAAGATTCCAGTGTCATCGCCTGGAACGCCGCCTTCTGTGCCGTCGAACTGGCGCTGCTCGATTGGAGCCTCCGAGCTGATCACTGCGCGCTCGCGGATTTGCTTCCCCCCCACCGCTTTGAAATCGGCTATAGTGGCGTCATTTCGGCGGACGCGCCGGCGGATGCCGCCGCTCTCGCCGAAAGAATGGCGCGGCTCGGCTTGCGGCAAATTAAAGTAAAGGTCGGCACGGCGGATGACTTCGCCCGCCTGGAGGCCGTCCGCAATGCCGTCGGCGATAAAGTCGAGCTGCGCGCTGACGCGAACGGCGCGTGGAGCGCACAGGAAGCCATCGAGAGCCTTCAGCGACTCGCAAAATTCAAGCTGCAATCGATCGAGCAGCCGGTACGAGCCTGTGATCTAAACGGCATGAAGCAGGTTCGCGACGAGAGCAGAATTCCGGTTATGGCGGACGAATCCCTCATCACCCCCGAACAGGCGCGCAAGCTCATCGCATCGAGCGCCTGCGATTATTTTAACATTCGCCTCTCCAAATGCGGCGGCATCGCCGGCAGCTTGGCGATCGCCAAGCTCGCCCAGGAAGCCGGCATTGAAATACAAGTCGGAGCGCAGGTCGGCGAGACCGGTATTCTCTCCGCCGCCGGGCGCACTTTCGCGGCGCAATTACCGGCGCTGGCCTTTGCTGAAGGCTCGTTCGGCACCTGGCTTCTTGCCGAAGATGTCACTTTTGAAAACGTCGCATTCGGCTTCGGCGGACGCGCGCCGCTCTTGAGAACGCGCGGCCTCAGCGTCACCGTGAAGGAAGACGTCCTGGAACGGCTCGCAATCTCGAAATCCGAAGTGCGCCGGTAGAGATCTCATGGCAGTTCTTCTTAAAGCCGCCGCCTTCCTCGCGCGCCGCCAATGGGCGCGCTGGCAGGAGCTGACGGCGAAGCCTCGCGAAATTCAGCATCAATTGCTTCTCGATATTATCAAGCGCAATCGCGACACGCGCTTCGGCCTCGATCACCGCTTCGACGCGATCCATTCTCTTGACGATTATCGCAATCAGGTCGCCATCGGCGACTACGAGCGCCTGCGCCCGTACATCGAGCAGGCTCAAACCGGCGGCGCCGGCGCCTTGACTGCAGCTCCGGTCTTGATGTTCACCATGACCAGCGGCAGCACGGGCGAAGCCAAACTGATCCCGGTCACGGAGGCTACGCGCAGAAATCATCGACAGATCACCCGGCTTTGGTATTACCGCGCACTGACCGACCACCCGGATCTTTTCAGCGGCAAGCTGCTCGGCATCGTCAGTCCGGCGGTGGAGGGAAAAACCGCCGGCGGCATTCCCTTCGGCGCAGCTTCCGGACTGATCTACCAGAGCAGCCCGCGCTGGATTCAGAATGCGTATGCGGTGCCGTACGAAATTTCCCAGGTCAAAGATTTCGAAGCCAAGTATTACCTCACCATGCGGCTGGCGCTGGAATACGATATCTCGTTTTTCGGCACGCCCAATCCGAGCACGATACTCAAGCTCGTTGAAAGCGCCGATCAAAACAAACAGGAGATCATCAAAGACATTCGCGACGGCGCCATTAGTGCCCGCTGCAACTTGCCGCCGGAAATACGCGCGTTGGTCGCGCGCCGGCTCGCCAAGAACCCCGAGCGGGCGAGGAGATTGGAATCTTTAATCAAATACGACGGCACACTCCGCCCGCGAGAATACTGGCCGCGGCTGCAGCTCATCGGTTGTTGGAAGGGCGGCACCGTTGGCGTCCGTCTGAAGGAATTCCCCCGCTGGTTCGGCAGGACGACCCCTGTGCGCGATCTCGGCTACATGGCGAGCGAGGCGCAGATGACGCTGCCGGTCTCCGACGAAGGAACGGCCGGTATTCTCGCTGTAGAAGAGAATTTCTACGAGTTCGTTCCTGAAGCGGAAATCGGCGATCCCGCCCGCGCGGTTCTCACCTGCTCTGAGCTCGAGAAAGGGAAAAATTATTATGTCATTCTCACCACACCCGGGGGACTGTATCGCTACGAAATGAACGACATCGTTCGGGTCGCCGGTTTTTTCAATCAAACACCCCTTATCGAGTTCGTGCGCAAGGGCCGCGACGTCACTAACATCACCGGCGAGAAGCTGCACGTCAATCACGTCATTGAAGCCATGCAGCGAGCGCAAACCGCTACGGATGTGACAGTGCGACACTTTCGTGTCTGCGCCGATGCGGAAAAATCGCGCTACACTTTCTACGTGGAATTGGACGGCCTCAGCCCAAGCCGGGAACATCTGCTGCGATTGCTGCAGGAATTGGACTCTTGCCTGCGCGAGGTCAATATTGAATATGCGCAAAAACGCGACTCGGGACGGCTCGGCGCGCCGGTGGTATGCGTGATGAAACCGGGTTGGTTCGAGCATACTGGCGGCGTGAATTTCCAGCTCAGCGCACGCGACGTGCAATTCAAAGCGCGGCTTCTGAACACCACTCCGGAAGAAGCAAACCAAATTCAGCTGGTCGTCGACAGCGCCGACCGGTGATCCTTCGCCGGGATGCGCTCGTTCGGCGGGACACTTCAGTCCCGTTTTCTCTCGCTGTCGCCCGCTTTCCGTTACATGCCGGGCAAGCTCCACTTTTGTCGCCCAAGATTTGCAAGGCCTGATCGCGCATGCTAGAACCGGTCTGATTTCGGAGGTCGAGATGGATTTTCAGCAGTTGGCCGACAAAGCGCTTCAGGGCGTCCTCCCCGAACGGGCGGAGTTGAAAGCCGTCCTCGACGCGGCCGACGAAGAGTTGCCCGAGCTTTTAAGCGCGGCCTTTAAAGTCCGCCACCGCTACTATGGCAAGCGCGTGCAGATCCACGTTTTGCAGAATGCCAAGAGCGGCCTGTGTCCCGAAGATTGTCACTATTGCTCTCAATCCTCGGTGTCCGAAGCGCCCATCGACCGCTATCCGTTTATGTCCAAGGAAAAACTCATCGAAGGCGCAAAAGCGGCAAAAGCCGCCGGCGCCGTCCGCTATTGCATCGTCAACAGCGGGCGCGGCCCGACGAACAAAGAGATCGACGAAATCGCCGAGGCCGTGCGGGAGATCCGCAAAGAAACCGGCATGAACGTTTGCTGCTCGCTCGGCCTGATGAACCAGGACAAGACGGAAAAGCTCAAAGCTGCCGGCGTCGGCCGTGTCAATCACAATCTCAATACCAGCCGGGCTCATCACCCCGAGATCGTCACCACGCACACCTACGACGACCGGCTAGCAACGATCGAGAACGTCAAACACGCGGGCATCGGCACCTGCTCCGGCGGCATCATCGGCATGGGCGAAAGCGATGAAGACATTATCGACCTCGCGCTGACTCTCAGAGCCGTGGACATCGATTCGATCCCTGTCAATTTTCTCAATTCGATTCCGACAACTCCCTTCGAGAGCAAGAGAGAACTTACGCCGCAGCGCTGTTTAAAAACGCTTTGCCTGTTCCGCTTCGTCAATCCAAGCAAAGAAATCCGCGTTGCCGGCGGCAGAGAAGTGAACCTGCGCTCGCTCCAACCGCTGAGCCTCTACCCCGCGAATTCAATTTTCGTGAACGGTTACCTGACCACCCCGGGACAAGCGGCGTCGGACGCGCATCAAATGATCTCCGACCTGGGCTTCGAGCTTGATTCGCCCGCACCGATTTGAACTCAGGGTTACGCTGACACGCCCGCAGCGGCAATGCCGCAGTCAGCCAAAGACGTAATGCCGCCAGCCTGACAAGCTTCGGGTCAACTCCGGGAGAGTCTTTGGCACATCGAATTCAGTTGCGATCCCGGAAGCCGGGCTCTGATCTGAAGATTCGGCCCTGAATTCAGCGAGATTTTATCTTCATAGCGCGCGGTTTATCTTTCTTCAGCGGCGCTGCTGAATTGAAGCGCCGAAACTTTAATGATAGACGAAAAAACTATGTCGAAGTACCGAGTGACGGTCGATACGGGCGGAACATTTTCCGACTTTGTGTTTTTTAACGAAGACAGCGGAGAAATCACGATCACCAAAGTTCCTTCGACTCCGAAGGAACCCTTTCAGGCCGTGCTGAACGGCGTCAAAGAGCTCGTCGATCGGGGCGTGCCGGCCGGCGATGTTTCATTTTTTTGCCACGGTACCACTGTCGGGACCAATGCGCTCCTGGAAGAGAAAGGCGCCAAGACGGGGCTTCTCGTGACCCAGGGCTTCCGAGGCATTTACGAAGTCATGGAACAGACGCGCGGCTATGGGCCGGCCACCTACGACCTGTTCTTCGAAAAGCCGCGCCTGCTTGCACCGCCCTACTACACCGAGGAAATTCCCGAGCGAGTCGATTTTCGCGGCAATGCGCTCAAGCCTATCGACGTGGGCGCATCAAGGGAAGCGATCGGGCGGCTCAAGAAAAAAAGCGTCAATTCGGTTGCCGTCTGTTTTCTCTTTTCTTTCTTGAATCCCGACCACGAGCTCAAGATCAAAGAACTCTTTGCTCAGGAATTTCCCGAAGCGCGGCTCTCTCTGTCTTACGAAGTCCTGCCGCAAATCCGCGAGTTCTATCGTCTCAGCACCACGGTCATCAACGCCTATATTCAGCCCGTGATGGCGAGCTACTTGAGCCGGCTCGAAGCGCGCATGCGAGAGATCGGCGTCACTACGCCGAAACTCTACATCATGCAATCCAACGGCGGCGTTTCCACATTCAAAGGTTCCGCCGAAAAACCCGTCGCTACGGTGCTCTCCGGACCTGCCGGCGGCGTTATCGCCTCCATGGGCACTTGCGAGCGCGTCGGCATCAACAACATCATTACCTTCGACATGGGCGGCACGAGCTGTGACGTGGCGCTTATCCATCAAGGCAACCCGGTGATAACGACGCAGGGCAAAATCAACATGCGTCCCATTGCCTTGCCCATGCTGGATATCCACACGGTCAGCGCCGGCGGGGGCACCATCGCGCGCATCGATGCCGTAGGCGGACTGCAAGTCGGCCCAGATAGCGCAGGCGCAGACCCGGGCCCGGTGAGTTACGATCGGGGCGGAGAGAACATCACCATCACGGACGCCAACATCGTTACCGGAGTGTTGGACCCCGATCATTTTCTCGGCGGCAGGATGAAGCTCAACAAATCCAAGGCGGAAAAGCTCTTGGAGGAAAAAATCGCCAAGCCGTTAAAACTCGGCCTGCTCGAAGCGGCGGACGGCGTGCTCAAGATTATCAACGTCAAAATGGAAGAAGCCATCAAGGCCGTTTCGTCGGCGCGCGGTTACGATATCCGCGATTTCACACTGGTCGCCTTCGGCGGCGGCGGGCCGATGCACGCCGGACGCATAGCGCTCGACCTGGGCATTCCCGCGCTGCTCATACCGATAACTCCCGGCGTGCACTCGGCCTTGGGGCTTCTCATGTCCGACGTGAAGCACGACTATGTGCGCTCAAAACTGGTCGGCTTGGATGATCTCGATCTGAACGAGATCAATCACCTTTTCAGCCAGCTGATCGACCAGGCGAAAAAAGAATTGCACGGCGAAGGCTTTAAAGAGGATGAAATCAAAATCGAGCCTTATCTCGACCTGCGCTACGCGGGCCAGGGCTACGAGCTCACCGTTCCGTGCCCGATGCCGCCGCTTACAAAACACGAACTGCTCATTATGCGCCAGCGCTTCGACACCCTGCACGAGCAGAATTCCGGACACAAAGCGGAGACCGAACCGGTAGAGCTCGTGAGTCTCCGCTTGATTTCTCTCGGCTTGGTGCCGCAAGCCAAGCTCTCGCCGGGCAAAGTCACGGGCCGGAAAGTCGAGGAAGCAAGAACCGGCGAGCGCAAAGTGTTCTTCGGCACGGAACATGGCGCGCTCGCGACGGAGATTTATAATCGCGACCGGCTCGAGCCCGGACACAAGATCAGCGGCCCGGCAATCGTCGAGCAGTTGGACACCACCACCGTCATCCACCCCGAGCAGGAAGCGACCGTGGATGAATACGCGAATATCATTATAAAGGAGAAGAAGGCGTGAGGCGCGAGGCTTGAGTAAGACGAAAACCCGCGACTCTTATCTTTACTCGAGCCTCATGCCTCACGCCTCTAAATCATGACCGTCGATCCCGTAACTCTTCAAGTTATCCAGGCCCGGCTCGCCGGCATCGTCCAGGAAATGCAGAACTCACTTTTCCGCACCGGCTACTCGACGATTATCCGCGAGTCCCAGGACGCGAGCTGCGCGATTTTGAACCGCCACGGCGAAGTGGTCGCGCAGCATGTCGTGTTGCCGCTTCACATGGGCGCATTCCCCGCTTGCGCCGCGGGCATTCTTAAAAATTACAGCGCCGATGAGGTGAACGAAGGCGACGCCTTCATCACCAATCACCCTTACCTCGGCGGCAGCCCGCATGCTCCCGACATGGCCGTGCTCTCGCCGATTTTTTTCCACGGCGAGTGGGTCGGCTTCGCCGCGAATCTGGCGCACAAGAGCGACATCGGCGGGCCGGTGCCGGGCAGCTGTTGGAGCCAGGCACGCGAGATCTATCAGGAAGGTCTGCACGTGCCGCCGATCAAATACGTGCAGGCGTATAAAACCAGCAAAGACATCGAAGCTCTGCTCGGCTGTAACAGCCGAACCCCCGAGTTGGTTGTCGGCGACCTGCGCGGCCAAGTCGGCGCCGCGCGCCTGGGCGAAAAGCGCTTCCAGGAGATGATGCAACGCTACGGCAAAGAAACCATTCTCGAGTCGTTCGAAGAATTGTTCGACCTGACCGAAGCCAAAGTGCGCGCGGAGATTGCTTCCTGGCCCGACGGCGTCGGCGAAGGCGAGCGCTTCGTCGACAGCGACGGCGTCGACCTCGATAAACCGGTGCGGCTCCACGTAAGAATCGAAAAGAAAGGCAATCATCTGCTTTTCGACTTGACCGGTTCCGCCGATCAAACCAAAGGGCCGGCAAATATCCGTCCCACCATCGTGCGCGCGGCCTGCTGCTACCTGCTCACGTGCCTCGTCGATCCGGCGCTCGCGATTAATTACGGGCTCGCGAAATGCATCGACATCAAAGTGCGCGAGGGGAGCGTGGTCAACCCGCGCTTTCCGGCGCCGGTCAATACGTACAACCCGACCGTTCATGCGCTGGTCGAATCGCTGCTCGAAGCGTCGAGCCGGATCACGCCGCACAAAAAAGTCGGCGACGGCTGCAGCAGCCGCTCGATCATCATCGGCGGGCGCAGCAACAAAACCGGCAAAGGTTACGTGCAATACGAAATCTTCGGTGGCGGCTCGGGCGGGCGCAGCGGTAAGGACGGCGTGTCGGGAACCAACGTCAATCAATCCAACGCTAAAATTGCGCCGATCGAGATTATCGAATCGGAGTTTTCCACTCGCGTCAGACGCTTCGAGTTGATCCCCGACTCCGGCGGCCCCGGCCGGTTCCGTGGAGGGTTAGGTTTCGTGCGCGAGTACGAAGTGCTCGACAACGATGCGCGGTTTTCGCTGCGCTCGACCAAACACACGGTCGCGCCCAAAGGTATCGAGGGCGGGATGGACGGCAAAACCGGCCTGTGCACATTGAACCCTGGAAAACCCGAGGAACGCATCATTCCCTCGCGCTACTCCGATCACGTGCTGCACCCCGGCGAAGTCTTCAGCCTCGAAACCCCGGGTGGCGGCGGTTTGGGGAATCCCTTGGAACGCGACCCGCAAAAAGTGCTGAACGACGTCCGCAACGGCTACGTGACGCAGAAAAAGGCGCGAGATGTTTACCGCGTTGCCATCGACCGGGTGGACAGCGACTTCGCGCTGAATAAAACGGACACTCAGGAGCTAAGGCAACAGGCACCAGGCAAAAGGCGGTAGCCAGCAGGAAAACTCGGACCCCATGTCTCCCTTGTTATTCTTACTATTGCCTGTTGCCTCGCGCCTCAC
>Ga0075287_1000003_pt1 | contig 17873 bp, 13 predicted proteins | sample SF_Rice_20C_0N_3_FD_69762 | JGI IMG/M metagenome (GOLD analysis project Ga0075287, IMG submission 69762) | Rice paddy soil microbial communities from Twitchell Island, California, USA - SF_Rice_20C_0N_301 | ecosystem: Environmental > Terrestrial > Soil > Paddy field/soil | place: USA: Twitchell... | reverse complement strand
CGGCCGCCGAAAGCCAGCAGAGCCTGAAAGATCTCCAAGCTGAGCTTGCCGCGGCGCGCGACATGGCGCAGCTTCCCGATCTCCCCAAAGGCGTGGAGGAGTCGGCAAGACAATGGGCCGAGCGCTTGGCGGCAATGCCGCAACTTAAGCGGCAGATGGATAAAGCCAGGCAGGCGGGGCAGGGCCCTAGCCAGGGAGATCTTAAAGCATATCTCGATCGACTCGAGCGCCAGGTCTCCGGCGAATTGGATCGGCGCGCGCTGTTGGATGCGCAGCAATATTTGCAACAGATGATGCAACAAGGTCACGCCGAGAAAAGCGAGAATTACGCGCGCAGCAGCGCCCCAGGCGAAGAAGATGCGAGCGCCGACGGCGCCAAGGAAAAGAACACGAGCAATCTCCCCGGCAAAGAACCGGCAAAAAAGAGCGATGAACTAAGTCCGCTGCCGGAATTTCGCGCGGATGTTTCGACGCACGTGAAGGGCGCGCTCGGTGATGGAGAGAGCAGCGCGTTGATGTTCAAGGGGAAACCGACGCCAGGAAAAAGCGCCGTGTCGCCATCGGAAGTCGTTGCTTCGTATCGCCGGCAGGCCGAGCAAGAATTGAATTCCGAAAGAGTACCGGAGGCGCTCAAAGGGACGATCAAAAATTATTTTCTGTCGCTGGGAGAAGCGCGGAAGTGAAGACCGAGGAGATTGGAGTGACGGAGTAACGGGGGTATCCATCACTCCACTACTCCGACACTCCATTACTCCAATTTGGCAAAATGGGTTCGTTGAGTTGAGGCTTGAGGAGATGAGTTAATGGATGGAGTGAAAGAGATCGAGCAACGCATCGAGAGCGGGCGGCGAAGCTTTAACGAGCTGCGTAGCGAGATGGCGCGCGTCATCGTCGGACACGAAGAATTGATCGAGCAGGTGTTTATCGCGCTCGTCTGCGGGGGGCATTGTTTACTCGAAGGAGTGCCGGGACTTGGCAAGACGTTGATGGTGCGCCGTCTCGGTGAGATCCTGAGTCTCTCTTTTTCGCGCATCCAGTTCACGCCCGATCTCATGCCGGCCGATATTACCGGCACCAACATGCTCGCGGACGACCCGTCGGGCCGCAAAGTGTTCGAATTCCAAAGAGGTCCGGTGTTCGCAAATATCGTTCTCGCCGACGAGATCAACCGCGCTACACCCAAGACCCAGTCGGCGCTGTTGGAAGCGATGCAGGAACAAAGCGTCACGGTCGGCGGCAAGATTCACCGTCTTGAAAGCCCCTTCATAGTGCTTGCCACGCAAAATCCGATCGAAATGGAAGGAACCTATCCCCTTCCGGAAGCGCAGGTGGACCGTTTCTTTTTCAAATTGTTGCTGCAATTTCCCAGTCGGGAAGAATTAGGCCGGATCGCCGATCTCACCACGGCAGCGCCGCCGCCCGCGCCGCACGAAATCCTCGACGGGCCGTCGATCCTGCAAATGCGCGAGCGGGTCCGAGAAGTGCCCCTTGCCGATGTCGTCAAAGATTACGCGGTTCGATTGGTTCTCGGCACGCACCCGCATGAGAAACAGGGCAGCGGCACCGGCGGCTTGGCGCAACGGTTCGTTCTCTACGGATCGAGCCCACGCGGACTGCAGAGCTTGATCCTCGCGGCCAAAGCGCGCGCGCTTTTTGCCGGCAGGCCGAACGTTGCCTTCGACGATATCCGCGCGCTTTTACTGCCGAGCTTGCGCCATCGCCTGATTCTAAATCTCGAAGCGGACGCCGAAGGTGTGAGCGCGGAAAAAATTTTAACTGAGATCGTGGCCCAGGTGCCCGAGATACCATAAACCGTTATGAGCTTTGACTCTCGAGTCTTGAGTTTGGCGAAGACGCCGCGGCGGATTGCCGAAGCTGTTTCGAAGTTTCTAAGCAGTACCGGAAAGGTCTCTCGCTTTAACCCGACTGGCCCGGCGAAACGGCGCGATCAAGCGATCCTTGCCGGATCTAGGGCGAAAACCGGAGACCCGAGATCCGAAACCTTCTTCGACACAGAATTTCTGCGCAAGCTCGAACGGCTTCATCTGGTCGCTAAGCGATTGAATTGGGCGGGCGCCAAAGGCGAGCATGCGGCTTCCCGTAAAGGCTTTAGTTTGGAGTTTTCCGACTACCGGCGCTATCAGCACGGCGACGATCTGCGCTACGTCGATTGGAATATCTACCGGCGCCTCGACCGTTTGCTGCTCAAAGTGTTCACCTCGGAAGAAGAGCTGAACATTTACCTGCTGGTCGACACCAGCCGGTCTATGGCCGAAGGTGCGCCGGCAAAGCTCGATTATGCCAAGAAGCTTGCCGCAGCGCTGGGCTATATCGGCCTGAAGAACCTAGATCGCGTCGGCGGCGCGTCTTTTTCGATGCGCCTGCATGCGCCGTTGACCCTCGGGCGCGGCAGAACACAGATTTTGAGAATGTTCAATTTTCTAAATCAACTTTCTTGCAACGGCGAAACCAATCTGCGCGCGTCCGCGCACTCGTTTACCAAGCTCTTTCCTCACCCCGGTTTGGTCATTATCGTGAGCGACCTTTTCGATCCGACGGGCTGGCGCGCGGCGCTGGAAGAGATGACCGCCAAACGCTACCAATTGCTGGTTATTCACATCGTCGACGAGGGAGAAACCAGTCCCGAGCCGTGCGGCGACGTTGCCTTGGTCGATGTCGAAGGCGGGCGCGAACGGAAGCTTTTTCTCGACTCAGACTTGGTCCGGCGCTATCAAATGGAGCTGTCGGCATACTTCAAAGAAATTGAAACCCTGTGCGCGAGCCGCAGCATCGATTATTTGCGCACGACGACAAATGTGCCATTCGATGAATTCGTCCTGCAGACGCTGCGGCAGGTAAGCAGCGTGGAGTGAGTTATGCTTTGGCGCCTACCCTCCGCGTTGTTGCTGCTTGCTGCGGCGATCCCGCTGATTCTTTTCCTGCATAGCCTCACGCCGCGGGGATTGCATGTCCGCACGACGACTTTTTTTCTCTGGGAGCGCGTTTTAAGAGACCAGCCGCTCGGCACCAGGCTTGGCTGGCTGCTGCGGAAAAATCTCCTGCTGATTCTCCAACTTCTGGCCGCGACCGCGCTCATTGCCGCGCTGGCCGATCCCTGGCTGCGCTATTTCGGCTCCGCTGCCGGAGACGTCGTTGTAGTCATTGATTTAAGCGCCAGCATGAAGGCCCGAGAAAATGGCAGGTCGCGCTTCGATGCGGCGCGGCGCGAATGGCTTTCGTTGATCGAGGGCCTGGGATCGCGACAAAAAATGATGGTGATCGGAGCTGGCGCGCAGCCGCGCCTGCTCATGCCTCTCACATCGGACCAGCGCCGGCTGCGGGAACTGGCGCGCGGCCTGGAGGCGAGCGATGCGCCGGGACGCGTAAAGGACGCGATTCTGTTCGCTCATGCGTTTCTCAAACGCGGCAGCCCGGACCGGGTCGTGGTGATCAGCGATGGTGCTTTCACCGGCGCCGAGGAATTTGCCACGGCCGGCGATCATCTGCGCTTTATTGAAGTCGCCGGCGGCAAGGACAACGTGGGCATCATCGGTTTCGAAGCGCGACGCCGTCCCGAGCACCCAATCCCGCTCGAAATCATGGTTCACGTTAAAAATTTTACGTCGAAAGCGTTGCACGTGCCGATTACGGTATCGCTCGACGGCAAGACGCTGGCGCGCCAAGACATCGAGATCGGCGCCAACGACCGGCGTGTGATGATCTTTCCTTTCGACGGTATTCCCGATGGCAGGCTGGTGGCCCGGCTGCAAGTCGATGACGACTTTGCGACGGACAATCAAGCTTACCTGGCTCTCTCGGATCGGGCGCCGCTCCGGCTTCTTTATGTCGGCCCGGGAAATCCTTATCTCAGCCGATTGCTGCATGTATTTCCCCACGTGCAACTGAATAGCGTGCCGCGTTGGGATGCCGAATTATCGCGGGGCAAAGATCCGTTCGACGTGGTTATTTTCGATCGCGCGGCCGTGCCGGCGCTGGTGCAGGGAAATTTCATTCTCATCGATACGGTTGCGCCCAATCTGCCACTTGAGATCAAAGGCAAGGTTCAAAATCCGCGCATTCTGCCTCCGATCGCGAATCATCCGCTGATGGAAGGCCTTCAGCTGGGCGACTTAACAATTCACCAAGCTTCGCGCGTCACTGTGAAAGGTGAAGGCATCGTGTTGGCCCGCGGCGCTGGATCACCGTTGCTCTATGCTTTGGATAAAGGCAAGCTGCGCGTGCTTTTTTTCGGCTTCGATCTCATGGCTTCGGATCTGCCGCTGCGGGTCGCTTTTCCGATTTTATTTCACAATGCGCTCGAATGGTTTGAACCGCAGCGTCTGGAATTTCCCGGCCAGCGGGTTCAAGCCGGGGAGCCGCTGGCTTTGCGATTGCCGAACAGCGACGGACCGGTGGAAATTACTGCGCCGTCCGGTCAGAAGGAGAGCTTTTCCGGAGCCGCGACTCCGGTGGTTTTTGCCGACACATTCCAAGCCGGTTTTTATACTTACAAAAGCGGCGAGCGCGAAGGCAGATTTGCCGTCAATTTGTTAGATGAGGACGAGTCGCAGATTTTACCCCGTGTGAATTTCGGCGAAGTTGCCAAGCAGGGGGGCGAAATTTTCCACGCGGCTGAAAGCGGATCTTCACTGTGGCCGGCGCTGCTCTGCGCCGTGCTTGTTCTACTGGGCGTAGAACTATTTTTGGCATTTCGTCAAAGCCTGCCGATCTATCCGATTGTCATTCGCGGCGCTGCCCTGGCTGCCCTGGCGCTCGCGCTGATCAATCCACGGATCTTGCAGACGACGACGGCTTTGGATGTCATCCTCGGTGTCGATCTGTCGCGTAGCGTCGGCCAGGAAGGACGAGAAAAGGCGCAAGCCGTCATCGAAGCTGCAGGGCGATTCAAGAATTCAAATGTACGAACTGGTGTCCTTGCTTTTGGCCGTGCACCAGAATGGGAGTCTTTGCCGCGCGAGCAGATGCCGGCGCTTGACTTCGGCGCACGATTTGACCGGGACGAGACCGATGTTCAAGCCGCGCTGCAAGCCGCGCTGTCGCAGATTGGCGAAGGCCGGCAGGGGAAAATTATGCTTATTTCCGATGGCAATGAAAATCGCGGCGAGGCCTCGCGCGTGATGCCGCTGCTGCGCGCCCAGGGCGTGCAGGTTTGGGCCCTGCCGGTAACTCTCTCGCGCGGCCGCAACGAAATCTATCTAAGCGACTTGACCGTACCGCGGCTGGTCGATAGCGCCGAAGGCTTCGAAATCCGCGGCGTCATCGAGAGCTTGCGCGACGCGCCGGCGCGCGTGCGTTTATTGCGCGACGGCAGGTTGCACGCCGAGCGGGAGCTTCAGCTCAAAGCCGGCAGCAACCCGCTGTTTTTTCGCGACAGCCTCAGCGAGCGCGGTAATCATTCCTACGAGCTACTCGTTGAATCGGCGGATGATACGCTGGCGGAAAATAATCTCCTGCAGGGTGTCGTCGCCGTCAAAGGACCACCGCGGGTGCTCCTACTCTCGGCGGAAAAAGAGAGCCAGCGCGTAATCTCGCGGGTATTACAGGTGCAAGGCTATGCCGTAGTGGAGTCCTCGCCGCAAACCGATCCGCTCTCGCTTTCGGAGCTCTCGGCCTACGATCTGTTGGTACTCGATAACGTACCGGCATTTCAATTGACGTACGCAAAAATGGAGAACCTCGAAAAATATGTGCGTGACTTGGGCGGAGGCTTGCTCGTGATCGGCGGCTCCCAAAGTTACGGAGCCGGGGGATACTTCCGCACGCCCCTCGAACGGATTCTGCCCGTCGATATGCGCCCGCCGGCGCGCCTGGAGATGCCGCATGTGGCGCTTTTGTTCGTGCTCGATAAATCGGGCAGCATGGGCGCCGGCTCGGAAGGCAACACCAAGCTCGATCTCGCCAAGGCTGCCGCCATTGCTGCCGCCGATATCATGAACCCGACCGATCAAGTAGGCATTCTCGCCTTTGATGCCAATTGGGATTGGGCCTTGCCGTTTCGCCAAGTCGCCAAAGGCGAGTGGATTTCGGAAAAACTTGCGTCGCTACAGTCCGACGGCGGCACGGATCTTTACAAGGCGATGATCGAAGCGCACCGCGTGATCGCCGGCAAGCAAGCGGCGATCAAACATGTGATCGTACTTTCCGACGGCCTCACGGATAAGGCGGACTTTCAAACGCTAGTGCAAAAAATGGCGCGCGACGGCATCACGGTTTCGACTGTGTCCGTCGGCAACGACGCGGACGTGCAGCTCATGGCCGACATCGCCAAAAACGGCAAAGGACGCGGTTACGTGGCCCTCGACCCCCAGACGATTCCGCAGATTTTTACTACCGAGACGCTGCTGATCGCGCGCGATCTGCTTATCGAAAAAACGGTTACACCGACCATCGTCGCGCCGACCGGCCCGCTCAAAGGCATCCCGCAGAATTATCTGCCGGCGCTGCGCGGCTACGTGCTCACCTATCCGAAACCGCGTGCCGAGCTGTTGATGAGAGCGGACAAAGATCCATTGCTGGTCTCCTGGCGCTACGGTCTCGGAGAGGTGATGGCGTTTACCTCGGATTTGAGCGGCCGATGGGGGAAAGACTGGGTAAGCTGGCCGGGGTTTTCCCAGTGGGCGAGTCAGCTTGCCCGCAGCACCATTCGCAAAATTCTCGAGACCCGAATGCGCACGGACTTTCGCACAGATGGAGAAACAATCAAGGTCGTGACGGATGTGTTGTCGCGCGACGGCCGGTTCCTCAATCACTTGAAGGTCATTGCCAATATCACGGCGCCGGACCAAGCGAGCCAGGAACAGACGTTTCAGCAAACCGCGCCGGGGCGCTACGAAGGAAAATTTACCACGGCCGCGCGCGGCATCCATTTTGTGTCGCTCTACACACAGGGCAATGACGGCAATGCGCCGGCGCCGCTTGCGACGGTTCCATACATCGCGCCCTATCCGAAAGAATATCGCGAACTCAAACCCAATCTCTCGTTGCTGAGCCGGCTCGTGGAAGAAACCGGCGGTGAAATACTCGATCCGGAAAAATTCGGCGACGGAATTAAACGTCTCTACACCCCTTCGCCTGGAAAAGGGCGGCAGGGAAAGGAAATGTGGTGGCCGCTCGCCGGATCGGCGCTGTTATTGTTTCTCGGGGATTTGGTCTTGCGCCAATGGCGCGGGCGTAAACTTGCGCCCGCGCCGGCTGCTTGAGCGTCTTTTTACCGAGCAACACGTGCTCGAGGTAAGTGGGAAATTTGTGATGAGATGAGCGAGTTCCTTTACAACGATCGATATTTCAGGATTGGGCTGATTGCGATCGACTCTGCCCGGCGAAGAGATCATTCGCTTATCTTATTATCGGACGCGCAACTGGGCTGATGACACTCAACCCGCTCAATATCATTCCCTTCACCTGCGTTATTTGCGGTTTGAAGTTCAGTGAGCTTAGCGGTCGAAAGTGTTCGAACTGCGGTAGGCTCGCCTGTCGCTATCATTTTTTATGGGGTTGGTTAAAAGGCTCGCGCGGGGTTTGCTCATTGTGTTTGAGATCCGGCAAACCAAACGCGGAAAAAAAATAGTAAATTTATTTTTTTTATGGTACGGTGCCTTTCCGTACAACACTAGATCCTTCACCGCGTCGTTCAAACTCCGCAACTCGGGAATGCCATTCTTGAATGAATAAGTTTTCCGGTAGAAGTCGAGCGAGGCTGCCGGCCTTGACTCGCTAGGCGACAGAACCTGTGCGGCCCATCGACCCAAAGTCACTTCACCTAGAGTATTCGCGTTCATTTGCATTGCGTGGTCCGATCAGCGATGGGCGTGAATGGCGGCTCAATGCGGCATCAGTTTTTCGCACCGGCGCTACCGACCGCCTCTAATTTGAGCGATACAGTTCATTTATTGGTCTTGTGCCGCCCTATTTGTAAGCAGCAGCAACTACGACGTGTTTGTAACTGGCCACGGTAAAACAATCGCCGCCCAATCAAGCCAAAACAGGCCAGACGCGCTCATTTCTGTTCAGTTTGCTGGGTCGAGCATAGCTAGAAATTGAATTTTTTACCTGCCATTTCACTGACCGCCACGAATTTTAGATTTTGGTCCTATGCTTGCATTAATTTTGCCGCGTTGTGCGTCTAAATAGTAAAAGCCTGAGGTGATCAAACAAAGGCAGACATCGGGACAACACCATAGGAGCTTGGAATACGTTGATTCGCGAAAGGAGAGTCAATGAGGCCTGGAGACCTATTAAAGACTGTCAAACCGATTAGATCGCAGAAAACCGGTGTTTTGCTGCCCCGAGAGGGTACGTTTGTTAGAATGGTGGAGAACATGGGCCGCCAACTGATCCTGGTTAACTTTGGCGCGGCCGGTCACGAGTATATATTCCCCGACGAGGTCTTGCCCGAACCGGCTCGATCTTGATTGCTTAAGGCCTAGCCGTTCCTCGCTATCAGTACCTATCATACTCGAGTTCACCGCGACCCAGCTTCTTTATCTTGCGACAGAGCTTTCGTTTGGCTTGGCTTCCGCCCTTCAGATTTGATAAAAACCTTCCAGAGCTTTGATCCGAGGTGGAACATGAGCGAGCGGGTAATAAAGGTTTACCATGCGCACATCTATTACGACCCGGTGAAGACTCGCGACGCGGCGGCGCGGGTTCGCACGGGGTTGGCGGCTTTTAACGTGCAGCTCGGCAGTTGGCACGATGAAGCCGTGGGTCCGCACCTCGATGCTATGTACCAGGCGGTTTTTACACCGGATGAATTTGCCAAAGTCGTGCCCTGGCTGATGCTCCACCGCGAAGGCTTGTCCGTGCTCGTGCACCCATCGACCGGCGATAGCTACGGCGATCATCTGGAACGCTCTCTATGGCTTGGCCCGAGGCTCAAGTTAAACGAAAGGGCGCTCCGCCGCGGTGAATAGGTTTTCACGCGTATGAAGCGGCTCCATAGTGCTAAAGATCCACTCATGATTGGTCATCTGAAGAATGTACTGGATACGTTCGGTATCAAGTGTGTCGCTCGGAAAAGCGATTTGATGAGCGCCGCCGGCGAGCTACCCCCTGTCGAGTGCTGGCCCGAGCTGTGGGTCCTTGATGACGATAAATTCGGCCGAGCCCGATCCATTCTCCGAAAAACCTTAGCGCCGTTGCAGTCGGTGAAAAAGCCGTGGCATTGCGCCGGGTGCGGCGAGACGATTGAGGGCCAATTTTCGGATTGTTGGAACTGCGGCCGTGACCGCTCCGGCAGAAAACCGCAACGCGCGGTAAAGCCGCTTTCTTGAGGTTTCCGCGCTAACTTCCGCGGTCCTTTTACAAATACCAAGGAGTTTTGAATGGAATACCGCCAAATGGGCTATTCTGGCGTGCGTGTTTCCGTGATGGGACTCGGCGCTAATCGCTTCGGTTCGCCGGAGGTGCCGCAGGCTGAAGTCAATAAGATCATAGACGCGGCGCTGGATAGCGGTATTAATTTCATCGACACGGCCAACGTCTACAACGAGGGTCTTTCCGAGGAAGCTCTAGGCCACGCGCTCAAAGGGCGCATGGATAAGGTCGTTCTTGCCACCAAGTTTTCCTTTCCACGAAAAACCAGCGCCAATAGCTGGGGCGCATCGCGCTATCAAATGCTCGATGCCGTGGATCAGAGCTTGCGGCGGCTGCAGACCGATCGCATCGGCCTTTACTACTGCCACCGCTGGGACGATACGACGCCGATTGAAGAAACGCTGCGCGGTTTGGACGATCTGATACGCGCAGGGAAGGTATGTTATATAGGCGCCTCCGCCTACGCCTCGTGGCAACTGGCTCACGCCAACGTCCTTGCGGAGCTCAGAGGCTGGAGCCGCTTTGCCGTGCTGCAATCCGAGTACAACATGTTGAAACGTGAAGTCGAGCGCGAAGTACTGCCCTATTGCCGCGCACATAGAGTCGGCTTCGTGCCGTATTATCCGCTTGCGGGTGGCTTTCTCACCGGCAAGTACGAGATGGGCAAAGCGCCTCCTCCCGGTTCGCGCGGCGAATCAGCCCGTGCGGTGCAAGAATTGATGACCGAGAAGAACTATCAGGTCGTTGCAAGACTCGCGGCTTGGGCGAAACAACAAGGCCGCGGCGTCAACGAATTGGCGCAGGCTTGGCTGCTGGCTCAGCCTAGCGTTTGCTCGGTGATCACGGGGGCAAAAACACTCGAGCATGTAGTCAGCAACGTGAAAGCTGCGGATTGGCGTTTAACTGCCGATCAGTTGAAAGAAATCGATACGATATTGCGGTCTCCGACGAATTCACCGCAAGGGTGACGGCGAGAAGGCAACCGTAAAAATGCAAACCGCGCCAATAGCTAGTGGCGCCGCGCCGGCCCTCTCCCATTGCCGTGTCGCGGATTGGTTGAACGGCCAGTTAGTCGTTGCTTGGTCGGATAATGAATCAACTCACGAACGGCAGCAGTAGCTGATCAGCCTGCGGTCTTGTCGGGCGCGCGGTTTTTGCTAGTTTGCGAAGCTCGTCTTCGAGCCAGCGGATGTAGAAACGGTGGCTGTGGCGCTTTTCGATAGCTGCAATGCAAAGGTCTCGGACACGATTTGCATATTCCGGCCAGTGGTCCCGGATCAATCGTGGCATCTTGATGTAGGTCGGTGGGTCATCGCAGAACAGAGGATCACGGGCAAGCGTCCAGATATCGCATTGGGTTTCGCCTGACGGCACCTTCGCTGGATCCGCTGCGCGTGAAACCGAACGGTCTCCGTGCGCCAGGCCCTGAATCAGATGCGTCAATTCGTGGCCGATCGTTTGATAGGTCACTTTGCGAACTTTGAGCCGGATGATTAGCCGCATTATGATGCGTTTGCGATAAATTACGGTCGCGCTGCCCAAGTGCTTGCGCGTGTAGCCGACTGTAATAATCGCGCCTTGCAATTCCGGAAACAATTGTAGCGAGCGCTCGATCATGTCATGCGCGCGGCGTGTGAGCCGCTTTTTCATTTGTGGCGTCAGTCGGATGGGCATGACTCAAATTCGCCCGGCGCGATTCGAACTTGAATGGCGGGTCGACGGTGTCATAATACTTCGTCGGTCGGTTTTTATTTATGGCAGAGGCGAATGACAAGAACAAGAAAAAAAGCGCGACACCGTTTCGCTCCGGCTACGTTGCAATCATCGGACGTCCCAACGTCGGCAAATCGACGCTGCTGAATCAAATTCTCGGCGAAAAAGTTGCTATCGTTTCGCCCAAGCCGCAGACCACGCGTAACCGCATTAGCGGCATCCGTACGACTGACGCTTCGCAGATTGTTTTTCTCGATACGCCAGGCATACATCAGGGCCATTCGCTCATGAACCGGCGCATGGTGGATACCGCGATGCAGACATTGGACGAAGTGGACGGCGTCATTTGGCTGCTCGATGCGCACAATAAAATCAAACAGGAAGAAGAACGGATCGCCGAAACGCTGCGCGGCGTAGAAACTCCGGTGCTGATCCTCCTGAACAAGATCGATCTGGTTTCCAAAGGGAAACTGCTGCCGTTGATGGAACGCTGCGCGGAATTGTTGCCGGGCAAAGAAATCGTGCCGGTGAGCGCGCTTAAGGGCGACGGGGTGCAGATTGTCTTGGAATTGGTCGAGAAGTGGCTGCCGGAAGGAACGGCGTTTTTCACCGAAGGGGAATATACCGATCAGACGGAGCGTTTTCTCGCCTCGGAAATCGTCCGCGAGAAGGTGTTCTTGCTGACGCGCGAAGAAATTCCTTACGGCGTTGCGGTGACCATCGATGATTTCACCGAGAAACAGGAAAAGAATCTGATCGTGATCTCGGCGACGATCCATACGGAGCGCGATTCACATAAAGGAATTTTGATCGGCAAGCGCGGCGCCATGCTCAAAGAAATCGGCAAACAGGCACGCGAGGAGTTGGAAACTCTGCTGGGTTGCAGGATTTTTCTCGAGCTGTTCGTCCGAGTCGATCCGAATTGGACGCAAAATCCCCATTCGCTGATCGAGATGGGTTTATAGATGGAGGCACCTACCCGAGGATATCCTCCTCAGACACTGGCGCGGCCGCGCAAGCGACCCGTGGTGGCGATCGTCGGACGTCCCAACGTCGGCAAATCGACTCTGTTTAACCGCCTCGTCGGCGAGCGCAGAGCCATCGTCGACGACATGCCCGGCGTAACTCGTGACCGCAATTATGCTGAAGCCGAATGGTCAGACAAAAAATTTTTACTCGTTGATACCGGCGGCATCGAGATGGGTACGGCAGATCAGCTGGAGCGGAGTGTTCAGGCTCAAAGCCGTCTAGCTGTTGCGGAAGCGGACGCCGTGGTCTTTCTTTTCGACGGCAAAGCCGGGCTAAATCCATTGGATCGCGAAGCGGTCGACGAACTCCGCCGGGCGAACAAGCCGGTTTTTTTCGCGGTCAATAAACTCGATTCGCAAAGACGCGGCGACAATCTGTACGAATTTTTTGCCCTCGGGCTCGATCACCTCTATTCGATCTCTGCCGAGCACGGCCTGGGCATTGCGGATCTTATGGATGATGTCGTGCGACAGTTGCCGGAAGAGTCGCCGGAGAGTGACGGTCGCGATTCGGATGCAGCCGAAGAAAAAACTCGGCCGCTGCGCGTCGCCGTTGTCGGCCGTCCGAACGTCGGCAAATCGACGCTGATCAATCGTTTGCTTGGTTTCGAGCGTTCCGTTGTCAACTCAACGCCGGGAACCACGCGAGATTCGCTGGACGCGCCGTTCGAACTTTTGGGCGAGCCTAGCATTCTCATCGACACCGCTGGTATTCGCCGCAAAGCGCGGATCGACGACCGGATCGAACAATTCAGCGTGCAGCGTTCGCTGCGTGCCGTCGATCGCGGTGATTTAATTATTCACGTCATAGATGGACCGGAAGGCGTCACCGATCAGGATGCGCAGATTTTGAGTTACGCGGTGGATCGCGGCAAGGCGCTGGTGCTGGCCGTCAACAAATGGGATGTTGTGTCCAAGAACGACGGCGACACGGATAAGTATCGCGATGAGGTAAATTATCGCCTTTCGTTTCTCGACTTTGCGCCGCTCGCATTTGTCTCGGCGGTGACCGGACACGGCATACGGAAGTTGTTACAGACCGCCGCCCAGGTCGTCCGCGCGTATCGGAAAAAAGTTTCAACCTCGGCGCTCAACCAGGCGCTTCAACGAATTGTCCGGGCGCATACTCCGCCGCTTTCGCAGGGACGCGCGGTAAAGTTTTACTACGGTACGCAGACGCGGACGAGTCCGCCGACGTTTGCCTTGTTTGTCAACCGGCCGGGCGCGGTGCAGGAAAGCTATAAAAAATATCTGATTCATCAGCTGCGTGAAGATCTCGGGCTCGAACATGCGCCGATTCGCCTCGACTTGCGCGCCCGGCGCGAAGAAAACGCCGCCAAACGACATTAACGTTAATCCGGCTACATACGGCTTGGATTAGACAGACGAGGCTTGCGGCGAATTTTTTTTGCGGTGAAGATCGCAGACGGTCGACGGTTTTGGCTGAGGCCGAGCGGCCCTCCAATCTCCGGCGCGCATCGCTTTCGATCATCTAAGGACGCACCCAGCGGCCATTATCTGGTGCTACTGTAATTGGTCAAAAAAATTGATTCAGTTGAAAAAACTTCTGTTAAAACATGGCCTTCGCAAAAAAATAGCGCCGGTATTTGCCATCCGCTGAAGCTCTGTTCTAGCCTTCAATGAAAAATTGACTTATCATTTTGATCTCGTTCCCTGGCCCCGCAAAAACCAACGACCGGCGCGCGCCAGTTTGACAAAACGCAAACGAGTATGGTTGAGCCATCAATATCTTTACCAAAAGGATATTTACAGACCGTGACGGTGCGCGATCCGTATGCTTATTGGCTCGCTTTTGGCCGGGTGAAGGGGCTGGGTGGCATTGGTTTTAAAAAGCTGGCAGCGAGGTTCGCCGATCCGACGGAAGCCTTCCTGGCTTCCGCCGCCGAATTGGCGCAAATAGAGGGCTTACATCGCGATGTTGTTGACGGGCTCATGAAATTTTCCGGTTGGGACGACATTGAAGAGGAATTGCGGCATATCCGCGACGCTGGAATCGAAATCTTGCCCTTCACTTCGCCGGCCTATCCAGAGCGTTTGCGCGTCATCCCGGACCCACCGCCATTGCTCTATCTAAAAGGTCAGCTTTGTGCTGAAGACGACCGAGCCGTCGCTATCGTCGGCTCGCGCAGCGCAAGCGAGTATGGCCGGCGCGTGGCGCGCGATCTCGCGCGCGGTCTGGCTAGCTTTGGATTCACGGTCGTGAGCGGTTTGGCACGCGGCATTGACGGCGCGGCTCACGCGAGCGCGTTACAAGCGGGCGGGCGCACGGTTGCCGTTTTGGGATCCGGCGTTGAACGTCCCTATCCGCCGGAACATGAGGAACTGTATCGGCGCATCAGTGAGCACGGCGCAGTCCTGTCGGAATTCCCTGTCGGCACCCGGCCGATGGCGTTCAACTTCCCGGCACGCAATCGTCTCATCAGCGGCTTGTCACTCGGCGTTGTCGTCGTAGAGGCGACGGAAAAAAGCGGCTCGTTGATCACGGCGGCGCTGGCGCTCGAACAAGGGCGGGAGATATTCGCAGTGCCCGGTGAAGCGGGCGCCAGCCGCAGCCGCGGGGCACACCGGCTAATCCGCGAGGGCGCCAAGTTAGTCGAGACAGTGGATGATATAGTTGAAGAGATCGCGCCGCAGCTGATGGGGCGCGCGGGGATCCCGACACAAGTCGCTCGCGTCTTACCGCTGGACGCCGGGGAGAATACCCGGAAAATTTTGGCACTGTTGCAGAACGATTCTTTGCAGGTGGACCAGCTGATTGAAAGAAGCGGGCTCCCGGCTGCACAGGTGTTGGAAATTCTTTTGGACTTAGAGTTGCAGGGTTTTGTTCGGCAGTCCCCGGGAAAACTGTACGCAGCGGAAAGATAATTCAGCAACACGGTTAACACGAGAAATGAGTTAAGAATTATGGCAGCTAAGAATTTAGTCATTGTTGAATCTCCCGCCAAAGCCAAGACTTTGGAAAGATATTTAGGACGGGATTTCCAGGTAAAAGCATCTGTGGGGCACGTCGTCGATTTGCCGAAAAGCAAGCTCGGCGTCGACGTGAAAAAAAATTTTACACCCGACTTCCACGTCATCCAGACGAAGAAAAAAGTCATCGACGATCTGAAGAAAGCAGCTAAGGGGAAAGAACATATTTACCTGGCCTCCGATCCGGACCGCGAAGGCGAAGCGATCGCGTGGCATATTGCCGATCAGGTCGCCAAAAATCACAAGCGCGTGCACCGCGTGTTGATCAACGAGATCACGAAAAAAGCGGTGCAAGACGCGATCGCAAAACCGCAGGAGCTCGACCGTAATAAGTTCGACGCGCAGATCGCGCGCCGGGTGCTGGACCGGTTGGTGGGCTACCAAATCAGTCCAATACTTTGGAAAAAAGTACGCCGTGGATTGAGCGCCGGACGCGTGCAGTCAGTCGCTGTTCGCCTGGTGTGTGAGCGCGAGCGCGAGATTCGCGCTTTCGAGTCGGTCGAGTACTGGTCGCTCACGGCGCTTCTCGAAGGTCGCCTGCAGCCGTCGTTTAAAGCCCGGTTGGCGCAGTGGCAGGGTCAAAAGCTCGATAATAAAAAATTTCGTCTCGAAAGCGAGCAATCTGTCCAGGACATCCTAAAATCACTACAAGATGCCTCTTGGGTGATTGCCGAAGTCGAGAAAAAAGAGCGCCGGCGCTATCCGACGCCGCCGTTCGTGACGAGCAAACTGCAACAAGAAGCGGCGCGTAAGCTCGGATTTCAGCCCAGGCGCACGATGCAGTTGGCGCAGCAGCTCTATGAGGGAATTGAGTTAGGCAACGAGGGCTCGGTCGGTTTGATCACCTATATGCGAACCGATTCGACGCGCGTCTCCGCGGATGCTTTGGCGGCCGTCCGCCAGCATATCCATGGGCAGTACGGCAAAGATTACTTGCCCGCAAAGCCCAATACTTTTCGCTCGAAAAAGGGCTCCCAAGATGCCCATGAAGCAATCCGCCCAACCTCGCTCGATTACTCGCCGGAGCGCGTGCGGCGTTATTTGCGTCGCGATCTATTCCAGCTTTATTCGTTGATTTGGGACCGGTTTGTCGCAAGCCAGATGGTGCCGGCGGTGTACGATCAGACGTCGTTTGAAATTCCCGTTAAGGAAGCGCTGTTCCGAGCCACCGGTCAGCAGATGAAATTCGAAGGCTTCATGAAGGTATACATTGAAGGCCGCGACGAGCGCACCGGGCAGGCGGATGGCGCCGAGGACGACGGCGCAGACGAGCCGCAGGAGCAAGAAGGCGTGTTGCCGGACTTGCGCAAAGGGGACGCGCTGAATTTACTTTCGATGGACCCGCGCCAACATTTCACGCAACCGCCGCCCCGCTATACTCAAGCTTCTTTGATCAAGGAACTCGATGAAAAAGGCATCGGCCGGCCGTCGACCTATGCGGCAATCATTTCCAACATCCTCGATCGGGAGTACGTGTTGCAAAATGAGGGTCGCTCGCTCGCGCCGACGGATCTGGGATTTTTAGTCACCGATCTTTTGGTGGAAAGCTTCCCGGATATTCTGAACGTGGAGTTCACCGCCGGGATGGAAGACGAACTGGATAAGATCGAGGAAGGCAAAGAAAAGTGGACCAAGGCGATGAAGCGCTTTTACACGCCCTTCTCGCGTGATCTGAAAAAAGCCGAAAAGGAAATGCGCGACGTCAAGCGGCAGGAAGTGCCAACGGACATCGATTGCGATAAATGCGGCGCCAAAATGGTCATTAAGTGGGGGCGTAACGGCGAGTTTCTCGCTTGTCCAAATTATCCCGAGTGCAAGAACACGAAGAACTTCAAGCGCAGCGAGACGGGTGAGATTGGCATCGCCCCGGAAGAAGAAGTCAAGGAAATCTGCGGGGAATGCGGTCGTCCCATGCTCCTGCGTTGGGGCAAATTCGGCAAATTCCTCGGATGTAGCGGTTATCCTGAATGTAAAAACATCCAGCCGCTCGAAAAACCGGTCGATCTCGGCATTAAATGTCCGGAGTGCGCGGAAGGAAACATCAAAGAGCGGAAGTCGCGCTGGGGCAAAGTTTTTTACGGCTGCGACAAGTATCCCGAATGCAAATTCGCTTCTTGGGATAAGCCGATGCCCACGCCTTGTCCGGACTGCGCCAGCCCGATTCTCGTCGAAAAGGTAACCAAACGGAATGGCCGTACGCACCGTTGTTATAAAAAGGATTGCGGCTACTCTATCCAAGTCGCGGAACAGTAGTAGCTCGGCTCGTTGACGGTGATCTCCGCGGTCCAGCGACAGCCGCGGGTAGCGTTGGGTCGCCGTTGTGCGCTTAGCCGAGATTTAGTCGGTTTGACCACTCACTCAAGATCTCATGCCAAATACAGTTCGAATTATCGGTGGCGGGCTGGCGGGAGCAGAAGCGGCTTGGCAGCTTGCCACGCGCGGCTTTGCCGTAGAGCTCTTTGAAATGCGACCGCAATGCATGACCGCCGCGCACGGCAGCGGGAATCTCGGCGAACTCGTGTGCAGCAACTCGCTACGCTCCGATTTGCTGACGGCGCCGGCAGGCCTGCTTAAGGCGGAAATGCGCCAGCTCGATTCGCTGGTCATTCGTTGTGCGGAGGCCACCCGGGTTCCCGCCGGTTCCGCCCTGGCCGTCGATCGCGAAGCATTTAGTCTGATTCTGTCTCGGACGATCGAAGATCTGCCAGGGGTACGCGTCGTGCGCGAGGAGATTCGCAAGATCCCTGATGAAGGGGTGGTCATTATCGCGACCGGGCCATTAACCTCCCCGGCATTGTCGCGCGA
>Ga0075287_1000002_pt1 | contig 20404 bp, 14 predicted proteins | sample SF_Rice_20C_0N_3_FD_69762 | JGI IMG/M metagenome (GOLD analysis project Ga0075287, IMG submission 69762) | Rice paddy soil microbial communities from Twitchell Island, California, USA - SF_Rice_20C_0N_301 | ecosystem: Environmental > Terrestrial > Soil > Paddy field/soil | place: USA: Twitchell... | reverse complement strand
GCGGAGGGATTCAACATTCTGCACCATGCGGACGTGGGGCGGCGGATCCACGAGGACGATGCCGAGACCACGCCGCTCAGGCACCCGGAGCGATATCGATATGCGCTCGACCTCGCGAGCATCGCCGAGGTGTGGCGGCGCGGCAGTGTGATCGGCTCGTGGCTGCTGGACCTGACCGCACGCGCGCTCAACGAGACGCCCGACCTCGCGAAGTTCGCGGGCCGCGTCTCGGATTCGGGCGAGGGCCGATGGACCATCGCGGCGGCGGTGGACGCGGGCGTTCCCGTCCCGGTCCTGAGCGCCGCGCTCTACGCGCGGTTCAGCTCGCGCGGCGAAGCGGAGTTCGCGGACCGGCTGCTCTCCGCGCTCCGATTCCAGTTCGGCGGGCACGTCGAGAAGCACGCGACGTAGGAGGAAGCATGGCAGCGCAGTCCGACGCCCTGGTGCTCTTCGGCGTCACAGGTGATCTCGCCTACAAGCAGGTGTTGCCGGCGCTCCAGGCGATGGTGCGCCACGGCACCCTGACCGTCCCGGTCATCGGTGTCGCGCGGTCCGGCTGGACCCTCGACCGGCTCAAGCAGCGCACGCGCGAGAGTGTCGAAGCCCACGGCGGCGTCGATCGTGCCGCGCTCGTCCGCCTGTTGGAGCTGCTCCGCTACGTCGACGGCGACTACCAGGATGCGGGTACGTACGTCCGGCTGCGCGAGGCCATCGGCGAGGCCGAACGCCCTCTCCATTATCTGGCGGTTCCGCCCAGTCTTTTCACGGTCGTCGCCGCGGGCCTCGCGGAATCGGGGTGCGCCCGGGGTGCCCGGGTGGTGGTCGAGAAGCCGTTCGGCCGCGATCTCGCGTCGGCTCGCGCGCTCAACGCCACTCTCCACCGCTATTTCGGCGAGGCGGACATTTTCCGGATCGACCACTATCTCGGCAAGGAGCCGGTGCAGAACCTCCTCTACTACCGCTTCGCCAACTCCTTTCTCGAGCCGGTGTGGAACCGGAACTACGTACGGCAGGTCCAGATCACGATGGCCGAGAGCTTCGGCGTGAAGGGGCGGGGGCGGTTCTACGAAGAGGCCGGGGCCATTCGCGACGTCGTGCAGAATCACCTGCTCCAGGTGGCCACCCTCCTCGCCATGGATCCGCCGGCGGGCGGCGATACGGAAGCGATGCGCGACGCCAAAGCCCAGGCCTTCCGCGCCATGCGTCCGCTCCAGGCGTGCGACGTGGTCCGAGGCCAGGTCCGGGGCTACCGGGAGGAGCCGGGCGTGGCGCCCGACTCCGACGTGGAGACCTTCGCGGCGGTGCGCCTGCACGTCGACTCCTGGCGCTGGGCCGGCGTGCCATTCCTCATTCGCGCGGGCAAGTGCCTGCCGGTGACGGCGACCGAGGTCTTCGTCGAGCTCAAGCAGCCGCCGCAGGCGCTCTTCGCCGACGTGCCGAAGGCGCCGGCCAACTCCTTCCGCTTCCGGCTCAGCCCCCACGTGATTCTCTCCCTCGCCGCGCGCGCCAAACGGCCGGGCGAGGTGATGGTCGGGGAGGACGTCGAGCTGGTCGCCTGCCACGAGCGCGCCGACGAGATGGCGCCTTACGAGCGGTTGCTTCGCGATGCCATGCGTGGCGATCAGATGCTCTTTGCCCGCGAGGACGCGGTCGAGCGGGCATGGAGGATCGTGGACCCGGTGTTGGGATCGGCGACCCCGCTGGACACCTACGATCCGGGAACGTGGGGCCCGGTGGCGGCCGCGCGACTCACCGACGGGGCCACGGGCTGGCACGATCCGGCGGTCCAGGGAGGCCGCTGATGGCCAGGCGCCCCCAGGTGGACTTCCTCTTCGACGTGGACAACACGCTGCTCGACAACGACGCCGCGCAGGCCGACTACCGGGCCTATCTCGAGCGGGAGTCGGGCGCCGACGCCGCGGCGCGCTACTGGGCGATCTTCCTCGAGCTCCGCCAGGAGCTGGGGTACGCCGACTACCTCGGCGCGCTGCAGCGCTATCGGCTGGAGCGGCTTCACGACCCCCGCGTGCTGCTCATGTCGTCCTTCCTGCTCGACTATCCGTTCGCCGACCGCCTGTATCCCGGTGCACTGGACGTGATCGCGCACTGTGGGCGGGTTGGTCGGAGCGTCGTGGTCACGGATGGCGACGTGGTGTTCCAACCGCGAAAGGTCGAGCGTGCCGGGATCCGCCGCGCCGTGCAGGATCGGGTCCTGATCTGCCTCCACAAGGAGCGGGAGCTCGCCGACGTCGAGCGTCTCTATCCCGCCGACCATTATGTGTTCATCGACGACAAGCTCCGGATTCTCACGGCCGTGAAGGAGCAGTGGGGATCGCGAGTCACAACCATTTTTGCCCGACAGGGCCACTACGCGCACGACCCTCGGGTCTTGGCCGCCTATCCGGCGGCCGATCTGAGCGTCTCGTGCATCGGCGATCTGCTGGATCTCGATCCGCAGACGTTGATCGCCGGCGCGGGGACCCCCGGCGCGCCGGGAGGGCGCCATGAAACCAACGCAACAACTTCATGATCTGGGGCAACGCCTCTGGCTCGACAACATCACGCGCGACATGCTCGCGTCGGGCACGCTGCGCCGCTACCGCGACGAGCTGTGCATCACCGGACTCACCTCGAACCCCACCATCTTCGACCATGCGATCATGAACTCGGCATCGTACGACGCATCGATCGAGGACAAAGTGAGGGGAGGAAAGTCCGGCGAGGCGCTGTTTTTCGACGTAGCGCTCGAGGATCTCACCGAGGCGGCCGATCTCTTCCGGCCCATCCATCAGCGCACCGGCGGCATCGACGGTTGGGTCTCGCTCGAGGTCTCGCCACTCCTGGCCTACGATACGGCCACGACGGTGGCGGAGGCCAGGGCGCTCTCGCGCCGGGGCGGCCGGCCCAATCTCTTCATCAAGATCCCTGGGACGCCCGAGGGCGCTCTCGCCATCGAAGAATCCATCGCGGCAGGCGTCCCCATCAACGTGACGCTGCTCTTTTCGACGGAGCAGTATCTCTCGGCGGCGGAGGCGTACATGCGGGGACTCGAGAGCCGGCTGGCCGCAGGACTCGATCCCCGGGTACCATCGGTCGCCTCCCTGTTCGTGAGTCGCTGGGATCGCGCCGTGGCGGACAAGGTACCGGAGCGGCTGCACAACACGCTCGGGATCGCGGTGGCACGGCGGACGTACCGCGCGTACCGGGACGTGCTGGAATCGCCGCGCTGGCAGCGCCTGGCCGCACGGGGCGCGCAGCCGCAGCGGCTCCTCTGGGCCAGCACGGGCACCAAGGATCCCAAGGCGCCTGACGTGCTCTACATCGAGGCTCTCGTGGCGCCGGACACGATCAGCACCATGCCCGAGGCGACGCTGCGGGCCTTCGCGGACCACGGCAGGGTGCGCGGCGAGCTGTCGGACACCGGCGGCGACGCCGACGCGGTGCTCGCCCGCTTTCGCGAGAGTGGCGTCGACGTGGATGCGCTGGGCGACCAGCTCCAGCGGGAAGGCGCGGCCGCCTTCGTGACCTCCTGGAAGCACCTGATGAGCGGAATCGCATCCAAGGCCGACGCGATGCGGAAGACCGCCTGAACTCATGGCTCCTGGCTGGAAGGACGCGACGTCAATATGACCGGACCGGATTCACTCGACCTGCTCTGCGTCAACACGATCCGAACACTTTCCATGGACGCCGTCCAACAGGCCAAGTCCGGACATCCCGGCACGCCCATGGGCGCCGCGCCGGCGATATACACGCTCTGGCAGCGCTTTCTCCGGTACGATCCGGCCGATCCGCGCTGGCCCAATCGCGACCGCTTCGTGCTCTCGGCAGGCCACGCCTCGATGCTCCTGTACAGCATTCTCCATCTGGCCGACGTAAAGGCGGCCGACGAGTCGTACGGAGAGCCCGACCGGCCGGCGGTGACGATGGAAGACATCAAGACGTTCCGCCAGGCGGGCAGCCGTTGTCCGGGCCATCCGGAGTATGGGTGGACGTCCGGCGTCGAAGCCACCACCGGACCGCTCGGCCAGGGCGTGGGGATGAGCGTCGGCATGGCGGTGGCCTCGCGCTGGCTCGCCGCCCGGTACAACCGGCCCGAATTCGCGCTATACGACTACGACGTGTACGCGCTCTGCAGCGATGGCGACATGATGGAGGGAGTCGGCAGCGAGGCGGCCTCGCTCGCGGGTCACCTCCGCCTCGGCAACCTCTGCTGGATCTACGACGACAACCATATCACCATCGAGGGACCGACCACGCTCACGTTCACCGAGGACGTGGGAGCCCGCTTTCTCGCCTACGGGTGGAACGTCGTCCGGGTCGCCGACGCCAACGATCTCGACCTCCTCACCCGCGCCTATCACGAGTTCCGCGCGACGCACGACCGGCCGACGCTCATCATCGTCGAGTCTCACATCGGCTACGGCGCGCCACACCGGCAGGACACCAAGGAAGCGCATGGCGAGGCGCTGGGCGAGGACGAGGTCCGTTTGGCCAAGGAGTTCTACGGGTGGAATCCCGACGCCAGGTTCCTCGTGCCCGACGGGGTCCGCGCCCACTTTCACACTCAATGCGGCCGCCGAGGCGCCGAGCTGCGAGCCCGATGGGTCGCGCTGCTCGCCGAGTACCGGGCGCGGTACCCGCAGCTCGCGAGCGAGCTCGATCATATGGGCGCACGCGCCTTGCCGTCAGCCTGGGACGGCGACTTGCCCTCGTTCGTCCCCGATCCCAAGGGAGTGGCCAGCCGCGACGCTTCCGGTCAGACCCTCAATGTTCTCGCGCAGAGGGTGCCGTGGCTGCTTGGCGGAGCCGCCGATCTCTGGCCCTCCACCAAGACCCGACTGACCTTCGCGGGCGCGGGTGACTTCGAGCCACCGGAGCACGACGGCGACTACCAGGGACGCAACTTTCATTTCGGGGTCCGGGAGCACGTGATGTGCACCGTGTCGAACGGACTGGCGCTGTCCGGGCTGCGGCCTTACGCCTCGAGCTTCCTCGTCTTCACCGATTACTGCCGGGCGGCGCTCAGGCTCAGCGCGCTGATGGAAATGCCGGTCATCTATATCTGGACCCACGACTCCATCAGCCTCGGCGAGGACGGCCCGACGCATCAGCCGGTGGAGCACCTCGCCTCGCTGCGGGCCATGCCGGGCATGGTGGTCATCCGTCCCGCCGACGCCAACGAAGTCGTCGAGGCCTATCGGGTGATCCTCGGGCTCAGGGACCGACCCGTCTGTCTCGTCCTCTCGCGCCAGCCGCTGCCCACGCTCGATCGGGCGACGTACGCGCCCGCCGCCGGACTCGCCAGGGGCGCCTACGTTCTGGCCGACGCGCCGGACGGCGATCCGGATGTCCTGCTGATCGCGACCGGAAGCGAGGTGTCGCTCTGCGTGACGGCGCGCGAGCGCCTGGCGGCCGAAGGGATCAACGCCCGCGTGGTCAGCATGCCCTCCTGGGAGCTCTTCGATGCGCAGCCCGCGGAATATCGGAACAGCGTCCTCCCGTCCGAGGTGACGGCGCGCGTCGCCATCGAGGAGGCATCGCCCTTCGGCTGGGCGCGGTACGCGGGAACGGAGGGGGCAGTGCTGGCTCTCCGCTCGTTCGGCATGTCCGCGCCGATGAAGGTCGTGACCGAGCATTTCGGTTTTACGCCCGATCACGTGGCGGCTGCGGCACGGGAGCAGGTGGTCCGGCACCGGAGGCCCTCGCGGGTATGATTCGCGTCTTCCCCGACTCCGATGCGCTGGCTCGCGGCGCGGCCGACCACATCGCGTCGCTGGCCGCGAGCGCGGTCGAGAACAGGAATCGCTGCCGGCTCGTGCTCTCGGGAGGGGAGACGCCCCGTCGTGCTTATACGATGCTGGCAAGCCCCGAATTCGCCGAGCGGGTGGACTGGCGGCGCATCGAGGTCTTCTGGGGCGACGAGCGCTGCGTTCCGCCCGATGATGCCCGGAGCAACTACCGCATGGCTCGGGAAACGCTCCTCGACCGCCTTCCCATTCCGGCGGTCAACATCCACAGAATCCGCGGTGAGGCCGCGCCCGCGGTGGCTGCCGAGGAATACGAGCGGCTGGTTCGGGGCGTGGCGCTCGATCTGGTGTTGCTGGGTCTCGGGCCGGATGGCCACACCGCCTCGCTCTTTCCGGGACAGGCGGCCGTGCGGGAGTCGGCGGCGTGGGTCAGGGCGGAGTACGTCTCTGCGCTGGGGACCTGGCGGGTGACCTTGACCCCTCCGGCAATCAACTCCGCTCGAGCCGTGAGCTTTCTGGTGTCGGGCGCCGAAAAGGCGGCGACCCTCGAACAGGTGCTGGAGGGCTCGCTGGCGCCCGACCGGCTGCCGGCGCGGGCGATCCACCCATCGTCGGGCCACGTGACCTGGCTGGTGGACGCGGCGGCAGCCTCCCGTCTCCGACACCGGGTCGGGACCGAGGCGTAACTCCGCTCGCAGGCGCGGGATAAAGCCACCGACGCCGCCGTCTTCCCGCCACATCTTCCTGCCGTGAGCATCTCGGTCTCCTCTCTCGCGGAAACCGAGCGACCCCGCGAGCGTCTCTGGTCGCTGGGCGCCTCCGCGTTGACGACCGCCGAACTTCTCGCCATCCTGATAGGTACGGGAAGGGGTGGAGCGGACGTCCTGGAGGTGGCCGGCCAGCTGCTCGGTGTCTCCGGGGGGTCGCTTCGGCGGCTCGCCCAGCGCCCGGCCGCCGAGCTGTTGCGGGCGCCGGGTATCGGCCCCACCAAGGCGGCCCGCCTGCTGGCGGCGTTCGAGCTCGGCGGGCGCGTGGCCCGGGAGGCACGCCCGGTGCTGGTGCGAATCCGGGAACCGGAAGACGTCGTCCGTCTGTTTCGTAATAGCTTGCGGGATCTGCAGGTAGAGGAGTTCCACCTCCTCGCCCTCGACAGCCAGAGTCAGGTCCTTCGGGGCGTGCTGGTCACCCGGGGACTGCTCAATAGCTCGCTGGTGCATCCCCGTGAAGTGTTCCGCGCTGCGATCGCGGAGGCCGCGGCGGGGATCATTGTCGTACACAATCACCCGAGTGGAGATCCCACTCCCTCCGCGGAAGACAAGGCGGTAACCCGGCAGTTGCTGGCCGCCGGCCGGCTACTGGATGTGCCCTTGTACGATCATGTCATCATCGCTGGAGATCGGTTCGTGAGCTTTGCCAACGCGGGACTGCTGTGACCGGCACGCTGCCCGACCTCGCGCCCGACCTGCGCGCCGTACTCGAGCGCCACGCCGACCGCCTCGATCTCGATCTGATCGAGCGGGCGCTGCGCTTCAGCGCGTCCGCCCATCGCGGCCAAAAGCGGATGTCGGGGGAGGACTTCGTCTCCCACTCCATCGCGGTGGCGCTCATCCTGGCCGAGCAGCTTCTCGACAGCACCACCATCGCCGCGGCGCTGCTCCACGACGTGGTGGAGGATTCCGCCGTCCGCACCGAGGATATCGCGCGGGAGTTCGGCGCCGAGATCGCCGGCATCGTGGACGGTCTGACCAAGATCTCCAGCCTCACGTTCCGGTCGAGCGCGGAAGAGCAGGTCGAGAATTACCGGAAGCTGCTCCTGTCGATCGCCAAGGACGCCCGCGTCATCATCATCAAACTCGGCGATCGCCTGCACAACATGCGGACGCTGGAGCACCTGTCTCCGGAGCGCCGGAGCCGGATCGCGCTCGAGACCCGCGAGATCTACGCGCCGCTGGCGCACCGCTTCGGCATGGCGGGCATCAAGGCGGAGCTGGAAGATCTCGCGTTCAAGTTTCTCGAGCCGGAGGACTACCGCGATCTCGTCGCTCAGGTCGCGTCGAAGCGGGCCGAGCGGGAGCAGACCATTCTCAAGCTGCGCACGCCCCTCGATCACGAGCTCCGGCGCGCCGGCATCGAATGGTCCGAGGTCACCGGGCGCCCCAAGCATCTCTGGTCGATTTTCCAGAAGATGCGCAAGCGGAACAAGGGGTTCGACGAGATCTACGACCTCATGGCCATCCGCGTCATCGTGCGAACCGTGCCGGAGTGCTACCACATCCTCGGCATCATCCACCACAACTGGACGCCCATTCAGGAGCGAATCAAGGACTACATCGCCAGCCCCAAGTCGAACGCCTACCAGTCGCTGCACACCACCATCTTCGGGCCGGGCGGCCAGCTCTTCGAGGTGCAGATCCGCACCCAGGAAATGCACCGCACGGCCGAGTTCGGCATCGCGGCCCACTGGCTCTACAAGCGCGACGGCAAGCCCGACGAGCTCGACCAGCATCTTGGCTGGTTCCGGCAGCTCCTCGAGCTCCAGCAGGACACGCACAGTCCCGAAGAGTTCCTCGAGTTCCTCAAGGTCGACCTCTATCAGGACGAGATCTTCATCTTCACGCCGCAGGGCGACGTGAAGCGGCTGCCCAAGGGATCGACCGCCATCGACTTCGCGTTCCACGTCCATACCGAAGTCGGGCTCAAGTGCCAGGGCGCCAAGATCAACGGTCGCATCGCGCCGCTGCATCGGGAGCTCAAGAGTGGCGACACGGTCGAGATCCTGACCGGATCCGGCGCCAAGCCGAGCCGTGACTGGCTGAGCCACGTCCGCACCGCGCGTGCGCGGCACAAGATCAAGCAGTGGGTCAATCACGAGGAGGAGACCGTCAGCCTCACGCTGGGCAAGGAGATTCTGGCGCGCGAGGTCAAGCGCCGCCGCCTCGACTCGCCCGACGACGCCAGGTTGTCGCGGGCCGCCGCGACGCTGTCGCTGGCCGACGGACGAGGCCTCGAGATCGCCGTTGGCCGGGGCGACGTTCCGATCGGCCAGGTCATGCGGGCCCTGTATCCCGACCTGCCCACCGAAGAAATTCAGGAGCCCAAGCCTACCGTCTTCGGGCGCGTCATCGACCGGATCCGCCTGGGTCGCGGCATCAAGATCCAGGGCGTGGACGGGCTGATGGTGCGATACGCCCAGTGCTGCCAGCCGGTGCCGGGCGACCCGGTGGTGGGCTACGTGACGCAGGGCAGGGGCATCTCGATTCACCGAGCCGACTGTCCCAACCTCCTGACCCTGGCCAACGACGAGCGGCGGGTGGATATCGACTGGCAGGAAACCGCGGGCGAGGCGTTCGCGGTGCGCCTCGCGGTGACCGGTGAGGACCGTCGCGGCCTGTACGCGGACATCATGGAGGCCGTCAGCCAGACGGGCACCAATATCCGCGGCGCCGATCTGCACACCAAGGACGGCACGGTGTTCGGCACCATCTTCGTCGAGGTGGACAATCTTCCCCACTTGGCCAAGGTGATGAAGGCGGTCCGGAAGGTGAAGGCGGTGACGGGAATCGAGAGGAGGGACGTCCCGGGGTCCTGACATGGCCCTGGCGCGTGATGATAGTCACGGCCCTTCCGAGGCATCCTGCATACCTTCTCTGAAGATCGCGACGCGCTTCTACGGCGACGCCCAGCAGTGGCACAGGGATTTTCGAAGCCAACAAGGATCAGATCAAGGATCCCAATCTCTTCAGCCCGGCCAGACCTTCCGCGACGGCCCCCGGCATTCGGCCGGGGGCCGTTCGTTTTTCTGACTGTCACATTTCTGACGGCACACTAACTGCACAAATCGGATACCGCGAATGATCAAGTCCAGTCGCTTCTTGCGTTTGATGCTCTCCCTGAGCGGAGTGGTGCTGCGTTATGCGAGAGATCGACCGTGGAGTATGCGTGCTCATCGGGGCCGCATTGTTGTGGCCGACACTCGCGCGAGGCCAGGAGCCGGAAGCTCCGGAGCCCGTCGGTGAGGCCGCGCTCTTCCAGGAGGTTCCCAGCGTCACGGCGGCGTCCAGGTACGAGCAGGATCCGCGAGAGGCTCCCGCCTCGATCACCGTCATTACCCGGGAGCAGATCCAGCGGCAGGGGTACCGGACGCTCGGCGAGGCGCTCAACAGCGTCCGTGGGTTCTTTACGAGCTACGACCGCAATTACACCTACGTGGCAGTGCGCGGTTTCACCCTCCCCGGCGACTACAACACCCGGATCCTCCTGCTGGTGGACGGCCACCGGCTGAACGACAACGTTGCCGACGCTGCCTACTTCGGCACCGAGTCGGCGGTCGATCTCAGCGCGGTGGACCGGGTCGAGATCATCCGCGGTGCCGCGTCCTCGCTGTACGGCACCAATGCCTTCTACGCGGTCGTCAACCTGATCACCCGCAGCGGCCGGTCCCTCCAGGGCGGCGAGGTCCGCGCCGACGCGGGCACCTTCGATTCGTACCGCGCTCGCGGCGTGTACGGGCGGCGCGCGCCGGGAGGGCTCGAATACGTCATCGGTGGCGGCTTCTACCGCACGCGGGGTCCCAATCTGTATTTCCCCGAGTTCGACTCCCCATCGACCAACAACGGCATCGTCAACGGTCTCGACGGCGATCGGACCGCCGACGCCTTCGGCAAGCTGACCTATCAGGGATGGAGCTTCGAGGCGGGCATCCAGGGCCGCACCAAGGAAGTGCCCACCGCCTCGTTCGAGACGACCTTCGACGATCCCAATCTCCAGACCCGGGACGGACACGCGTTCGCAGTGGCGAAGTACGATCGGCCCTTCGCCGATCTCTCGCGTGTCAACGTCTCGGTCGCCTTCGACCGCCACCGCTATCGCGGTACCTATCCGTACGACGGCGTGCTCCAGCGTGATCTGCAGAGTGGCGACTGGTGGACCCTGGAGAGCCAGTATGTGCGGCCGCTCGGCCGCCGGCACAAGCTCGTCCTTGGCGGCGAGCTGCGGCTCAACACTCGGCAGGACCAGCAGCTGTACGACGAAGATCCGTTCGTCAGCTATCTGGACGATCGGCGAGAGAGCACCGTCTGGGCGCTGTTCCTCCAGGATGAGTTCCGGATCACCCATTCCCTCCTGCTCAATGCCGGACTGCGCCACGACTCGTACGAGACCTTTGGCGGGACGACCAACCCCCGTGCCGCCCTCATCTGGACCGTCGACAACGCGACCACTCTCAAGGCGCTCTACGGGCGCGCGTTCAGGGCGCCCAACCTCTACGAGCTCTATTCGCAGGACGGCGGTCTGACCCAGAAGCCGAATCCGGCGCTTCGCCCGGAGACGATTTCGAGCTATGAGCTGGTCGCCGAGCGGCAGGTGTCGCGCTCGGTGCGAGCCGGCGTCTCGCTCTATCACTTCGATGCCGAGCATCTGATCCGCCTCGCCACCGATACCACCGACGGGTTGCTGGTATTCGGCAACCTGAGCCGGGTTCGCTCGACGGGCGTCGAGGGTGAGGCGGAGGCCACGCTTGGCCCGGTGACCGCGCGGGCCAGCTACGCGCTCCAGCACGTTCGCGATGCGGCTGACGGCACGCCCGTCAACTCACCGACCCACGTCGGGCGGGTGGGCGCCTCGCTCCCGATCCTCCGCGACCGGGCCCGGATCAGCACGGAAGCCCGCTTCCTGAGCGCGCGCGGAACCGTCGCAGGGGACGAGGTGCCCGCCTACGGAATCGTCAACGTCACCCTGCTCGGGCGGCCGGTTCGCAACGGGCTCGAGCTCTCGGCCTCGATCTACAATCTGTTCGATCACGCATATGCCGATCCCGGAGGAGAGGAGCTGGTACAGGACCGCGTCGTGCAGGACGGACGAGTCGTGCGAGCCGGCGCGCGGTATCAGTTCTGAGTGTCGCAATGCATTCTCTGGCCTGGCTTCTCGCGGCGACCACGCTTGGGTTGCTGTCCGTTCTCCAGGCGGCCGGCAGGCCGCCACAGCGTGAGCTGCAGGTGGTGGTGGTCGTGAGCCAGGATGCGCCGCCCTATCGCGCCGCGCTCACGAGTTTTCAGCGCGCCATGGGAGCCGAGAAGAAGCCGGTCGAGGTTCGCATCGTCCAGCTCCAGGGAGACTCGTCACGGGCGCCGCAGGTGATGGGCTCGCTCGCGAAAGTCGATCTGATCCTCACGCTGGGTACGCTCGCCACCCGGGAATCGCTTCGCCGCTCCCACGACGTGCCGGTGGTGGCCGGGATGATCCTATCGCCCGAGGAGCTGGCCGGCGCGCCGAACGCGACGGGAGTCTTTCTCCAGTTTCCCGTCGAGACCGAGCTCGAGTGGCTCGCCCGGCTGGTGCCGTCGATCCGCCGGGTGGGCATCATCTACCACTCCGATGAGTCGAAGGCGAGAGTGGCCCAGGCGGAGCGACTGGCGCCCGGCGTCAACCTCGCCATTCAGGCCTACCAGATCGACCGGCCCCAGGAGCTGCCGGACGCGCTCGAGAATCTGGCCGACCGGGCCGACGCCCTCTGGGGGGTCACCGATCCGATGGTCTTCAACCCTGAAACGGCCAAGTCGCTGCTGCTCTTTTCCTTCCGCCATCAAATCCCGCTGATCGGACATTCCACGCCGTGGGTCAAGGCCGGCGCCCTGTACGCGCTCGACCGCGACTATGCCGACATCGGTGCGCAGTGCGCCGAGATGGCGGAGAAGATTTTGGACGGCCAATCGGTGGGCTCGCTGCCACCGGTGCCGCCGCGGAAGGTGCGCTATACCCTCAATCGGCGTACGGCGCAGCAGATGAAGATCGGTCTGTCCGAGCGCGCCCTCCGCGACGCCGCGGAAGTGGTGGAGTAGACCATGGCGCTCCGCCTCAACCTCGCCGCCAAGCTGCGGTTGCTCACCGCCGGCTCCGTCTTCGTAACGACGCTGGCGGTGCTCGGCATCGCGGTTACCCGCGCGGTCAGCGACAGCTCCGCCCGCCTGACGAGGAAGGGCGAGACGCTGGCGCACATGGTGGCGCAGAACAGCGAGTTTGCCGTGTACACCCAGAATGCGGACGCGCTCCGGCAGCTCTCCCACAGTCTGCGGGCCGACTCGGAGGTCGCGTACGTCCGCTTCGTCGGGGCCGATGGCAAGGTGCTCTTCGAGGAGACGTTGTTGCCGGCGGTCGAGCTCCCGGTGGGACGGCCTTCCCTGTCGGACAACGGCGCGCGTCCGGCGTCCGGGCTCCGGGCCGCCTCGCCCCTCGGCGGCCCGCGCGTGGTGGACATGACGGCGCCGGTTGGCGGGGCGGCGTCGGCCTCGAGCGCGATGCTTTCGGACGACGTCATGAGCGAGGGTGCCTCGAGCCACTCAGTCGGGATGGTCCAGCTCGGCCTGAGCGAGGAGCTCACCCGGCGCGAGCTGAGCGGGTTCCTGCGCGACGCCATCCTCTCCGCGCTCGCCGTCATCCTGCTCGGCGTCCTCTTCACGAACGTACTGGTGCGCCGGATTTTCGCCCCCATCGGCAATCTGGTCACCGCCACCCAGGCCGTCGCACGCGGGCAGCTCGACGTGAAGATCGAGACCGGACGTCGCGACGAGGTGGGCGTGCTCGCCACTTCGTTCCGGAGCATGCTCGAGCGCCTGCGGGCGTACCGCACGCAGGTGGAAGACTATCAACGCGGGCTGGAGAAGAAGGTCGAGGAGCGCACCCGCCAGCTCGAGGCGAGCACCCGTGAGGCCCGCGAGCTCGCGGCGCAGGCGGAGGAGGCCAGCCGGGCCAAATCGCAATTCCTGGCCAACATGAGCCACGAGATCCGCACGCCGATGAACGGCGTGGTCGGCATGACGCAGTTGCTCCTCAAGACGACGCTCACGCCGCCGCAGCACCGGTACGCCGACACCGTCCGCAGCTCGGCGGAGTCGCTACTCAACGTCATCAACGACATCCTCGACTTCTCCAAGGTGGAGGCTGGCCGCCTCGAGCTGGAGGAGCTGGACTTCGACCTGCGCGAGGCCGTCGAGAGCGTCTGCGACCTCCTCGCGCAGCGGGCGCACGACAAGGGCGTCGAGCTGGTGACCGTGGTCGCCGAGGAGATCCCCGACCAGCTGGTCGGCGATGCCGGACGCCTCCGGCAGGTCTTGATGAATCTGGTCGGCAACGCCATCAAATTCACCGACTCCGGCGAGGTCTCGGTCCGGGTAAAGCTCGAGGAGGCCACGCCGGAGCGGGCCATGCTCCGGTTCGAGGTCCGCGATACCGGTATCGGAATACCGCCGGAGGCGCTTCCGCGACTGTTCCAGGCCTTCGTGCAAGCCGACGGGTCCACCACCAGGCGCTACGGCGGCACCGGGCTGGGCCTCGCGATCTCCAGGCAGATCGTGGGCCTCATGGGCGGTGAGATCGGCGCGGAGAGCACGGTGGGCGTCGGCTCGTCATTCCGCTTCACGGCGCGCTTCGCCCGGCCGAGCGGGACGCCGGCGAGCCGGAGGCTGCGGAGAGTCGAGCTGGTCGGCCGCCGGATACTCGTCGTGGACGACAACGCCACCAACCGGGAAGTCCTCGCGCGCTCGCTCCAGGGCTGCGGCATGGCCGTCACCTGCGCCGCCGACGGCCCGACGGCGCTGAGGCTCGCGCTCGATGCGGCGGTCCGGGGCACGCCCTACGAGCTGGCGGTGCTGGACATGATGATGCCCGGGATGGACGGCCTCCAGCTCACCCGCGCCATTCGCGGCTCGCCGGAGCTGCCGTCGATGGGCCTCCTGCTCCTGACCTCGGTGGGAGGGCAGGGTGAGCCGGCCGAAGCGCGCCGCGCCGGCGTCGATGCCTATCTCACCAAGCCGATCCGCCAGACCCAGCTCCTCGATTGTCTGGCCGGCATGCTGGGCCGCGGCGCGGCTCCGCTGCCGGCCGAACCCGCTGACCATCCCGCGGAGGGCACGATCGCGCCGGGCGCGCGAGCGCTGGTGGTGGACGACAACGTCGTCAATCGCGCCGTAATCGTCGGGATGCTCGAGTCGTACGAATGCGCGACCGACGAAGCGGCCAACGGGCGGGAGGCGGTGGTGAAGGTGATGTCCTCCGCCTTCGATCTCGTCTTCATGGACTGCCAGATGCCCGTCATGGACGGGTTCGAGGCGACCGCCGAGATCCGCCGCCGGGAGATCGCCGACGGCCGGTGGCGGATTCCCATCATCGCCCTGACCGCTTCGGCGCTGAAGGGCGAGCGGGAGCGGTGCCTGGCAGCGGGCATGGACGACTACCTGGCCAAGCCCGTCAGGCAGGTCGAGCTGGGCAACATGGTGAGGCGCTGGGTCGCAACCGGCGCCCGGGCGCACGAGCAAGGTCACTCCAACGGAAACGGGAAGATGAGCGGCTCCGCTCACGGACACGAGAATGGCAACGGACACGGTCGCGATGTGCTCGATCGATCGGTCATCGACGGCTTGCGCGCCATGCGGAGCCAGCGCTCGGGCGACGCCTCGAGCCGGCTCATCGGCATCTACCTCGAGCATACGCCGCAGGCGATCCGCCAGCTCCGTCAGGCGGTCGATGCCGGCGATTGCGTGGAAGCCCAGCGGATCTCCCACACCATCAAGTCGAGCAGCGGAATGCTCGGCGCGATCGGACTGGCCACGCTTCTGGGACGCGCGGAGGAGGCGGGACGGGGCCGCGGCGAGGCCGAGCTGCGCGAGATGATCGGGGCCATCGAGTTCGAGTACGAGCAGGTCCACGCGGCCCTTGGCGAGCTGCTTCCGGGCGGGGCCGATGACTGAGATCCTCGCCGCGGCCTCGCCGCTGATCCTGACGGTGGACGACGATCCGACCACCCGGGCCTTCCTCCGGACCTCGCTGGAGTCCGCGGGCCTGGAGGTGCTCGAGGCGTCGGGCGGGGAGGAAGCGATCCGGCTCTTCGCCGAGCATCGTCCCGAGCTGGTGCTGCTCGACGTGGCGATGCCGGGACTGGACGGCTTCGCCACCTGTGCCGCCCTGCGCGCGATGCCCGGCGGCGCGAGCGTCCCGATCGTCATGCTCACCGGCAGCGACGACCTCGACGCCATCACGAGGGCGTACGAGGTCGGCGCGACCGACTTCGAGGTGAAGTCGGTCAAATGGGTGATCCTGGGCCAGCGGATTCACTATCTGCTTCGCTCGAAGTGGACGCTCGACGCGCTCCGGGCGAGCGAGGCCCGGCTCGCCGCCGCGCAGCGCATTGCGAGGATCGGGCACTGGGAGTGGGAAGCGGCGTCCGGGCGCCATCTCTGGTCCGAGCAGACCCTCCGGCTGCTCGGCACCGGCGAGGGCGCCAAGCCGAGCCACGAGCGGTTCCTGGCCCGGATTCACCCGGACGATCGCTCCCGCGCCCGCCACGCGCTCGACGACGCGTTGCGGGCCGAGGCCGAGCTGGACATCGAATTTCGGGTGGGTGGGGACGGAGGGGAGGATCTGGTGGTCCACGCGCAGGGCGAGCCGGTTCTCGGTCCCAATGGCCAGGTGGCCGGGCTCGCCGGCACCCTGCAGGACGTGACGGAGCGGCGGCGCGCCGAGGAGCGCATTCGGCGGCTGGCCTACTTCGACGCGCAGACCGCGCTGCCCAACCGGATCCTCTTCCAGGAGCGGGTGCACCAGGCTATCGCAGACGCGCGCCGGTCGCGGCGGCTCGTGGCTCTCCTCTTCATGGACCTCGATCACTTCAAGCGGGTCAACGACACCCTGGGACACGGCGCCGGCGACCTGTTGTTGTGCGAGGTGGCCTCCCGCCTCAACCAGGCCGTGCGCGACACCGACCCCCTCACGCGAGGCGTGCGCGGCTCCGTGGAGTCCGTCCTCGCCCGGCACGGGGGAGACGAGTTCATCGTCTGCCTCAGCGGGATCGAGCGCGCGGAAGACGCGGCACGAGTCGCGACACGGATCCTTGCGGCGCTCGAATCGCCGGTGAAGCTCAACGGGCCCGAGGTGTACACCACCGCGAGCGTGGGGATCGCGCTCTATCCGCAGGATGGCGACGACCCCGAGACGCTGCTCAAGCACGCGGACGCGGCGATGTACCAGGCCAAGGCGTCCGGCCGGAACAACTACCACTTCTACGATTCGTCGCTCAGCTTCCGCGCCTTCCAGCGCCTCTCGATGGAGACCAGCCTCCGGCGCGCGATCGAGCGCGAGGAGTTCGTGGTCCACTGGCAGCCGATCGTGAGCGTGCCCGAGAGGATGCTGGTGGGCGTCGAGGGGCTGGTCCGGTGGAACCATCCGGAGATGGGGCTGGTGCATCCCGACGAGTTCATCCCGCTCGCGGAGGAGACCGGCCTCATCGTGCCGATCGGGGAATGGGTGCTGGCCGAGGCCGGCCGCCGGCGCCGGGAGTGGGCCGACGCGGGGCACGCCTTCCGGGTCTCGGTGAATATCTCGGGGCTGCACCTTCGCGGGCCGGGGCTGGTGGACACCGTGCGGCGGGTGCTGCGCGAATCGGGGGCCGATGCGCAGGGACTCGAGATCGAGATCACCGAAGCCGCCTTCCTCCAGCACGCCCAGGAAGCGCTGCACACCCTGCGGCGGATCAAGGAGCTGGGCGTCCGGGTCGCCATCGACGACTTCGGCACCGGGTACTCGTCGCTCAACTATCTCCGCCGGTTCCAGGTGGACACGCTCAAGATCGACCGCTCGTTGATCCGGGGCGTGGAGACCGACGGCAACTGCGAAGCGGTCACCGCCGCGATTGCCGCGCTGGCGCGCGGCCTCCAGGTGGTGCCCCTGGCCGAAGGCGTGGAAAATCCCGGCCAGCGCGACGTGTTGCTCCGGCAGGGTTACACCCGCATGCAGGGTTACCTGTTCGGCAAGCCGGTCCCGCTCCCGGAGTTCAGCACCGCGCTCGCCTGGGGCGACGATGTCGTGCACCGGCCCTCGCCTCCCAACACCAATCACGCGGGCCCGCGCTGATGGATCGTCTCACCTCGATGCGGGGTCTCGCCCTCCTGGCGACGGTCGGCCTCAGCATTCTCGCCGTCATCGGCGACTACTTCCTGAAGCGTGCCAGCGCCGACGGAGCGCCGTTCCGCACCGGGGCCTTCCTGGTGGGGTTCGTGATCTATGCCTCGACGGCCTTCGGCAGCGTCTTCGTCTTTCGTCACCTCAAGCTCGCGACCTCCGGCGGGGTCTATGCCGTCTGTCTCGTCCTGGCGCTCACGTTCATGGGGGTGATCGGCTTTCGCGAGACCCTCCGCACCCACGAGGTGCTGGGCATCGGAATGGCGATCGGGTCCCTCGTCCTGCTCACCCGGTTCGCCTGAGCCACGCCATGTACCCTCACGAGAAAGTCGAGATCCACCTGGGTCCCCTGGGCAAAGGCATCCACGCCCGTTTCCCGATCCGCGCCGGCGAGAAGATTCTCGAATTCGAGGGGCCGAGACTCACGCACGCCGAGGTGCTCGATCTGGGCGAGGACGAAGCGTACAGCATTCAGATGGGGCCGGACGAGTACATCGACACCCGCCCGCCGGGCCGCTTCACGAATCACTCGTGCGAGCCCAACGCCGGCATCTCGTCGGACCGGATGCTCGTGGCGATCCGGGACATCGCCGCCGGCGCGGAGGTGCGGTTCGACTACTCGACCACGATGAGCGAGAACCACTGGACCATGGTCTGCCGCTGCGGCGAGCCCCGCTGCCGGCGGGTGATCCGGGACTTCCACTTTCTTCCGCCCTCGCTCCAGGCGCACTACATTCGCCTGGGTCTCGTGCAGCGCTTCATCGAGAAAGAGTGGCGGAACCGTGCCCAGCTACTGGATACTCAAGACCGACGCCGATACCTATCCGTTCGACGCGCTGGAGCGTGAGCGCCGGACCGTCTGGGACGGCGTCAGTAATGCCCTCGCACTGAAGCACATTCGGGCCATGGCCCCCGGCGACCAGGCCATGATCTATCACTCGGGCGACGAGAAGGCGATCGTCGGACTGGCCCGCATTACCGGGGTGCCGCGCCCCGACCCGAAGGACCCGAAGCTCGCCGTCGTGGACATCGAGGCCGCCGGCCGCGTCCCCACGCCCGTCACCCTCGCCGCCGTCAAGGCCGATCCGGCGTTTGCCGATCTCGGACTGGTCCGGATGTCGCGACTCTCCGTCATTCCCGTCCCGCCGGCCCAGTGGCGACGTCTCCTGGCGATGGCGGGAGCAGCCGGCCTGGATTGACAATCGCCCGTCCGGGGAACAGACTCACCCGGATGACCTCCATCGAGCGCGTTCCCGCCGACTCCAGTCCCGACCGCCAGGGTGTCCGGAAGTATCCCGATGTGCGGCACTTCATCGGGGGACAGTTCGTTGCCGGCGGTCCGCGGTTCCTCGACGTCCTCGAGCCCGCGACCGGTGGCGCGATCAGCCGGGTCCCGCTCGGCGGGACCGCGGAGGTGGACCGGGCCGTGGAGGCGGCGGGGAAGGCGGCGCCGTCGTGGGCCGCGACCCCGATCAAGGAGCGGGTCCAGGTCTTTTACCGCTACAAGACGCTGCTCGAGCGGCACCTGACCGAGCTCGGTGCGCTCATCACCGAGGAGCACGGCAAGATTCGGAGCGAGGCGGAAGCCGAGATCCTCAAGGCCATCGAGCTGACGGAGTTCGCCTGCTCGCTGCCCCAGATCGCGACCGGCGAGGTCCTCGAGGTCAGCCGCGGCGTCGAGTGCCGCATCGAGCGCCATCCGCTCGGCGTGGTGGCGGCCATCAATCCGTTCAATTTCCCTTCGATGGTGCCGCACTGGTCCATCCCCAACGCCATCGCGCTGGGCAACGCCTTCATCATGAAGCCATCCGAGCTCGTGCCGCTGAGCGCGGGCCGCATCGCCGAGCTGCTGCGTGAGGCGGGCCTGCCGGACGGCATCTTCAACGTGGTGCACGGCGGGCGGGAGGCCGCGGAGGCCCTCTGCACCCATCCGGGGATCGAGGCGCTCACGTTCGTCGGCTCGACCCGGGTGGCCCGCGAGGTGTACCGCCGCGGCACCGGCGCGCTCAAGCGCGTCCTTTCTCTCGGCGGCGCCAAGAATCACGTCATCGTGATGCCGGATGCCGATCCCGAGATGGCGGCTACCGGCGTGCTGGCGGCCATGAGCGGCTGCACCGGGCAGCGGTGTATGGCTGCATCGGTGATGGTCGCCGTGTCCTCCACCGGCCACATCGTCGAGCGACTGGCCGTTCAGGCGCGGGCCATGGTGCCGGGGCGCGATTTCGGTCCCGTGATCAGCGGCGAAGCGAGGCAACGGATCGAGGACGCGATCGGCGAAGCCGAGCGTGACGGCGCCAGGGTGCTGGTCGACGGCCGCGGCGCGGTGGTACCGGGCCGGGAAGGCGGGTTCTTCATCGGACCGACCGTCCTCGATGGCGTGCGTCCCGACATGCGCATCGCGCGCGAGGAGATCTTCGGACCGGTGCTCGCCATCGTCCGGGCCGGTGACCTCGACGAGGCGCTCGCGATCGAGAACGCCTCTCCCTATGGGAATGCCGCGTCGATCTTCACCGAAAGCGGAGGGCTCGCCCGGCGCGCCATGGAGCGGGCCAGCGCGGGCATGGTGGGCGTCAACGTCGGCGTGCCGGTGCCGCGGGAGCCGTTCCCCTTCGGCGGATGGAACGAATCGAAGTTCGGCGCCGGCGACATCACCGGCCGCGGCTCCATCGACTTCTGGACCAAGGCCAAGAAGATCACCACGAAGTGGA
>Ga0075287_1000001_pt1 | contig 28232 bp, 30 predicted proteins | sample SF_Rice_20C_0N_3_FD_69762 | JGI IMG/M metagenome (GOLD analysis project Ga0075287, IMG submission 69762) | Rice paddy soil microbial communities from Twitchell Island, California, USA - SF_Rice_20C_0N_301 | ecosystem: Environmental > Terrestrial > Soil > Paddy field/soil | place: USA: Twitchell... | reverse complement strand
TCATCCATGACTTTCACTGCGTTCTGCTCGTTTTGTTCTGAGGCATCTTCCTTAAAAGCCGCAAGGAATTTTCCCGGCCGGTATTGGACGTCTTCGATTTTTCCGCCGATCGGCATTCGGTTAATGTGAACGTCCAAGGGCGAAAGAAATATACTTACGCGCGTCGCTGCTCCGGCAAAACGGGAATCGTTCGGAAGATTTGCAATGCTAACCACTTTTCCATCAGCGGGTGAAACAACGAGACCCTCACCTGTAGGGATCTCACGATCCGGATCACGAAAAAACCCGGCAACCGCCAAACTCGCCAATCCCAGAAGCGCGCCGGCGAATTTCCAGCCAGCGGCCGCGGCGACGATTGTCAAAGCTCCGCCCGACAAAATGAGCGGATAACCTTCCTTTGCGATTTTCATCCGATGCCATGGACCTCAATTTCACAGAAAAACTTACCCGTCAGTTCCTGCTTTTGTCCACTAGTCTGTTTTGCGCCAGCCACGGCATCATGGCGCGAAGTCTATCGCCCACTTTTTCCAGCGGATGATTTGCCGCTTCCTTACGCAATTCGGTGAAGTGCGGCATGCCGCACTTGTATTCATTGATCCACTCGTCGGCAAATTCGCCGGACTGAATGTCCTTGAGAATCTGCTGCATCGCCTGGCGCACCTCGGGGCCGATCACGCGTTTGCCGCGCGTCAAATCACCGTATTCCGCCGTGTTGCTGATGGAATAGCGCATATTGGTCAAACCACCTTCGTAAATCAAATCGACAATCAGTTTGACTTCATGGACGCATTCGAAGTAGGCCATTTCAGGCGGATAACCGGCGTTGACCAACGTCTCATACCCGGCCTGAATCAAAGCGCACAGTCCGCCGCACAATACCGATTGCTCGCCGAAAAGGTCGGTTTCAGTCTCGTCTTTAAAAGTCGTTTCTATCACCGCCGCTCGTGCTCCGCCGATGGCACTGGCGTAGGCAAGACCGATCTGCTTCGTATTTCCCGAGGGATCTTGGTGAATTGCGAGTAAACACGGCACTCCCCGGCCTTTCTGATATTCGCTACGGACCAGATGCCCAGGGCCTTTTGGCGCGACCATGAATACATTCACCCCTGAGGGCGGCACGATGCGCTTGAAATGAATATTGAAGCCATGGCCAAAAGCTAAACAGTTGCCGTCTTTGAGCCCCGGTTTAATTTCTTTTTCATAGGCTTCGCCCTGAAGCTCATCGGGCAACAAAACCATCACGATGTCGGCTGACACCACGGCTTCCGCCGTTTCTGCTACTTTAAGTCCCGCGGCTTCGGCCTTCGGCCAGGAACTGCTGCCGCGCTTTAGGCCGACGAGAACATCCACACCCGAGTCGCGTAAGTTATTCGCATGCGCATGACCTTGACTGCCGTACCCGAGAACAGCAACCTTTTTGCCTTTAAGCACATTCAGATCGGCATCGCGATCATAATAAACTTGCATGATTGTCTCCTTCGGATCTTCTAATATGCCGCCTGAATGCCAGCAAGTCAACGGCAAGTGTCTGTAAGACAAAGACTTCTTAGTTCGGCGGCACTAGAGTATCCGGCGCAATGTTGAAGCTCAATTAACGCCGAACAGCCGGGATAAATGCTATGCACAAACCTGATCAAGCCATCGAATGACCCCCAAGCGGTCGTGAAACTCCTAGCGACAAAGAATGGGATAACGACGGATGTTATTGAGAACGAGGAGAGAAGAGGTAGGACAGCGCGACGAGCCGGGCGCTATTCTAACCGACGGCAACTGCCAGGCAGCAATGGCCCCGTTCAGATCAGCTTTTCAGCAATGCCGGTTCCCGTCGCGGCGACGCGGTATGAGTCGTCTCTCGCGAGATCGCAATTCTGCCGGTGCGAATCAGCTCTTTAATGCCCAACGGCTGGAGCATACTGATCATTGCTTCGACTTTCTCGACATCTCCTGTAATTTCAATCGTGTATGTGCTAGCCGACGAATCGACGATCTTGGCGCGAAAAATATCTGCCAGGCGGATCGCCTCATCGCGATGCTCCGGCTTGGTGTGGACTTTGATCAGCGCAGTTTCACGATCCAGAAAGTGAGTTTCGGTCAAGTCGACGACCTTGAGGACCTCAACAACCTTATTGAGTTGCTTCATAATCTGTTCGATGATTCGATCATCACCGGCGGTGACGATTGTGATCATCGAAGTTGTCGGGTCGAGAGTGGGCGCAACCGACAGGCTTTCGATATTATAGCCGCGCGCACTGAAAAGACCGGCAACTCTGGCAAGAACGCCGAATTTGTTTTCGACAAGAATCGATATGATATGTTCCATCCGAAACAGATATTAGGCAGGAAGAACACCCTCCCCCTCATCCACCTTTCTCTTATGTGCGCCGCCTTTTCTCGCGAGCTTGAGCTCGGGCGGATCTTCAAGCATCATCTCATGCTGCGCTCCGCCGGCGGGAATCATCGGATAGCAATTTTCGTAAGGGTCGGTATGAATGTCCATCAGCACGGGCCCTTTGTGCTTCAATCCTTCTTTTAAAACCGGCTCGACTTCGCTCGGCGCAAGCGCTCGCAGGCCCTTGATGCCGTAGGCATCGGCCAGCTTCACAAAGTCCGGCATCTTCCCGAGCAGGCTTGCCGAGTAACGGCCCTCATAGAACAGGTCTTGCCATTGGCGCACCATGCCATGGACACCGTTGTTCAGCAAAACTATTTTGACCGGCAATTTGCGCTCGGCCGCCACGACCAGCTCCTGCAAATTCATCTGAAAGCTGCCTTCGCTGGTAATACAGAGCACTTGACGCTCTGGATAGGCAACCTGCGCACCGATCGCCGCCGGAAAGCCGAATCCCATTGTGCCCAAACCGCCTGACGTCAGCCAAGTCCGCGGCTTGCTTCCTTTGAAATACTGCGCTGCAAACATCTGGTGCTGACCTACGTCCGTCGCAACGATGGCCTCATGCTTGGTAAGCTCGTAAAGCTTTTCGATAACGTATTGAGGCTTAATAGTCTTGTCGTCCTGCTTGTAGGTAAGCGGGTGCGCTTTCTGCCATTGTCTGATTTGTTCAATCCATGGCCCGCGCAAAGCTTTCATGTGCGCCGGATTTCCGTCCATCGAACGCAGAATCACGTTCAATTGGCGTAACACTGCCTTTACGTCGCCGACAATCGGAATGTGAGCATGAAAGGTCTTTTTTATCGACGTCGGGTCGATGTCGATATGAATCACACGCGCTTCAGGGCAAAACTCCGAAAGTTTTCCGGTAACACGGTCGTCAAAGCGCGCGCCGACGGCGATCAAAAGATCCGAGTAGTGCATCGCCATGTTGGTGCAATAGGCGCCATGCATGCCGAGCATTCCCAGCGAAAGCGGATGTGTGCCCGGGAAGCTGCCTAGTCCCATCAGCGTCATCGTGACAGGGATCTGAGTGATTTCCGCCAACTCGCGAATTTCGTCGGCCGCATCCGAAAACACCGCACCGCCGCCGACATAAATCATCGGCTTTTTGGCTTTCGCGATTTCTTCGGCGGCTTGTTTAATTTGGTTCTTATTGCCGCCGACGGTCGGATTATAGCCTCGGAGATTCACTTTATCCGGATATTTGAATTCAGCTTTCGCCGTGCTCACATCTTTCGGAATATCCACCAAGACAGGACCTGGTCTCCCGCTAGTGGCGATATAGAAAGCTTCCTTGATCGTTTGCGCCAGATCGTTGACGTCCTTCACGAGCACGTTATGCTTTGTGCACGGCCGGCTAATGCCGACGTTGTCCGCTTCTTGAAATGCGTCATTGCCGATAAGATCTGTGGAGACCTGACCGGTGAAGGCGACGAGCGGAACTGAATCCATGTAGGCATCGGCCAATCCGGTAACGATATTGGTCATGCCCGGACCGGAAGTTACCAAGACAACGCCGGCCTTTCCGGTCGCTTTTGCGTATCCCTCGGCCATGTGAGCGGCACCCTGTTCGTGGCGCGTAAGTACGAGGTCGATGTCCTTTCGCTGGCACAGCACATCGAATATTTTGAGCACCACCCCGCCCGGCAAACCAAAAACGGTCTTAACGCCCTCTTGCTTCAAAGACTCACAAAAAATTTCCGCTCCGGTCACTTTCATGAACAAACTCCCTAAAGAGCCGCCCCCGTTTGACGATGTCGTCCCAGTATTTCCATCATGCGATCTTTGCCAACGAGCTTTAGTTTTTGGATTTTTTTCATCTCCAGCTCTTCCTCGGGCGTGAGATGATGCTTGTGTTGAAATTGCGCGAGTTTTTGTTCGAGCTCGCGGTGCTCTTCATAAAATTTTCTTAGCTCTGGATCCTTGTCCAGCAGGGAGACAATCGTCTGCTCGTCCTTTAATTCCATACGGCGGCCTCCTTTTATGGGTTGATAACTTCAAGCGGGTCTAAAATCTAACGTAGAGGTATTACTTTGTCAACGCAGTTTCGTCCGTAATAGTCGACAAGTTAGGCTACATTTTTGTTTTGCTCTCAGCCTCGCATACCCGCAAGTAAACCGGTGCCAAACCGTCGATTTCATCGATGGAACCGGCGATCAATCGATCTTTTCCCAACCGCGCAACTTGCGATGCAATTGTCGGGCAATAGCTCTCCTTGTAAATCCGGAGCGATACGCTAAATGCTTCGAGGAGTTGGCGCTTATGGGCCTGCGCTCCGGTTCCGGTCAGCAGCAATGCACGATGACCGTGATGAAATTCTCGCAACAGATCAATAGCGGAGTTTACGGAGAGAAGCGCATCGGGAGTCAAACGCGAGAGGCCTGTCGGATCACTACTAAACAGCGCTATATAAACCTCGCCTTTGCGCGCGTCGAGCACTGAACCCACCAGCCCATTGAAATGTTCAAACCGGGCTGCGTGCGCGTGCAGAGTTGAAACCCCGACGAGCGGAATGCCGGATTCGTAAGCTATTCCTTTTGCCGTGGCTAAACCGATTCGCAATCCAGTGAAGGAGCCCGGCCCTATCGATACAGCGATGGCGGCGAGTTCTTGAATCGTGCCACCGGTCTTGTCAAACAGCGCCTGGATGAGAGGCAGAATGATCGCGGCGTGGTTACCTAACGGCTGTCCCGGGGTCCCTTTGGGGCAACGCTGACTCAATGTCTCTTCTGCAATCAACTCTCCATCATCGACTAGTGCAACACTTGCCATCGGTATCGCGGTATCGATACCCAGGATTCTCATCCTCCAACCTGCTTTTCAAAAAATCTGACGATGTCGTTGTAAAAAGCATAAACCATTAAGAGCGCCAGTAGGCAAATTCCGACTTGCTGCGCCATTTCTCGATACCTGACCGACACCGGTTTGCGAATTATGGCTTCTACCAGAAAGAATAGCAGGTGGCCGCCGTCCAGCACCGGCACAGGCAACAAGTTGAGCACCCCCAAATTGATGCTCAAGACGGCCAGGAAAGCCAGGAAACTGCCGAGCCCCTCCTGCGCCTGCTGTCCGGCCATTTGCGCAATCAGAATTGGGCCGCCGATATTGCGCGGCGACACATCACCGAGAATCATTTTATAAAACGCCAACAGGGTAAGCTTGGAGTACTCATAGGTTTGGTAAAAGGCCCTCACAACGGCCAAACCGGGGTTTCCTTTCTCGATGCTAACTTGACTGCCGATGCCAATAATCCAGTCGTCTTTGCGCTCGCCAAAAATCGTGCGGCCCTCTTTTTGTTTCGGCTGCACGTGTATGTCGACGGTTTCGGCGCCACGGCGGACTTGCACCTGCAAGGGTTTGCCGCCGCTTCCCTTGATTCTATTTGAGAGCTGTTCCCATTCATTGACCGGCACACCGTCGATGGCGACGATACGATCCCCTTTCTGAATTCCTGCGCGTTCGGCAGGCGAGTCTTTTTCGACGCCACTCACCTGTGTCGACATGACCGGCACACCGTAGAAGGTAAAGACCCCCATCAGCAACAATACGGCAAGCAAAAGGTTAAAGCCGGGTCCGGCAACAACGATAGCGATCCTCTTGATCAGCCCTTTATGGGCGAACGATTTTTCCACATCCTGCGGCGAAACTTGTTCGTCGGGATCCTCGCCCACCATTTTCACGTAACCGCCCAACGGAAATGCACTCAAGGCATACTCGGTATCACCGACCTTTTTCACCCATATCTTCGGACCGAAACCAACGGAAAACGTCAGTACGCCTACACCAGACAATTTTGCGAAAAGGAAATGCCCGAATTCGTGAAATACGATCAGCAAGCCAAGCCCGATAACGGCGGCTGCAATCGAGTAGATCAAATTTTCCATTCACTTGTCTCCTTGAACGTCAACGACTAATTGATAAACGCTAGGGCTTGTTGCCGCGACCAGGCATCGACTTCGAGAATTTCGCCTATTTCCCGGGCGTTGCGGTTGGCGTGTTTGTCCATCGTCTTAGTAATTATACGATGTATTTCGCGAAATCCTATCCTGCCGTTCAAGAAAGCCGCAACCGCTATTTCGTTCGCGCCATTGAGAACCGTCGGCATGGTGCCGCCCTCACGTAGCGCGTCATAAGCCAACGATAAAGCAGGAAAACGCTGTTTTTCCACCACCAGAAAGTTAAGCTCCGCATGCTGGGTTAAGTCGAGCGGCCGCCAACTGCCCTTCAAACGATTAGGAAACGACAATGCGTAGGCAATTGGAATCCGCATATCCGCTATACCCAATTGCGCTATAATCGAGCCGTCTTGATAACGGACCATCGAGTGAATCACGCTTTGCGGATGAATGACGACCTGGATACCGCTAGGGTCCATATCGAACTCCCAGCGCGCTTCGATCACCTCTAACCCTTTGTTCATCATCGTCGCCGAATCGATGGTAATTTTCCGACCCATCTTCCAATTCGGGTGCTTCAGAGCCTGTGTCACGCTCACCTTGTGTAACCGGCGGAGCGGCGTGCGCAGGAACGGCCCGCCGGACGCCGTAAGAATGAGCTTATCCACCTCGTCGCGTTGGTTGCCTTGCAAACACTGGAAGATTGCACTGTGCTCGCTATCGACCGGCACAAGACGCACGCCTTTTTTTTTGGCTGTCCTTACGAATATCTCTCCTGCCATGACGAGGGCCTCTTTATTGGCGAGCGCGATTTCCTTTCCCGCGAGCAGGCCTTGGAGGCATGGCATTAAGCCCGCGCCGCCGACAATCGCCGCAAGCACAATGTTGACCTCCGGCGCCGAGGCGACTGCTGCGGCACCGGCTTCGCCGAAAAGGATCTCTACCTTGTTGTTACCGATAAGACGACGCAATCGAGGCACATCTTTCTCGTGCTGGATTGCCACGTAAGCAGGCGAGAACTCCTTGATTTGCTTAGCCAAAAGCGTCAAATTCTGCCCGGCGGCCATGCCGGAAACTTTGAAACGATCGGGAAACTCACGCACAAGAGCGAGCGTGCTGACGCCGATAGAGCCGGTCGATCCGAGCAGCGCGATTCTCTTCACGAATGAAAAACCCTCAGATAAGTGCTCGTAAAAACGGCAGGGAAGATCAAGCTGTCGAGGCGGTCGAGCAAGCCTCCATGCCCGGGTAGGAGTTGGGCGGAATCCTTCACGGCAAATACTCTTTTGATCCATGACTCAAAAAGATCGCCAAGCTGTCCCAGGATGCCGATAATTAGCGAAAGCATTAGAATCTCCACCCAATTAAACCGGACGAACAAAAAACTCGCAGTAACGCCACCCGCCGCGACGGCGCCTACAATGTAGCCCCATGCCCCTTCCACAGTTTTCCCCGGACTGATCTCGGGCGCGAGTTTTCTTACACCAAAGCGCCGCCCAACGAAGTACGCCACCGTATCACCGATCATGACGACGGCTAAAACCCACAACGTCCACGCGCGGCCATGCGGCTGACGGAACAACAAAATCAAATGCGGAAGAAGAAAGCCCGCATAAATACCCCCGAGAAGGCTGAACAGCAACCGATTCAATCGCTCGGCCAACTCGCCCGGCGTCCAGAGACTGACCGAGAAACCGATTAGAAAAAGCATGCCGAGCCAATGCGTCACATAAAGCTGCTGTTCAAAAAAAACCAGGACCGAGAACGCCACGCCAAAGAGGATTCCCAGGCACTGGTCTTTCCAAGCACGCGGAAAAACCATGGCGAAAAATTCGCGTAAGGCCGCAACGGTGACGATGAAAATAGTAACGGAAAAACTCCAAGGCGGGCCCCAGCCAACCAGCCAAACCAGGATAGGCAAGGCCACGGCTGCGGTTCCGATTCTCGCGTTAAGATTGGCGTCCATCGGCTGTTGCCGATAGCGAGACCGACTCGCTCAATTGTTCGTCAGTACGGCCGAATCTGCGCCGTCTTCGTTGATAGGCAAGCAATGCTTGGAGGTACTCAGTTTCCCTGAAGTCAGGCCATAATGCGGGGGTAACGTACAATTCGCTGTAAGCAATCTGCCATAGATAGAAGTTGCTGACGCGCATCTCGCCACTAGTGCGAATCAAAAGATCCGGGTCCGGTATCTCTCCACTATCCAGATGCGAAGCCACCATCCGCTCATCGATCTCATCCGGATCCAACCGGCGATCGCGAGCCTCGCGCGCCAGGCGTCTCGCCATGCGCACGATCTCATCACGGCCGCTATAGCTCAGCGCGAGAACAACCGTCATTCGTTGATTGGCGCGCGTCAATTCGATGGTTTCTTCCAACGCAGCCTTGACGCTCAGCGGCAAACGCGACCTATCGCCAATGGACACTAGGCGAATCCCGTAGCGCATCATTTTGGCGCGCTCCCCGGCAAGATACTGCTCCAACAACCCCATGAGAGCATCCACCTCATCATGAGGACGAAACCAGTTCTCAGTGGAAAACGCGTATAGCGATAAGTAGCGAACCCCCAGCTTGCGGCTCATTTCGACGATGACGCGAACCGATGTCTTGCCCCGTCGATGCCCTTCGATACGGCTCTTACCACGCAGCGTGGCCCAACGGCCGTTGCCGTCCATGATAATCGCGACATGTTGGGGCAGGCGGGCTTTGTCTAAGCTGTTTAGCTCCATCGCCCTGTGGACCGAGTCCAATTCATGATGAGACTGTTGCTCGCTAGCGGTGGGGGTTGCAAATGAAGACCAGCAGGGTATTCAACCTCAAGCCGCTGGTGTTAAACCGCCATGACCTCATCTTCTTTAGCCTTGACAACTTTGTCGATGCGCCCGATAAAATCATCGGTGATCTTCTGTACGCGATCGTGCGCGTGCTTGGCGTCATCGGCAGTAATTTCTTTTTTCTTTTCAAAATCCTTAAGTTGTTCAATCGCGACACGGCGATGATTGCGCACCGATACACGGTATTCTTCGGCAATTTTCTTCACGTGCTTAACCAATTCCTTGCGCCGCTCCTCCGTCAATTGCGGAATGGGAATACGAATCACTTTCCCGTCATTGCTCGGCGTCAAACCGAGGTCGGACTTGAGAATCGCTTTTTCGATCTCGCTCATTGCATTTCGATCAAAGGGTTGAATAACGAGAAGGCGCGGCTCGGGAGCACTCAGCGTCGCCAATTGATTCAATGGCGTGCTTGCGCCGTAATAGTCGACGACAATATGCTCCAGCAATGCGGTGGAAGCCCGGCCAGTACGTATTTTAATGAGTTCTTTACGTAAAGCTCCTACCGAACCATCCATTTCTTTTTGCAACTGGTTGAAAATGGCTTCGTTCATCGCTTTCCTCCGCTGACCAAAGTTCCGATCGGCTCACCGGAAACGACCCTCTTTATATTTCCTTTCTCCATCAGATTAAAAACGATGATTGGCAGATTGTTGTCCATACAAAGAGATATGGCCGTGGAATCCATCACCTTCAATTCTCGGTTCAAGACCTCAATATAGCTGAGCTCGTCAAATCTCTTGGCGTCGACGTTCATGATTGGATCGGAATCATAGACACCGTCGACCTTGGTTGCTTTGAGAATCACCTCGGCGCCGATCTCCATGGCCCGCAAGCTCGCGGTTGTGTCTGTTGTAAAATAAGGGTTGCCGGTGCCGCCTGCGAAAATCACAACGCGGCCCTTTTCCAGGTGCCGGGTGGCCCGCCTGCGGATATAAGGTTCGGCGACTTGACGCATTTCGATTGCGGATAATACACGGGTTGAAACCGCCAACTTTTCAAGAGCGTCCTGCAAGGCGAGACTGTTAATCACCGTGGCAAGCATTCCCATCGTGTCCGCGCTCGCCCGGTCCATGCCGATCTCGCTCGCGACCGCGCCTCGAAAAATGTTACCGCCGCCAATTACCAGCGCGAGCTCGCAGCCTAGTTCTTTGACTTCTTTGATTTCCTGAGCAAAGGCTTTGACAGTCGCACCGTCAATGCCAAAATTGAGCGGGCCGGCGAAGACTTCGCCGGTGACTTTGAGAATGATGCGTCGATACTTTGGCCCGCCGTTGTTCATGCGGTTCACAACGCGAAAATCTTACTCCATCGAAGACCCTTCGCCTAAATGATAACGGGCGAAGCGCCGGATCTGGATATTCTCACCAAGGCGCGCGATCGCATCATTAATGACGCTTGTGACGTTTTTGTCCGGATCCTTGATGAACGATTGTTCGAGCAAACAGATTTCGGAGAAAAACCGCTCGATCTTGCCTTCGACGATTTTTTCAACCACTTTTTCAGGCTTACCCGTCTCTAAGGCTTGTTGTCGATAGATTGCTTTTTCTTTCTCCAGCTCGGCGGGGGACACGTCTTCGCGCCGCACCACGCGGGGATTTGCTGCCGCCACTTGCATGGCGACATCCTTGAGCAAGGCTTGAAACTCAGCGGTGCGCGCGACGAAGTCCGTTTCGCAATTGATTTCGACGAGCACGCCGATTTTACCGCCAGGATGCACGTAAGCTCCCACCGCCCCATCTGCAGCCACCCGGTCCGCTTTCTTGGCGGCCGCGGCGAGGCCTTTTTGCCGCAGGTAGTCGACGGCTTTCTGCAGGTCCCCCCCGGTCTCGGAGAGTGCCTTCTTACAATCCATCATTCCAGCTCCGGTTCTTTCCCGAAGCTCTTTGACCGTGCTAGCGCTCACGTCCATCAGGTTTAAACTCCTGCGGCAGCTGCAGCCTCGGGCACGCCCGGCGCCGAATCGCCCACGGATCGTTCTTCTTCTTTGCCCTTGCCCAAAGACTGCTCGTAAATGGTTCTTCCCTCGATGATCGCGTCCGCGGTGACGCTGCAAAACAAGCGAATTGCACGAATCGCGTCATCGTTACCCGGGACTTTGTAATCCACCATATCCGGATCGCAATTGCTGTCAATCACCGCAATTACCGGCACACCGAGCTTTCGGGCTTCTTTTACGGCGATCTCTTCTTGTTTGGGATCGATGACGAAAATGGCGTCGGGTAATTTGCGCATCGCCTTGATTCCGCCAAGAGACTGCTCAAGCTTCGCCTTTTCGCGAGAGAGGCCCAGCATTTCCTTTTTCGTCAGCGCCTCAACGATCTTCGGATCATTTTCCATTTCCTCGATCTTACGGAGGCGCTCGATACTTTGACGAATGGTGGCGAAGTTCGTCAGAGTCCCGCCGAGCCAGCGATTGTGCACATAATACATGCCGCAGCGCGTGGCCTCTTCGCGGATCGCTTCTTGAGCTTGTTTTTTCGTGCCGACGAAAAGGATGTGCCCCCCTGATGCGGCCAGATCACGCACAACCGTTTCAAGCTCCTTAAACATTGTAACCGTCTGCTGTAGGTCGATAATGTGAATGCCGTTTCTCGCGCCGAAAATATAGGGTTTCATTTTCGGGTTCCAACGGCTGGTTTGATGGCCGAAATGAACACCGGCCTCCAACAGTTGCTTCATTGAAATTTCGCTCATTCCTCGCTCCTTTGGTTTTGTCCTCCCCTCTCCTCATTTCCGTGCCGGACCCTAAGGCACCGCAGCGCGGATCAGAAAGGGTGTGAAATACGTCAATAGACGACGCTGACGCGGCGCCATACCGCGTTGGCAATCAGCCAGAATTCCAGAAATTCGTAAAGACGTTGATTATCTTGCGCTTTTAACAGAGTTCGAACGGTGACGCAAGATTCAGTACGGACAGCGGGACTTTACTGGTTCATGGATTCGAGAAATTCCTTGTTCGTCTTGGTTCCGTGCATTTTGTCCAGCAGGAATTCCATCGCGTCGACAACGCTGAGCTGAGAGAGCACTTTGCGCAAAATCCAAATGCGATTGAGGTCCTCTTTGGCGATCAAGAGCTCCTCTTTGCGCGTTCCCGACTTGTTGATATCGATCGCCGGGAAAACCCGCTTGTCCATCAAACGGCGATCCAGATGGATCTCCATATTGCCGGTCCCTTTGAACTCCTCAAAGATGACTTCGTCCATTCGGCTTCCGGTATCGATCAAAGCCGTCGCGATGATCGTCAAACTTCCGCCATCTTCGATATTGCGCGCGGCTCCGAAAAATTTCTTCGGCTTATGCAGCGCATTCGAATCGACACCGCCGGAAAGTATCTTCCCGCTCGGCGGAACCACCGTATTGTATGCGCGCGCCAGGCGGGTAATGCTGTCTAACAAGATGACCACGTCTTTGCCGTGTTCCACGAGTCGCTTTGCCTTCTCGATAACCATCTCGGCCACCTGCACATGGCGCGTCGCCGGTTCGTCAAACGTCGAGCTGATCACCTCTCCGTCCACTGAACGCTGCATATCAGTCACTTCCTCAGGCCGCTCATCAATCAGAAGCACGATCAGTATGACTTCCTTCTGGTTGTGAGCAATCGCTTTGGCGATGTGCTGCAGCATCATCGTCTTGCCTGTGCGCGGTGCCGCGACGATCAAACCACGCTGGCCTTTACCGACCGGAGTCAACAAGTCGACGATCCGGGTAGTGTAATCATCGGGTTGGCACTCAAGACGCAATCGCTCGTTTGGATAGAGCGGCGTAAGATTGTCGAAAAGGATCTTCTCGCGCGCTCTTTCAGGATCCTCATAGTTGATTGTCTCGACTTTAAGAAGGGCGAAATAACGTTCACCTTCTTTGGGCGGGCGAATATGACCCGAAATGATGTCGCCGGTTCGCAAATTGAAACGACGAATCTGACTGGGCGAAACATAAATGTCATCCGGCCCGGGAAGATAATTGTAATCGGGGGCTCGAAGGAATCCGAATCCGTCCGGCAGCGTCTCCAGAACCCCTTCGCCATAGATGTGACCGTTCTGTTCGGTCTGCGCCTGCAGGATCGCAAAGATAAGTTCCTGCTTACGCATGTTAGCAGCGCCCTCGATATTAAAATTCTTGCCGATCAACGCCAGATCGCCGATCTTTTTTTCCTTGAGCGCTTTTAGATTAAGACCGTTGTCTTCAACGGTGGCGTCCGGCTCGGCGACGCGAGTCCTACCACGAACCATACTTTAAGAATCTCCTTTCATCACCTTGAGCCGCCGTTAGGCACCCCGGTGCGCGATTGTCGATGAAATTGTTAAGACGCTATCGTACGAGAGGCATGCCACAATCAGTAGGCAATCGAATCGTGATACGCACAACCGACGTTTTTGCGTAAGCGCATTGTCAGTGCGACAGGACGTACGACACAGAAAAAAACTTATCTTTTGAAAAACAATTCAAGTTTGAACGCTTATAGCCGAGTGAAATTCTATAATGTGGGGATGACTTAAGGTTTGTGATCAAAATCTATCTGATGATCATGGTATTTTAATGTCAGTGACTTGTCAACCCCATTCAGGAAATCATTCGGCAGGTCCGTTTCGTTTTCGCCTGAGATAGTCCCGCAGCGCGACGAGATCTTCAGGGAGCGGAGCCGTAAAGCGAATCGGCTGGCCGGTTCGCAGATGCTTAATAGTCAGTTTTTCGGCATGAAGCGCCTGCCTTGATAACAACTGAATTCGGGGATCACCGCTTTCCAGCCATCTTGCGCTGTGATTGCGCTTCTTGCCATACATGGAATCTCCAAGCAACGGATGTCCGCAATCGGCGAGATGAACTCTGATCTGGTGTGTTCGACCGGTGCGAGGCCGAACCCGTAAAAGGGTCACGAAGCAGGAAGCACCGTTGGTGGAAGCCAATGCAAACCGCTCTTCCACCGCCCAGTCGGTCAAAGCTTCACGAGCACCTTTGGAGAAAAATACACTCGACATTTTTTTTCGGTCCGAACGATGCCGCCCGATCGGCCGGTCGATAACACCTTTGTCTCCAATGACATTACCCCAGGCTATCGCGATATATTCCTTCTCGACGGTACGATTCTTAAACTGTAGGACCAAGTTGTGGTACGCGGCCATATTCTTGGCGACGATCATCACTCCCGAGGTGTCTTTGTCTAATCGGTGCACGATACCCGGACGCCGGATACCGCCGATACCATCCATCTCGGGGCAGTGATGCAGCAATGCGTTTACGAGCGTGCCGCTCCAATGACCTGCGGCGGGGTGGACCGTAATTCCCGGGGCTTTATTCAGAACGATGCAGTCGGCATCCTCATAGAGAATGGCCAGAGGGAGGGCCTCGGCACCAACCTCGGCGTCGCGCGGCGGCAAAAGACGGATATCGATGCGATCATGCTCTTTAATTCGAGTGCTGGCCTTTGTTCTCGCGCCGTTCAAAGTGATCTGGCCTTCGTCGATCAATCGCTGGATTTCAGAACGGCTGAATGTCGCGCCAAGGGTCTTGGCAGGAGTTGGATGGCGCGCCAAAAATAAATCCAAGCGGCTTCCTGCCGCCCCATCATCAATCCACACTTCTTGGGTACCGGATGCGTTCATTAAGTAAAAATACCAGGCAAATTGGAGAAAATACTTCCTTCGCGAAAAATAGCCTCGGCGCTCTGCACATCACTGCGGATCTGAGCGATCAATTCCGGTACAGAAGAAAATTTCATTTCGTCCCGGATCCGCTTAATAAACGATAGTCGGACGCTTTTCGCGTAGATTTGCTCGTGAAAGTCGATGATAAAAGTTTCCACGGTTCTAGGTCCCGGACCGAAAGTAGGATTCCGGCCGATACTGCTGACGCTCAGCAAAGCCCGCCCGTCTAAATGAAACACCGTTGCGTAAATACCGTCCGAAGGCAATACTTCGGTTCGCGCGGCAAGGTTGGCTGTAGGAAAACCCAATTCACGGCCACGGCGGTTGCCTTCGACGACTCGCCCCGAAACGAAGTGATAACGGCCCAACATGTTTTTCACTTCATCCACGCGGCCTTTGCTTACAAGCTCACGGATACGCGAGCTGCTTACCCGGTTCCCCTGGACGAGTATCGGTTCGACGACCGCGACATCGAAAGCGAGGTCGCGACCCCAACGAATCAGATCGTCAACAGTTCCCTTTCTACCCTGCCCGAATCTAAGATCTCTACCAACCCAGATTTTCCTGGCTTTAAGTCCTCTCACAAGCAGATCACTGACGAATTCTTCGGCGCTTCGCATGGCAAAGGCCAAATCGAATTGTTGTACAGCAACAATATCGACGCCCAGGCTCTGCAATAGTTGCATCTTGTCCTTGGGCGCAAGGATTAGCTTCGGCGCCCGTCCAGGCGCCAGCACTTTGAGTGGGTGTGGATCGAAAGTTAGAACAATTGACGGGATACCGAGTTGCTTGGCATCGGACACCGCGCCGTTGATCAGCGCCTGATGTCCTCGGTGAATACCGTCAAAATTGCCCAACGTGACAACGGAACCGGCGAGATTCTGATTATTTTCAGTGATGTGACGTATAATCTGCATCGTTTACAGGCGGCAGACCCGACTAACCCTCCCGGCAACCTTCAACCTATATCCCCGCTGCAAACAAACAATCAAAGGGCCGGATCAACAGCCTGATTACGACTCAAGGGCTTTCAGTCGCTGCTTCGCGCTCGCCGCCTCCGGTGATTGTGGGTACTTTTCCACCAGCTCCTGCAGCACCAAGCGGGCGTTTAGCTTTTCTCCCAACTCAGAAAAAGCGGCACCCTGGCCGAGAAGGGATGCCGGGACCTTTTCCGTTTGTGGGTATCGTCGTCGCACCTCGTCGAATTCGACAATGGCGTTATTGTACTCCTTCAAAGCAAGGTAACTCTCGCCAATGGATACTTGGGCGGAAGGTGCCAGCTTACTTCGAGGATTTTTTTTGACAAAGTCTCTAAAACGCGCGACTGCGCCGCGATAATCTTTTTTCTCAAATGCCCGTAACGCAGTTTCATAGTCTCTGCGCACGCTGTCGGACTCTGCCTGAGAAAGATCGAAGGAAGCATCACCGAAGCCCGACTTGGACGCAGCAGCCTGCGCCTGAACCGACTCCCGAAGCTGACGCAACTCTTCTTCACGACTCCTCAGCAACTCCGACTGAATTTTCGCGTCCTCCTCCAGCTTGAGCAAACGCGCCTCCAAATTCTTAACCCGTTGGTCGCCTTCGCGGTTGGTTTGGCCGAGCTGCCGCCCGACCTGAACTTTTGTTTCGTCGATGCGCTCCCGGATTGCGCTGATATCTCTCTGCATCTGCTGCATATTTGCGCGTGTATCGGCAAGCGTCGAACGAAAACTGTCGACATCCGAATGCACCGTGTTCATGTCACCGCGTAACCGACGCTGTTCTCTCTCAAGCACGTCCACCTGTTGAGGATTCACACAGGCGGGGAGCGAAGCCAGTAGCAGCGCAGCAATTACAAATAACGTATGTCTTACAATCACGACTCTCACGGTCGTACCCCCAGCTAGCTTGTCGGCCGATCCTGGAGAATCACGAGTCGCGCGCGCCGGTTTTGTCTCCAGCACGCGTCAGTTTGCTCTTTGCAGACCGGGATCTCTTCACCGTAGCTAATCGTCGAAAGTCGTCCGGCAGCGACTCCCAGGCTGGTCAAATATTCACGGGCCGCTTGCGCTCTTTTCGCACCTAGGGCCAAATTGTATTCGTTCGTGCCGCGCTCATCACAGTGGCCCTCGATTTCGACGCGAGCGCCTGAATTTGCCTTGAGCCAGTCGGCATTGGCCCGCAAAACCGTGCGCGCATCGGCGCTTAGATCGTATCGGTCAAAGTCGAAATAAACGTCTTTCAGCGGACTCGATCCAGGAGTGATCGGGGACTTTCCTTCTTGGAGCTGTTTCAAACTGGATGCACCCGTATCGGACTCGCGCGCCCCTCCTCGACCACCTTCTCCGGCTCTACTATCAGTGCCGGAGCCCGCGGCGCCGGGCGTGGAACCGGCGCCCCCTTTCGTGTCGGGACGCGTACTGGCGCTCGGCGCGCAGCCGGCCAACGCAAAGGCTAGGGTGCAATAACACAATATTTTGATTTGTGATTTCATCAAGACCTCCTGCATTACTCTGAAGTCATCGGAGCTCTGAAGTTGTCGGTGAGTTAAAAATCAGTCTAAACGCGGGGACCAATTAGGTTTTGTATCATCCCCCCCGGAACCTGTCAATCTGCGTTGGTTGTCTCCGCTCATTTGCATCACATAAAGATGGTATTTGCCGGCCCGATTCGATGAAAACGCGATGAACCGCCCATCGGGAGACCAGGTCGGATCTTCACTATCGAAAGATTCCGATGTTAATTTGCGCGACTCGCCGCCATCGGCGGAAATGGTAAATATCGCGAAGCGATTACCGATACGGCCGGTGTAAACGATCCGATCGCCTCGCGGCGACCATTCGGGGGACGTGTTGTAGTTGCCGCTGTAGCTAAGCCGGCGGGATTTGCCGCTCGCAAGATCGAGAATGTATATTTGCGGTGAACCACTGCGGTCGGAAACATAGACAATCTGCTTGCCGTCGGGCGACCAGGCCGGCGAGACTTCAATGCCGGCATCTTGAGTCAACCGGCGAACCACCTTTCCACTCCGATCGAGCAAATAGAGGTTGGTATTGCCCCCCGACTCCAAGGTCGCGACAATCGATTGACCGTCCGGAGAAAACTTGCCGCTGAGATACCTGCCCCCGCCTTGGGGCGTAAACTTGATTTCCTTGCCGCTGAATAATTCAAAAAGGAATAACGTCTGGTTACGATCCTTGAACGATGAGTAGAGCACCGACTTGCCATCCGGACTCCACGCCGGCGAAAGGTTGATCGTGCGATTGTTGGTAACCTGAAATTTTTCACTGCCGTCCAAGTGTGACACGTAGATTTCCTTGAACCGTCCGCCGCTGTTCGAAACATAGGCGATCCGAGTATTGAAAACGCCGGGAATTCCGGTGAATTGGTTAATGATCTCGTCGACGAATTTATGCGCTATGCGCCGAAAGTCGCGCACCCGGCCGGTGTAACGCTTGCCGATTCTTTCTTTGTTTTGATAAACATCGAACAACCGCAATTCGACCGTAATCTCATCCCCCTGAACGGAAAAGCCGCCCTTTACTAGTCCTTCGGCGCCAATAGTCGACCAATCTTTGAAATCGAACGTTCCGAGGGTGATGCCGCTCTGCGCGTTTTCGATATACGCAGACCGGTCAAGCACGCGAAACCAACCGGACAACTCCAGGTCGTGTACCATCGCATCGGCGATACCCGTCGAAAGGCGTCCGGAATCGCCGGTAGATGCGCCCAAATTTTTTAGCGGCGATACGGCGACCGGAAAGCGCTGACCGCCCTGACCAACAATCTCATAGCTCGCGGCATGCGCGGTCAACTTAAACGCCAACAAGCAAAACAGAGTTAGAATAACCTTGTTCATCGTTCAAGCTCCCAAATCCCGTGGCCGGAATGATATTTCCACGTCGGCAAAATCCTTACGATAGTTTTCCGGCGGCGCCGGCAGCGGGCTGGATTTTTTTAATGCCCTAAGCACCGACTCATCGTAGGACGGATCTCCCGACGGTTGCACAATTTTAAGCCCCACGATGTCACCATTTTCCCTGATACCGAATTGAACCACGACTCGGAGATTGCTCCGTTGCCCCACCCATGCCCAGTTCTCTTTTATCGTCGCGAGCATCCGGTTTTGATACATGATAAAATCTATTCCTTTGACGATACCGGGACCGCCCCTTCCTCCCGCGCCGAGCCCCGCCGCGCCCTCCCCTTCCCCAGACCCGGCGCTGAGGACTTCTCCCTTTGAGATTTTTTGAGCCGCTTCGGTTCGGCCCTTCGCGCGATCGACGGCCGATTGAATCAATCTTTCCCGAACAGTATCAGCCGATGCGGTTTCGCTTTTGGCGTCGTCTTTCGCCGGCTTCGCTTCCTTTACTTCTTTTTTGACCGGCGATTCCGTTTTCGCTGGTTCCGTTTTGATTTTTTCCTTAACTGCCGGTTTTTCTTCTAAGGGGGGCTTTTTTTCAATTGATTTAACTTTGACCTTCTCTTCGATTGCCGGCGGCTCTTTTTTAGCTTCTCGTTTGGGTTCAGGGGCGGGTTTGGGTTCGGGCGCAGGCTGTTCTTGACGGCTCTTGACGGGCTGTTTGGTTACCGCCGGCAACTCCGTGCCCAAATTGGGGGCGCCGATCTTTTCCCCGCCCACCAAATCCACCACCGTCACGACGGGCGGCGGTGGCTCGCGTGAAGGCAACATCGGCGACAAGAAAATAGCGGCAATCAAAACCAAATGTGCGATGAGCGAGAATACAAACCACTTCGGCAATCGCTCTTCCGACCCGCTGTCAGAGAACGAGCGCTCCCTAAGACTGATCGTCGGTGATGGAATTCTGTCGACCATCGATCAATTGGCCTTTTCCGACGGCGGTCGCGTGACCATACCTAATCTTTCAATACCAGCCTGCTTGATCTCGGCGATAGTCTGCATGACGGTTCCATAGCGCACGTCTTGGTCAGCTCTTAGATAAATCTGCTTATTGGCGTCGAGCTTTTTTATTGCACGTAATTTTTCGCCCAATTCCGGCAGAGACATAGCATTATCGTTTAGGTAAATCCGACCATTCTTTGCAACGGTCACAACCAAATGCTCCTCGGTGCCGGGAATCGCGTTTGATCTGGCTTGGGGAAGATTGACCTGCACACCTTGCTGGATAATCGGCGCCGTGACCATGAAAATAACCAACAGCACCAACATCACGTCGACCAGCGGCGTCACGTTGATTTGCGAGATTGTGGTGCTGTCCCGCTGCGACGATGCCTCTATAGCCATAATGATCCCTTTATCCAGACTGTCCGCTACTAGCGGAGCGCAGTCCCGGCTGTGCCCCACTCAGCTCCAGCTGCCCGGAAACGGTTCGATCCAAGCGCTGCCGCAGGGTCGCTACGATTATACTCTGAAATTTGCTTACTTGAAGAAGTGACGCTCGGCGATGTTAAGAAATTCATGCGCGAAATTGTCCATCTCCACGGCGAGTACTTTGATTTGCTGAACAAAGTAATTGTACGCCATCAAAGCAGGGATCGCCGCAGCCAAGCCAACTGCAGTGGCGATCAAAGCCTCAGCGATTCCCGGAGCGACGGCTTGAATGCTCGAAGAATGCGTCACGCTCAGGCCGCGGAAGGCATTCATGATACCCCAAACAGTTCCGAATAGTCCGACGAATGGCGCCGAACTAGCGGTGGTCGCGAGAAAGGAACAGTTTTTTTCCAGTTTCGTCGTCTCGACGCTGGTTGCCCGCTTCATGGCACGCGAAACATTGTCGACTCCACCAAGCTCTGTCGTAAAACTTTCGCCCGGCGTAGTTTCTTTCTTGGAACGAGAAACTCGGATGAGCTCTTCATATCCTGAACGGAACACCTGGCCAACCGGACTGGCGGTGAGCTCGCGACTGGCATCATGAATTGACGACAGGTTGCGCCGCTCCCAAAAGATTTCGATGAATCTCTCCGATTCCCGTTTAGCGCGCCGAATCTGCCTGAATTTCTGAGCGATGATCCCCCAGCTGATAACTGAAAACAAAACCAGCAGATAGAGGATCGCTTGAACCAGCAAGCTCGATCCGCGAACGAGATCGAGTATGCTATGTTGTGGCGGCGAGAGGGAATCTTGCACCAGCAACGGAAGTGACCAAAAAAAGAACATTGCAGACAAATGGCAGATAATTGAAAAAGTATTACAAGCCTTGTAATTAGTCAATTGAGAATGCGGATTTCCATGATAAATTCCTCAAACGGATAATCATCATGATACGAAAACTTGCCGATTTGGAACTTCGTAACAGAACGGTCTTTATTCGCGTGGATTTCAACGTGCCGATCGATTCCGGCGAAATCACGGAGAGTCATCGGATCGACAGCGCGCTACCGACCATCGATTTTATACTGCGGCAAGCTAAAAAAGTGGTGATCGCCTCTCACCTTGGCCGCCCGGACGGGAAGGTGGTGCCAAAATATAGTCTGCTGCCGGTGCGTGATTATTTGACACGCGCTTTGAAGCGCCCGGTCGTTTTAGCTCCCGATTGTGTCGGCGCGGAAGTCGGGGGCCTCATTCGCGACGACAGCCACGGAATAATTCTCTTGGAGAATCTTCGCTTTCATCCGGAAGAAGAGAAAAACGATCCTGCCTTCTCCCAGGCATTGGCGTCTCTCGCCGAAGTTTACGTAAACGATGCGTTCGGGGCCGCGCATCGCGCTCACGCTTCGATCGTAGGAACGGCAGGTTTCTTTGCGGCGAAAGGCGCCGGCCTGCTTTTACAGAAGGAACTGGATTATCTCTCGCCGATTCTCACCAATCCCAAGAAGCCTTTCGTGACCATCTTGGGCGGCGCCAAAGTTTCTGACAAAATCCGTGTGATCAGGAATTTGTTGCCAAAAATCGATATCCTCTTGATCGGCGGCGGCATGGCCTACACATTCCTCCGAGCACAGGGCGTTGAAGTGGGGAAATCACTGCTCGAGGCGGACAAAATCAATGTTGCTTTAGATATTTTGAGGGAAGCCTCCAGCCTTGGCGTGCGCGTTTTACTGCCTATAGATCACGTTACCGGCGACACGGAAAAAGGAAATCCCAGCACCTGTCAAGGCGCAGTTCCACCGGAGCGCATGGGCTTGGACATCGGGCCCGAAACCGCCTCATTATTTGCAGACGAGATCGCCCGAGCAAAGATGGTTTTGTGGAACGGCCCCGTTGGCCTTTTCGAAGTCCCGCCGTATGATCACGGCAGCCGCACGCTAGCGGCCGCCTTAGCAGACAATTATCCGCGCATCGTCAGTATTATTGCGGGTGGCGATACGGTTGCCGCAGTCAGCGCCGCGGGCGTGGAAGAGAAGATCAGCCACTTGTCTACCGGCGGGGGGGCAACACTCGAATTTCTTGAAGGCAAAGAGCTACCCGGAATAAAGGCGCTGGAGATCAATGAATGATTCCTCACCTAGTGGTCGGAAATTGGAAGATGAACGGCGGGCCCAAAGCTTGCGTCGAGCTGGCGCGGAAAATCGCTAAGCACTCGCCAAAGCGCTCCGCATCCGGCCGACTTGCGGTAGCGCCTCCTTTTACCGCGCTTTTACCGGTCCAAAAGGTCATCGAAAACACACCACTGGAATTGGCGGCACAAAACTGCCATCAGCAGGATAGCGGCGCCTTCACCGGTGAAATCAGCCCGTCGATGCTTGCGGAGATCGGCTGTAGTTTTGTAATCGTCGGGCATTCGGAGCGCCGTCACATCTTTCGCGAGAGCGAGGAGACCATTGCACAAAAGGTTCTCGCCGTAATTAGGCACAACATGCGGCCGATCCTTTGCGTCGGGGAAACTATAGAGGAACGGCAGTGCAATCAAACATCGGCCGTTATTACTCGCCAGCTCGACTCTGCATTGAAGGGCTTCGCCGAAGGTGATATAGACAAGCTCGAAATCGCGTATGAGCCGGTGTGGGCGATCGGCACCGGCGTTAACGCGACCGCCGAGCAGATTCACGAGATGCACAGCGCGATCCGAAATTCTCTAAAGGAGCGCTTTGGCCACACGAAGGGCGGGCAAGTCAGATTGCTTTACGGCGGCAGCGTAAAGCCGGACAACGCCGAGATGATCGCTGATATCGAGGCGGTGAACGGCGTCCTCGTCGGCGGCGCAAGCTTGATAGCGGAATCGTTTCTGGCAATCAACGATGCATTTTTAACGGATTAGTAATGATTACGGTAATAATAATTTCACATATCATCGTCAGCATCGGCCTCATACTGGTGGTGCTGTTGCAAACGGGGAAGGGCGCGGAAGTTGGAGCGGTGTTTGGAGGGTCGAGTGCGACAATCTTCGGCAGCAGCGGAGCGGGCAATTTTTTGACTCGACTCACCACCGGCATGGCGATCGTATTTATGATAACTTCATTGACCCTCGGGTACTTTACTGCAAAGCGACCGTCGGCGACGATTTTTGATAGCCGCGCGCCCGCCGTAGAACCGCGCGCGCCGATGCAACCGCCGCCTGCAGCGCAGACGCAAAGCGCACCAAGCGCCGGCGCACAAAAGACGCCGACAGCTCCGGATAAAACTCCATCGGAAAAATCAACGACGCCTTAATCACATTTGCGAGGGTGGCGGAATCGGCAGACGCGCTAGTTTGAGGGGCTAGTGCTCGAAAGAGCGTACGGGTTCAAATCCCGTCCCTCGCACCAACCTTCCCGGCAGCGATCCTATAAGCTGCTAAACTGTAGAGTTGCATCACGGTTCATTTTTGAATCCGCTGCGGCAAGACGATCCTGCCGGTGTTCACATTCGGCAATAAATGTTCCGCTCCGACCCTCGGAGACCGCCACTTTTGTCGCGCTAAGTTCGAAGCTGTCGATTTTTGACCAAAAAGGATTTCCCGTCCTGGTCTTCTGCTTAATTGAAGCCTTTATTATTTGGCAACTTAGATACGACACGGGTATGGCACATGGCTTGCTCCATGTTCTCGCGTTTAGGAGCAACATACTTATGAAGAAACCCGACACCTCCATTAGACTTTTGACCCTTGCTGAAGCGGCCGGGATATTGAAGATATCAAAGCGCACTTTACATCGCATGATCCAAAATCGCCAAATTCCCGCGTTCAAAGTCGGCGGTCAGTGGCGTATTCTTGAAAGCCGTTTCCAGGAATGGGTCCAAGAGGAAGAAAATACCACTCCGAAGGCTAGTTGAACTCACATAGCGCGCACTGAACTCGTAATCCAACCACCTTACCGACACCGTATTTTTTAATCGCTGCCGATAGTCGAATCGCTAGAAGCTGGATACAATCTGGCCACGCTCGGACGAGCGGAAGCGAATTTAGACGAGATCTATATTTAAGCATCTTACGCTTTCAACTGAGGTGCGCTCGCCGACAGGCCGATTATACAAGTTCGGCAGCCACGAAACGTTCTCGGCTAAAAATATTTTTAGTGGAGCTTTGACGATGTTGAGGGCGATGCGCCCTTCACGATTTTAAGGATTCCTTTCCACTCGGACCACGGTACATCTCACTGGCGCACCAGATCACGCGCAAAAAGTCTGAACCAGGTAAGAGCGGACCCTCATTGCGCGGGTTTGACTCCTCGCTTGCCATATCCATAGCTCTCCCAGTTCTTCAGCACCCGGGCTTGTACGTCCGCCGGCCAGAGATTATTGAATGTTGCCTTTATCGGAATACTTTCCGCAGGCCAATCTTTCGGCCAGGTGCAATCAAAAATGACTCCGGCCGCATCGCCGATCAAACGCTCTTTGGGCGGCAAAAATGGCAACAAGACCGGGAACCCGGGGATATGTGGTACCGGATGGATATTATTGACCGGATGACACTTGGTAGTGATCGCATGAAGCACCTCATCCATATTCGTCGGATCGACATCCGGCTCGACGATTACAATGAAATACGTAAACAACCCTGGTTTGGTCGCCCAGACCGCGTGCGCTATGCGCCGCGCGAAATTCACAAACGGAACTTCAGTGGAGACAACGCACATGTGACCAACACCGAATGGGGGGCAAAACACACTTTTGACGGGCAAGCCGAGTTTCCTGAGCTCGGAGAAGATCTCCGCCCCCTTGATCAACGCTGTGGCTGTCTGCCCTTCATGGACGGGCATGCCCATGTTTGAAAACGGCAAGATGGGATCGTTGCGATAAGTGATGGCCTTGATCTTGAGAACCGGTTTGGGTGATGACTTCCCGGCTTCATAGCCCATATATTCGCCGAACGGTCCTTCGACCATTCGCTCATGCGGCAAGACCTCGCCTTCGATAATGATTTCCGCCGAGGCCGGCACTTCCAAATCGATGGTTTCACATCTCACGAGCGGAATCGGCGCACCTTGGAGGGCTCCGGCAACTTCCACTTCGTTCACGAAAGGAGGAATCATCACGCAGCTCACCAGCGGAATTACCGGTTGCCCGCCAATGGCCACGGCCACAGGCATCGGTTTATTCATCGCTTCATATTTCTGATACATCTGGCCGATATGCTGCTGCATCGGAAATAGACAGCCCAGTGTGTTTCGATCATGGACCATCAAGCGATACATGCCCCAATTCACCCACGAACTGTCGGGATCTTTGGTAATGACGGTATGCCAGGTACCGATGTATCGCCCGCCATCGCCGCCATGAATCAGAGGAATAGGAAACTTGAGCACGTTGACGGCGTCACCGATATCGATATTTTCTTTACAGGGGCCGGTCTTGGCTAGGGTCGGAGGAATCAGTTTTTCTTTGCGTTTAAGATACGTCGCCATGATTTCCTGGGGCGAAGAACCGGGTGACATGTGCATGGCCAAAGCCGTACGCGCAAATAGACCGTGACCGCGATGTGTGCTCGTCCCAAGGGGAGCGCCCAGCGCGCGAAACCCTTTGGGGTAGCCCTTGATATTTTCGAACAATGCCGCTGGAGCGCCGAGATCGTACACACGCCGCGTGATCGCCCCCATTTCCAGGTTCCAATCAACTTCAACCCCGATTCGCTGCACTTCCTGATATTCCGCGAGGATATCGATGTAATCTCTGAGATCATCAATTTGCATTTTCTAAGACTCCTGTTCCTGGCGTGAAAGCGAGGCGAGAACTCAATACATCCGAGCTTCAATAGTTTAAAGCTTAACTAATTTATACCAGACCGAAGTACGTGAAGGCAAAAGAATTTAAAAGTGAAGAGCCGTCACCTTCCCGCGCTAAAAAATCTAGACAAATTTGACGTTGTGATCTATAGTTCCAACCTTATATCAGTATTAGAAAAGGGGGGATTTTATGGCAGAGATCAACAGACCAAACGGCCTAGCGGCGGACGTCGGCGCCTATCTCGGCCCCGGCACGAAGATCAATGGCAAACTCCACTTCGACGGTCAAGCCACGATCGATGGCGAAGTCGAAGGTGAAATCGTTGCCCAAGCCCATGTGACCGTCGGCCAACAGGCCACGATCAAGGGAAAGATTTCCGCTGCTTCGATCCTGGTCCAAGGAAAAGTCATGGCTGACGTTCAGGCCGACAAAAGATTGGAAGTCCAACCGCCTGGCTCCGTCATCGGCGATGTGACCACACAGAGTCTCGTCATCGGCGACGGCGCCGTTCTAGAAGGCCATGTTTCAATGAAAAAAAGTGAGGGTCGGGTGCTGCCTCTTCGTCAGGAAGCCAAAAAAGAAAGCGTATCGTGAGACAATCAATCGACGAATAGAGAAACAATCCGTCGTTCCTTGACATGGACCAAGCCTCGCGCCGTAATCCGCAACGCGGGCAATGTCACGAACGGCAAAAAACTCAATGCGAAAATGGGCTTGTCGAAAGACGAGCCCATTTTTTTTAAGCACGCCTGAATTCGTCTGAGCCCGGCGCCGACTTCACCCGACGACTGCAACGAAAAAATGCCGCCGAACGGAAAGTCGAGTAATTCCATAATCTGGCCTTTATCGACAATCGCCATACCGCCGCCGGATTCCAGCAATGCGTTAGCGCATCGCGCCATATCTCGATCGTCCCTGCCGACAATCATCAACGCATTTTCGTCCAGGTTGGTCGTCAAACCAACCGCCCCCACCCTGGCGCCAAAGCCTTTGAGATAGCCGAACGCAACGTTCGGCGAACCATGATGACAATCGAAGACAGTAACCTTCAAAAGGTCGGTCTCAGAATCAACCGTAAGGATTCCCGCCGGGGCGTTAAACTGCAGGATCCGTTCCGTCGTAATCGTTAGATTCACAAGCTCCATCGCGCGGATTTTTGGCGCGGCCACGGGGCTCTCAATCTCGAACGTTTCCGGTGTTATCGGCTTTGTCACTTGGAGACGACGCAACATATCGGGCGGCAGCTTCACCGAATTCCGTTTCACTGCTGATTGGCCGTCGCGCGCAACTACCTTGCCGTTTACCAGGACTTCCCGGACGCGACACCGCTCCAGATCGTCGATCAGCGCGATATCGGCAAATCGGCCCGGCGCGATTCCGCCTATATCGCGTTCCAACCCACAATAGGTCGCAGGACTCAACGTTACGGCTTGAATCGCCTGCATGGGTGTGAGGCCGAGCGCCATGGCTCGCCGGACCACGTGATCCATGTGACCGCGATCCTCCACGTCATCGGGCGACATGCTGTCGGTCACCAGAATCAACCGCTGCAGGTTGGCGCGCGCGCTTATCAAGCGCGGCAAAGTGGCATCGAGATCTTGACGCAGAGACCCCTCGCGGAGCATCGTCCAATAGCCGAGCCGCAGTCGTTCCAAGGCGTCTCCGAAACTAATCGGCTCATGGCAGGAAGATATTCCCGCCGTCGCGACCGCGCATAATTTTTGATCGCGCGCTCCCGCTGTATGTCCGTGGATAATTTGTCCGTTGCGCCGGGCCAGGGCCAGCCGATCGAGAATCTCCTCGTCGCACTGAATGAGCCGCAACCACGACACGATCTCGCCCATGCCCAAAATTCGCGGATCCGCTAAGGCTTCGGCAATCTCATCGTTCGAAAATACCGCCGTATTACAGAGCAGCGGGTCCTGCGGCGCGGCCATCGAGATCAGCGTATACACCCGCAGCGGGTGTCTTTCGACTTCGTCCAAGAAGAACTTCACCCCACGAAGACCGAACACGCTAGCCAGTTCGTCGCACGAAGCGACAACCGCCGAAGTGCCACGTGGCAAATAGGACTCTAAGTTTTCATAAGGTCGGGCGTAGTGGCCGATGTGCGTGTGACCGTCGATAAAACCAGGTGCAACGTATAAACCCGAAGCATCGAAAATTTCGGTAGCGCCGCCGCGCGCGTGCTGGGCGTTCGCCCCTACATAACACACGCGACCGTCGAGAACGGCGACTTCCACGCCGTCGAGTATTTCTCCTGAATAAACATTGATGAATTTGCCGCCGCTGATGATGAGATCCGACTTGATTTCACCCAGCGCGCCGCGAATCAGCCTTTTCGATTGTTGCTTTGTCAGAGCCATGGCCGGGTTTTAACACGAACGAAGAATTTTACCCAAGGTTCTCATGGCGTCCTGAATT